>MDSW01034019.1_pt1 | contig 23159 bp, 22 predicted proteins | sample 811171 | NCBI WGS metagenome assembly MDSW01 (sample SAMN05326641, study PRJNA326480) | marine metagenome | isolation source: seawater | place: Atlantic Ocean: North West | collected 2012 | reverse complement strand
TGGTGAATTCATTCCCAAAATTAATTGAAAATTTATGTGGTAAAGATCTTTTTATTCAAAGAAGAGCACATACCACAATTAATGCTCCAGGAGATGATCAGGCAAAACAAGTTGCACATTATGAGATGATTTCAGGTATATCACCTTTTGCATATATACTTTGGGCACCTTTACATGACCTAGACGATGACGGTGGTGCCTACCACATTGATCTAGACCAATCTATTAACATCATGAAAAAAGAGGAAGAAGAGGGTTTAGTAAGTGGTCCAACAGTTTTAGATTTTATGGGTAATAAAAAACCACCGCGACTAAAATTTGGTCAAGCAATTATTTTTAACCCATTTGTAATTCATGGAAATATTCCTTTTAAGTCAGAACTTGCCAGGATAGCTTGCAATGTAAGATTTCAAAGCTCTAACAAACCTTTGCTTCAAAAAAACACTGAATATTTAAAATATTACAAACTTAAGTAATCGAATAAGTAAGTGACAATAGCAATAATAAATACCGATATGAACATTGGCCCCTTTAAAATACCAGGGAATGCACAAAATATGATTTTAAATAATTATGCAGAGAGAAATAAGATTGTAGTTGAAGAAATAATACCAGAACCTTTCATGTCAAATTCACTAGCAACTACACAGTGGGTACATAAGAAAAAAAAATTAAAATTAGTTATTTTGTGCTCAATTCATCAATTACCACAAAACAAAGAGAGAATAAATAATCTTATAAATTCTATGAAGGAAGTGGAATTTCATTTTGTATTAGAAAATATATCTGGCAAAGGTGAAAAATTCCTAATTGATTGTATTAAAGAGGCAAAAATATTTAAAGATGCAAAAACAATTGATAGCACAAAAACTACATGGTCAGAGCTTTACAAGCTTAAATCGGAAAATGAATAAATTTTTAAATAAAAAAGCATTAAATATTAAATTGGATGATAGATCTAAATATCTCAGAAAATTAATTGTAAAATCTCTTATTGGTGGAGGCAGAGGCCATATGGGTTCTGCAATGTCTCTAGTTGAAATACTAAGGGTGTTATATGATAAATTTATAAAGTTTGACCCAAAAAATTTAAAAAAACTTAATAGAGACAGATTAGTTTTAAGCAAAGGCCATGGATGTCTGGCTTTATATTCTATACTTGCTGATAAAAAATTCTTTTCAAAAGAATTACTTAACAACACTAGTAAAATTGGATCAATATTAGGAGGCCACCCAGAATATTCTAAAGTGCCAGGTGTTGAGGTCTCTACAGGTGCCCTAGGTCATGGAATGCCAATAGGTGTTGGTATGGCACTTGCTGCAAAAATAAGAAAACAAAAACATAAAATTTACGTGATTGTTGGAGATGGAGAAATAAATGAAGGATCAATCTGGGAGGCAGCTTTGTCCGCATCAAAACACAATCTATCAAACTTAAAAGTTTTTGTGGATTATAATAAAATCCAATCTTATGGATTTACAAAAGATGTAGTAGATCTTGAACCATTAGTTGATAAATGGGAAAGTTTTGGTTTTGATGTTTCTGAAATAAATGGACATGACATAAATGAATTAACAAAAAATCTAACTCAATTTAAAAAAAATAAAAAAAACAAACCCTCTATAACTATATGTCATACAATTAAGGGTAAAGGATTTCCTTTTGCTGAAAACAATCCTTACTGGCATCACAAAAATTCCTTCAGCGATGAAGAAATTGAAGAGTTAAATAATTGTTTAAGGTGATAAATAAATGAGAAGAACCTGTTTTGAAACCGTATTAAAACTCCAAAAAAAGAATAAAAAAATTATTTTCGTAGGATCTGATTTAGGACCAGGTTTTATGAAGCACTCTAAAGATAAAGTTGCAGAAAGATTTTTTATGGAAGGTGTTTCCGAACAATCAATTATAGGTATGTCAGCAGGTTTAGCTCTAGAAGGATATTTGCCATTTGTAAATACAATAGCAACTTTTTTAACCAGAAGATGTTTTGAGCAAGTAGTTATAGATCTTTGCCATCATGATTTACCAGTAAAGCTTATTGGAAATGGAGGAGGTCTAGTATACGCACCTCTTGGTCCAACACATCAAGCTATAGAAGATATTTCAATTTTGAGGACCTTACCCAATATGACCATTTTAGCACCATGCGATGCTAATGAGATGCGAAATCTAATTCCCGCTACACTAAAATGGAAACACCCTATTTACATTAGATTATCCAGAGGTGATGAACCATTGATAACAGAAAAAAACAGTAAATTTGTAATTGGTAAATCGGTAATTCTTAAAAAGTCGGAAGATTTTCTATTTTTATCGACGGGAATAGCTTCTAGAATAGCACTTAATGCATCAAAAAAATTAGACCAAAAATACAATGTTAAGTCCGGTGTAATTCATTTTCCCACAATTAAACCCTTAGATACTCAAGCTCTTTTTAAATCCGTAAAAAAAGCAAAAAAAATTATCACTGTAGAAGAAAATGTTCTAGCAGGGGGGTTTGGCAGTAGTGTATTAGAATTTTGTAGTGATCACCTAAAAGAACATCTTCATAAAATTTCTAGAGTTGGTCTAAAAGATGCATTTGTCGATGACTATGGTGATCAAAGTTCATTACTTGAAAAGTACAATATAACTGATTCAAGACTAGCTAGTAAAATGTTAAAATTAATTAAAAATGACTAGGCTTAACTTTTTAACACCAGAAGATCAGAAAATATCAAATGAGTTTAAAAAGAATGGTTTTGTTATTAGACAGGTAGCTAGTAAAAATTCATTAAACTGGATACAGTCAAAATTTGTGAGTTTAATTCAAAAAGAATTCAGTTTTGGAAAAAATATTTCAAATCTGAATATTTTAAACTTTATTCATAAAAAAGTTTCAAAATCTAATTTAAATAATTTTAGACTAAAAGTTTATAATTCAATTAATAAAGACCCAAATTATAAATATCACTATTTTGAAGTGGCAAGACCTTTTATTGAGGCAATTGCTGGAAACGAGTTGGCGATGCAAAAAAAAGTAAACCTTAGTATTCAGCTCCCTAAAGATGATAGCTCTTTATTGGCTGTTCATTCTGATGTTTGGGCAGGCGACTCACCTTTTGAGATTGTAGTATGGCTACCTTTAGTAAACTGTTTTAGAACAAAAACAATGTATATATTACCACCGAACAAAAATAGTAAATTTAATAAAAAAGTATCAAAAGTTAGATATTCAGATAACGAAAAAGTTTATCAATTAATTAAAAAGGATATTAAATGGATAAAAATTGATTACGGTCAAGTTTTAATTTTTGATCAATCACTACCACATGGCAATAGAGTTAATCAAGAAAAAGAAACAAGATGGTCATTAAATTGCAGATTTAAAAATACCTTTACACCTTACGGAGATAAGAAACTTGGTGAATTTTTTGAGCCAATCACATTAAGAACTATCTCGGAACTGGGTCTTAAATATAAACTTCCAAAAATGAAATGAAAAAAATTAAAGGTTACATATTTAGTAGGCCATTTTTAGATGAAAGAGCGCCACAACATATTCAAAATATAATTATAAGAGAATTTTGCAAAAAAGAAAAATTACACTATAGCCTTAGCGCCGTTGAATATGCAATGAAAGATTCTTATAAAACTCTTTATCAACTAATTAGTAATTTAAAACATTTAGATGGTATTGTTGCTTATAGTGTTTTTCAATTACCATTAAATAATTCTGAAAGAAATAGAATTTTAAAAAAAATCATTAAAAAGAAAAAAACGTTTTATTTTGCCTTAGAGGACTTAAAACTATCTAATAAAAATGATTTAAAAAAAATCGAGAATATTTGGTTAGTAAAAAAGATATTACCACATTGTCTTAAAAAAATTTAATTTATGGGAACCATACAAAATTTTGTTACTCCATTGCATAAGAAAACTAAGCGCAATTATTTAGAAAGAATGAAAAATGAGAAAGTTCATTGCAGCAAGGTTGCAAAAAAGTATTCCAAAGAATATTGGGATGGTGATAGAAAGTTTGGCTATGGTGGATATAAATACATTCCTGGACGTTGGAAGCCAGTTGCAGAAAAATTAATAAAAAAATATAAATTAAATTCAAAATCAAAAATTTTAGATGTTGGTTGTGGAAAAGGCTTCCTTCTAAATGAAATTAAATTATTAGAACCTGGACTAGAAATTCATGGTTTTGATTTTTCCGATTATGCAATAAAAAATTCTCACAAAAATATTAAGTCGAATATTTTTTTGCACGATATTAGAAATAAATTTCCATACAAAAATAAAGAATTTGATTTAGTTATTTCATTAGGAACAATTCATAATCTTAAAATTTTTGAAATTAAAAATGCCATGGAAGAAATTGAAAGGGTAGGTAAATCCTCTTACGTCATGGTTGAAAGCTACAGAAATTTACAAGAACTTTTTAATTTGCAATGTTGGGCTTTAACTTGCGAGTCTTTTCTTAGCACGGAAGAATGGTTATGGATTTACAAGAGATTTAATTATAACGGCGATTACGAATTTATTTTTTTTGAATAAAAAATTTCTAGTAAAATATGATTAAAACTGCAGTTTTTGGCGCAAGTGGTTATATAGGTAGTCATTTAATAAAAAAATATCGATCTCAATATCCAGATTGTATAGGGACAACTTTTCTAAGCAAAAACAAAGACTTAACACCTTTTGATATTAGAAATCCAAATTTAAATTTTTTAAATCTTGAAAAAACTGGTCACAAAGCTGCTGTAATAGCATCTGCAAAACCCAAAATATCATATTGTGAAAAAGAAACTTCTAAGGCCTATGAAGTGAATGTTGCAGGGACTATTCAACTAATTAAAAATTTGAGTAAGACTTCACTTAAAATTATCTTTTTATCCAGTGATTATGTTTTTAATGGAAACTCAGGAAAATATATTGACGAAGATGAAACAAATCCACTCACTGCATACGGTAGACACAAAAAAACAATTGAAGATGAAATTAAGAAAATAACCAACAATTTTTTAGTTTTAAGATTAAGTAAAATTTATGGATTAAAAAAAGGGGATAAAACTATTCTGGATGAAGCAGCAAACCTTTTAAAAAAGGGTAAGAATGTTTTGGCAGCTGATAATCAATATTTTTGCCCAACTTTAATAGATGATTTAATTAATATTATAGTAAAAATTCAGGCAAAAGATTTAAAAGGATATTTAAATTTATGTGCACCTGAGACATGGTCAAGATACGACATGGTTAGTTTATTGGCTCAATTAATTAATCAAGATATTAGTTTGGTAAAAAAGATTAAACTTTATGATCTTGCCGAAATGAAAGGAAGACCATTAAACACCTCAATGATATGCAAAAGACTTAACCAGGAAGTAGAATATAAATTTACACCATTTAAAGATTCGGTGATTAAAGTTGCTAATAATTATAGATCTTAATGAAAATAAAAAATTTTAAATATAAAAATATTGGAATTTATATAAAAAATATTATTTTTATTTTTTTTAAAAACATTAATAAAGATATATCAGAGAAAAATGAAAATAAAATTAACAAAATAATGAAAAATATTAACCAATCTAATATTTCTTCTAAGATAAAAAGAATAAATGATTTATTTAAAAAGTCTGAGTCCGACCCTTTTCTTTGCAAGGCCGTAGCTGCTTACGAAATGGATTTGGCAAAAAATCCAGAGGATGGATTTAAAAAAATAAAAAAATATAATTTTTTAATAAAGAAATGGATAGAAAAAAATAATTTAAATTATATAAAAACTGAATTTATTCCAGAGTCGCTTGTTATGGGTGCACTTGGTAATCATTTACCACTTTTTCATTATTTGATGTATAAAATAAATATTGAAAGATCAACCGAAAAACCAAATTTACTTTTAAAGACAAATCAGAAAATAACTAATTCCGCACTTTATAATTATTTTACCCCGTATCTAAATATTATTCAAAATGACTCTAAGTATTATAAATTACAATCTATTAGTAGAATTTTTAAAACTCCCATGGAAGGCACTCTACCCTTTAAGGATAACTATTACCCATTTTTTGCAAGCGTTAATTTTATAAATCAATCAATGAAAAATTTGAAAAATAAGAAATTTGATTATTTCAAAATCAATAATACAGATTTTAAAAAAGGCAAAAATATCTTAAAAGAATTAGGTGTACCTGAAGATGCTTGGTATGTGACTCTTCATGTCAGAGAGGGTGTTAAGAATGAGCTATTTAATTCAAATCCGTTAACTTATGTAAAAGCTATAAAAGAAATTACTAAAAGAGGTGGATATGTATTTAGAATGGGAGACAGAAGTATGACTCCATTGCCAAAAATGTATGGAGTAATTGATTATCCATTTACTAAATATAAAAGTGAATTTTTCGATATATTTTTGGCTTCTACTTGTCGTTTTTGTATAGGTACATCTTCTGGTTACTGGTCAATACCAACTTTTTTTGGAAAACCAGTATTGTTAACTAATTATCTTCCATTTCTCGATTATTACTTATTACAAGATAAAAGCTTATTTTTACCTAAGCGCTTTGTTGACAGAAATACTAAAAAAACAGTAGCACTAGAAAATTTGTTTAAATTTCCTCTAGGAAGTTTAACTACCAATATTCAATTAGATCAAAATAATATTGATATAACCGACAATAGTGAAGATGAAATCTCTCAGTCAACTGTGGAAATGCTTAATAGCTTGGATGGTAAGATAAATAATCAAAGATTCACAATTGTCAATGACGATTTTAAAAAAAAATTAGATATTCTTAATAACGATAAATATGAATTCCCTTTGAAGGCAATGGCGAATATGAGTACCAGTTTTTTCAATAAGAATTAATCAAAAAGACGAATTTAAATGAAAAATAAAATAGCTTTATACGGTGGAAAAAAAATATTTTCTAAAAAAATAAATCATTTTAGCTGGCCACCAAAATACGATAATAAAAAAATAGAAACTATAAGTAAATATTTAAAATTTGATAAATTAAATTATAAAGGATACCCGATAATTGTTGAAAAATTTGAGAAAGCCTTTGCAAAATTTATAGGAACAAAATATGCTTTATCAACTAATTCTGGAACATCTGCACTTCATTCGGCATATTTTGCTTTAGGTTTAAAAAAAGGTGACGAAGTGGTTGCTCCAAGTTTGACATTTCATGCTACTTGTACACCATTATTGAAGTTTACAGAAAATATAAAATTCTGTGGATGTGATGAAATAGGCAACATAAATGTTTTAGATTTAAAAAAAAATATTTCTAAAAAAACTAAATTGGTTGTTATCACTCATCTGGGAGGGCACCCATGTGATATGGACGAGATAATGGCACTTAAAAAAAAATATAATTTTAAACTTGTTGAGGACTGTTCACATGCCCATGAGTCCAAGTATAAAAATAAAAAAGTAGGCACTTTTGGTGATATCAATGTTTTTAGCATGGATAGAAATAAACTTTTGTCAGTTGGAGAGGGAGGAGTTCTGGTTACAAATAATAGAGATCTTTTTGAAAAATGTTTATTGATATCTGATTTTGGTCCCAGACTACAAAAAGGCATATACAAAAAAAAAAATAAAAAGTTTAACGAAACAGGACTAGGTTTTAAACATAGGATACATCCTCTTGCAGCAGCAATTGCTTTAAATGAAATCAAAAAATTAAAAAAATATATTAAATTAAGGCATAAAAAGTTAAATTACATAACAAGTGAGTTGAAAAAAATTAAGGGTCTTAATCCACCAATAACAAAAAAAAATGTTAATAGAGGGGCATTTTATTCATACAGAATTTCATTTCAAAAAAATTTTTTTAAAAATTTAGATTTGGATCTTTTCCTAAAAGCTTTGAAAAAAGAAGGTTTACAGGCTAGACAGGCTGGAAATCCTCCTTTGCATAAATTGCCATATTTTAAAAATTGTAAACCTAAAAAAATTGACAGTGCAGAAAAATTTTATAATTCAACCTTTAGTATACCAACATTCACTTTTGAAAAAATTAGTTTTATTAATTTATATATAAAAGGATTTAAAAAAGTCTGTAATTATTTTTATAAAAATGAATAATAAAAAAAGTATCCAACTTAAAAATTTAGAATTTTATAAGAGGAACGGTTATCTTAAAATTTCCCTGTTCTCAAAAAACGAAATAGAAAATTTTAAAAATATTATAAAAAAAGATTTAAATAAAAAATTACTTCACAATTTAAGTAGTAAAGTAAAAATCGAAAAACTTGAAAAATATCACACTTTAAAAATAAAAGAAAATGAACATAAATTTTTAGTTCAGCCAAATCATAGATACTTTAAATTTAGTAAAGAAATTGTAAAAAAAATTCTGAATAGAAAAATATTATATTTGATAAAAAAAATGTGGGGACATAACAACATTTCCTTAAATTGGATAGGAGATCTTAAAAAAAAACAAAAGGTTATTAATGCTACAGGTTATAGATTGGCTAGACCATCTAAAAATAAAAACAATGATACAGCAGGTGTCCACATTGATATGAATGTAGGAGGAATTATAAACAAAGATAAAAATGCCTCTACAACTATATGGATACCGATAGTTGGCTTTAACAAAAAGTATACATTAAAAATTTCACCAAGAAGTCATAATTATAACCACGGTAATAAATTTAAAAAAACTAAAAAGATCAGTCCTCTATTACCAAAATCATACTCAAAAAAATTTAAATTCATCAGATTGGCGTACAAAGTTGGTGAAGCGATGATTTTTCATCCAAATTTATTGCATGGCGGTAGTATTAATCGAGGTTCGGTAACAAGAGTTAGCTTAGATACAAGAATTTTAAATCTTAAAAGATTTATTTATTGATCTTAAATCAAATGCTGAAAAAATTAGTAAATAGAATAAAAGTTAGAATAAAAGTCTTTTTAGTAGGAAATAGACTTGGTTTTTTAATATTAAAACTGTTGAATTTTGTATTTAAATACTTTGATAGAATTTCTTTCTTTTACTATGAATCAAAATTAGTAAATAATCCTACTGTTCAAAGTGGGATATTTAAAAACCTTAAGTATCCTAAAATATATTCCCACGGAAGTGTTATTTTCCCAAAGCTTATGGGAATATATGAAAAACAATTACACAAACCAATAAATGAGTTGAAAAAAAATAATTATAAAACTGTTATCAACATTGGGGCAGCGGAAGGATACTACGCAGTTGGTATGGCATTATATTTTCCAGAAAGTAAAGTTGTAGCAATAGATCAAAATACAGATGCACTAAATTTTTTAAAAAAAATGTCTATAACTAATAAAACACAGGACAGAGTAAAAATTATCAATGGTGATGCAAAAATGTTTCTTGAACAAATAGACTCAAATCAATCATATTTAGTTGTCTGTGACTGTGAAGGTTGCGAATACAATATTTTTTCAGAAAAAAATATTGAAAATTTAAAAAAAAGCGATCTTATAATTGAAATGCATTATAGTGAGGAATTTTCAAAATTTACAAAACAAAAAAATTCTTTTTTAGAAAAATTTAAAAAATATCATGATCATAGGATAGTTAAACACGAACCGACACGACTAGAAGATTTAAAAGACCTTGAAAATATCACAATAAAGCACGCGAAGAAACTTGCTAATGAGGTTCGTGCAAAAAATGCTGAATGGATTATTTTTAAATCAAAATATAAAAATTAAAATTTAATATAAATTTAAATGCTTAATAATTTTAAAAAAAAAGGATTTAATTACAATTTCCAGGATAAGACCGTACTAATAACTGGTGCTAGCAAAGGGATAGGCTATGAAATAGCAAAAAGTTATTTAAAATATGGTGCAAATTTAATGATTTGTTCAAGCAATTCTAAAAACATAAAAAAATCGTACACAAAATTAGAAAGAATGAGAAAAAAAAATCAAAAAATATTCTACTCAGTTACAGATGTATCTTCACCCAAAAAAGTAAAAAAATTGGTTAGTTTTACGATACGAAAATTTAAAAAAATTGATATACTTATAAATAACGCTGGTATCTATGGACCCAAAGGTTGTATTGAAAAAATAGATTGGGACGAATGGGTTAAAACAATTAAGATAAATTTGTTTGGTTCAGTATTGTTATGTAGGTCAGTTATACCTCATTTTAAAAAAAATAATAAAGGCAAAATAATACAACTTTCTGGTGGAGGAGCTGCTTCTCCTGTACCAAGAATAAGCGGTTACGCCGTATCAAAAGTTGGAATAGTAAGATTTATTGAAAATTTAACTTCTGAAGTTAAAAAATATAAAATAGATATTAATGCAGTGGCACCAGGCGCAATAAATACAAATATGCTTGAGGAAGTATTAAAAGCAGGACCAAAAAAAATTGGAGTCTATTATTATAATAAAGCACTTAAACAAAAAAAATTAGGCGGAAGTTCTTTTAAAGAAGCATGTGATTTAATTTTATTTCTAGGATCAAAATACAGTAATGGAATAAAAGGTAAATTAATTAGCGCCTTATGGGATGATTGGAAAAACTGGCCAAACTATAAAAAATTTTTAAAAAATACTGACATATTTACACTGAGAAGAATCACAGCAAAGGATAGAGGATTTAGTTGGGGAACAATTTCAAAGAAAAGTATATATGATCGTTCGTTAGCTCCCTATAGTGTTATCTCAAAAAAATAAAGATGAATAAAGACGAAGCGATAAAAATAGTTAAAGCAAACAGTTTAGAATTTAAAAAACTCCCTACTAAGTTTAGGAAAGACAAAGAGGTATCTTCAGAAGCAATAAAACAATATGGCTGTTTATTACAATTTGCAGATGAAACTTTAAAAAACGACAAAGCTTTTGTTTTGAAAACAATGAAAAAATATGGTTACGCACTTCAATTTGTTAGCAGTAATCTTAAAAGAGATAAAGAAGTAGTAATGACAGCTGTTACGCAAAATGGTTATGCATTGGAGTTTGCAGATAAAGATTTACAATTTGATAAAGAAATCATTTTTGCAGCTATAAATCAAAATGGATATTCCTTGCAATTTGTTAATAAAAATTTGAGAAGGAATAAAGAAATAGTTTTGACAGCTATAAAAAATTATTGTTTTGCTCTTAAGTATGCTGACGAGAGTTTAAAAAAAGATAAGGAAGTTATATTAGAAGCTTTAAAACAATATGGTTATGCATTAAAATATGCGGATAAAAGTCTTAAAAAAGATAGAGATATAGTTTTAACTGCACTAAAGAAGAATGTTTTTTCACTAGTATATGCCGATGATAGCCTAAAGAAGGAAAAAGAATTTATTATTAAAGCTCTAAAAATTTGTAGCTTTGGAACTTTCTTGGAGTATGTAGATGATAAATTAAAAAAAGATAAAGACGTAGTACTTGAAGCAGTGAAACAATGGGGAGTATCCTTACAATTTGCAGCAGAAGAATTCAAAAAAGACAAAAAAATTGTATATGAGGCAGTTAAACAATACGGAGAAGCGCTGCGATTTGCTCATAGTAGTTTAAAAAAAGACAAGAAGTTTATTTTGTCACTATTAAAAATAAGTGACTACTCAGTTGAATTTATTGATGAAAAATTAAAAAAAGATCCTGATATTATTTTAAATAGTACGTTGAACTAATTAATTTAATTAATAAATTAAAAATATTTATAATGAAAATTCTTATCACAGGTGGCGCAGGGTACGTAGGGTCTAGATTGGTTCCAGTTTTATTGAAACTAAAATATGAAATAACTGTTCTTGACTTGATGATTTATGGAGAGGATGTTCTAGCTAACCATCCAAAATTAGTTAAGATTAAAGGAGATATTAGAGATCAAAAACTTTTGCAAACCATATTACCTGGCCATGATGCAATTATTCATTTAGCTTGTATTTCTAACGATCCTAGTTTTGAACTAAATCCAAATTTAGGAAAATCAATAAATTTCGATGCATTTGAACCACTTGTAAAAATTTGTAGGGACAAAAAAATTAATAAATTTATTTTTGCTTCTTCATCTTCAGTTTATGGTGTTAAAAAAGAAAAAAATGTTACAGAAGATATGAAGCTGGAACCACTAACTGATTATTCAAAATTTAAGGCAAAATGTGAGAAAATCTTGGATAATTATAAATCTGATGAATTCATTGTTTCAACATTAAGACCATCTACAGTATGTGGATATGCTAAAAGACAAAGGTTAGATCTTGTTGTTAACATCCTTACAAACCATGCGTACCACAATAGAAAAATTAAAGTTTTTGGAGGCGAACAATTAAGACCAAATATTCATATAGACGATATGGTTAATAGTTATTTAGCAATTTTAAAAGCAAATCCTAAAAAAATAAATGGTCAAATATTTAATGTTGGATTTAAAAATCAAACAGTTAATGAATTAGCATCTGACGTGAAGAGTGTTTTAGGGCAGGATATCGGTATTGAAAAATCAATTTCGGACGATAACAGATCGTATCATGTAAATTGCGACAAAATAAAAGATATTCTAGGATTTAAAACTACCAAAACTGTTAAAGATGCTGTAAATGACCTAAAAAGCGCTTTTAAGGAAGGTCTTTTACCAAACTCAATGCATGATCAGAAATATTTCAATATTAAAACAATGCAATCAATACGATTAAAATAAAAATGAAAGTTCGATATTCATATTTAAAACAACAATTTTCTAAATCTAATGATTTATGGACAAGATTGAAAAAGTTTGTCTCTACAGGTGATTTTACATTAGGAAAAGAATTAGATGTTTTCGAAAAAAAATTTGCAAAACTTATAGGATCTAGGTATGCAATAGGAGTAAATTCTGGAACTGATGCAATCAAACTATCATTAAAAACATTAAATATTAAAGCAGGCGATGAAGTCATAACAGCTGCGAACACTTTTGTTGCTACTGTTGGGGCTATAACTGAAATTGGAGCTGTTCCAATTTTTGTAGACTGTGATGATACTTTTTGTATGAATGTAAATCAGGTTGAAAATAAAATTACAAAAAAAACTAAGGCCATTGTTCCTGTTCATTTTACTGGTTACATGACAAATATGCCTAAATTAAAAGTATTGGCAAAAAAATATAAACTTCCTATTATTGAAGACGCCTGTCAATCAATTCTAGCTAATATTAATAAAAAAAATGCTGGGACTTGGGGTGAGTTTGGAGCTTTTTCACTTCATCCCCTTAAAAATATAAACGTCTGGTCTGATGGAGGAATAATAACTACAAGCAAATATAAATATTATAAAAAATTAAGACTTCTGAGAAATCATGGACTTATAGACAGAGATACAGTTAAGATTCCTGGATATAATTCAAGGCTCGATACTTTTCAGGCTGTAGTTGGAAACTGGTTATTACCCAAAGCAAAAATGATTGCTAATAAAAGAATTAAAAATGCAAATTATTATGATAAGCATTTAGGCAACATTCCAGAAATAACTATTCCACCGAGACCCAAAAATAATAAAATAGTCTATCATCTATATGTAATTTTTGCAGAAAGAAGAAATGAACTTTTAAAATATTGTAAGAAAAAGGGTATAGAAGCCAAAATCCATTATCCAAAACCAATGTATCTTCAAGAGTGTGTTAAAAATCTTAAACACAAAAAGGGTGATTTTCCTATTACAGACGCACATACAAAAAAAATCATAACATTTCCTTGTGACCAACATCTTTCAAAAAAACAAATTAATTATGTTATATCGTGCGTAAAAAAGTTTTATAAAAGCAAATAGTTATGGGCAAACATTTTGATATAGGTTACTTTAAAAAAACCTTGAAAATTAGAGCTAAGGTGTCAAAAAAGAGAACCATTTTTAATAAAATTAAAGCTTGGGAACTCGGAAAAGATTATTACGATGGTAATCGTCTCAATGGATATGGTGGATTTAAGTATGATGGTAGATGGAAAAAATTATTACCAAAAATAATAAAGAAATATAAGTTAACAAAAAAATCAAGAGTTTTAGATCTTGGATGTAAGAAGGGTTTTTTACTAAAGGATCTTAATTCACTTATTCCAGGAATAAAATCTTATGGAATTGAAAATCATTCATATGCGTTAAAAAAAGCTGTGAAATGCAAAAGCAAATTAATAAAAACTGAATATTATAAAATTCCTTTTAAAAATAATTATTTTGATTTTATAATTGCTTTTAATTCACTTTATATGCAAAATTTAGGTGATGTAATTAAATCGTTGAAGGAAATAGAACGAGTTTCAAAAAAAAGTTATGTAATTTTAGCATCAGGCGAAAACGATATAGAGAGAAATAAATTTTACAAATGGACATTAATTGGAACTACAATACTTCTTAAAAAAGAGTGGAAATCATTGTTTAAAAAAATTAATTTTAATGGTGATTATTACTTTTCATCCTCAAAGTCCCTAGGTGTTTAGAAAATAATAATGAGACTAGCTGATTACGTTATAAAATTTTTAGAGTCAAAAAAAATTGATACTGTTTTTACGGTAAGTGGTGGTGGATCAATTTTTTTATGCGATGCTTTATATAAAGCCAAAAAAATCAAATATATACCATGTCACCATGAACAAGCTGTTGCATTTGCTACAGAAAGCTATTCAAGAATTAAAAATAAACCTGGGGCAGCAATTGTAACCACAGGACCAGGAGGAACAAATTGCACAACAGGCGTTGCATGTTGCTGGATTGACTCAGTCCCAGCAATATTTATTTCTGGCCAGGTTTACTTAAATCAAACAATTTCAAAAACTGGCTCAAGACAGGTTGGAGTTCAAGAATTTGATATTATCAAAATGGTTAAATCTAGCACCAAATATGCTGTGATGGTGAAAAGAGCAGATGAAATAAAATACCACTTAGAAAAAGCTTATTATCTCTCAACAAAAGGAAGACCAGGCCCAGTTTGGATAGATATACCTGCAGATATACAAGATAAAATTATTAATGAAAATAATCTTAAAGGTTTTAAACCGAAAGAAAAAAGAAATAAAAATAAATCATTAGATGATAAAATTAAAAAAGTAGCAAAACTTTTATCGAATAGTGCAAGACCCGTTTTACATTTTGGTCATGGTGTTAAAATTGCAAAAGCTGAAAAGTATTTAAAAAAACTAATTAATAATTTTAAAATACCATTCGCTTTAACTTGGAATGCGTCAGATTTAGTTGAGTCTAACCATCCTAATTATGTTGGTAGACCTGGTGCCTTCGCAGAACGTGGTACAAATTTTATAATACAAAGTTGTAAGTTATATATTTCTATTGGCTCAAGACTACCTTTTATGGTCACAGGATATAATGTTAAAGATTTTGCAAGAAAAGCAAAAAAAATAATGGTTGATATAGATAGGAAAGAATTAAATAGAAGCCAAATTAAACTCAAATACAAAATTTGTTGTGACGCTAAATACTTTTTGAAAACACTTCTTAAATATTTACCAAAAAAAAACAATGTATCTGATGAGTGGTTATCTTATTGCAAAAAAGTAAGACAAAAATTTCCAATGGTTCTTAATAAATTTAAAAAACAAAAAAAAAGTATAAACTCTTATTATTTTGTTGAGGAACTATCTAAAATTTTAAATAAAAAAGATATAATTGTGACTGATATGGGCCTATCTTTTGTTGGAACCCATCAAACATTTAAAATCAAAAATGGGCAAAAGTTATTCACAAATTCTGGGCATGCACCAATGGGCTGGGGATTACCTGCTGCAATTGGGGCGTATTACTCATCTAAAAATAATCGCATAATATGTCTTACAGGCGAAGGTGGATTACAATTAAATATTCAAGAGCTAGCAACAGTTATGCATAATAAACTACCAATAAAAATTTTTATTTATAATAACGGTGGATATTTAACAATAAAACAAACTCAACAATTAGGTTTTAACAATAGGATTATGGGGTCAAATTTTAAAACAGGCCTCTCGTTTCCTAACTATAAAGATATCGCCAAATCCCATAAAATAAAATATTCTAAAATTACAAATGGAAAAAATTTAAATTTTAAAATTAAACAAATTATCAAGGATAAAAAACCTCATATCTGTGAACTTATTTTAGATCATAACCAGGAACAAATGCCAAAAGCAGTTAAAAGAAGGATACCAGGTAAAAAAACAACTATCACTAAATATGAGGATTTATATCCATTTTTAAGACCCGAAGAATTGAAGAAAAACATTATTTAGAATAATGAGAATTCCTTTTGTAAATCCAAACCGACAGTGGAAAATAGAAAAGAAGCATCTATTAAAAATCATAGACAAAACTCTTTTAAATGATAATTGGGTAGGTGGTAGAAACATTAAAAAATTTGAAAACAACATTAAAAAATTATGCAAAACAAAGTATGCTGCGAGTTTAAATAGCGGAACAGACGCTTTAACATTGGGCCTTCATATTTTAGGTATTAGAAGAGGTGACGAGGTCATAACAACCCCAAACTCATTTATCGCATCGACAGCAGTAATTGTACACTTAGGTGCAAAACCAGTATTTATTGACGTTCTTGACGATCAAAATATGAACCCCGATTTATTAGAAAACGCAATTACAAAAAAAACAAAAGCTATAATGCCAGTGCACTTGACCGGAAGGGTATGTGAGATGACTAAAATCATGAAAATTGCACACAAATATAAAATCCCGGTGGTAGAGGATGCTGCACAATCTGTAGGTTCATTATATAATAATAAACCAGCAGGTTCTTTTGGCGAAATAGGATGTTTTTCGGCCCACCCACTTAAAAATTTAAATGCTATAGGCGATTCTGGTTATTTAACCACAAATAATTTTGAGATCTATAAAAAGGTTATAGAGCTTAGAAATCACGGCATGGTTGACAGAAATAAAGTTAAAAGATTTGGCCATGTTTCAAGAATGGACAATGTTCAAGCTGCTGTTTTAAATTATAGATTGAAAAATTTAAAAAATGTAATTTTAAAAAGAAGAAAAAATGTTGAACTTTATAACAGATATTTGGATCCCAAAAATATATTTATTCCAGCTGAAAAAAATTATCAATTTAATTCTTATCATACTTTTGTTGTTCAAGTTGATAAAAGAGATCAGCTTAAAAGATATTTACAAAGAAATAACATCATGACAGCAATACATTATCCAATTCCTATTCATCTTCAACCTGCAGCTAAATTTTTAGGATATAAAAAAGGAGATTTTAAATATGCAGAGAATCAAGCAAAAAAGATTTTAACTCTTCCGGTAAATCAATATTTAAAAAAAAATGAGATCAAAAGGATATCAGACAAAATTAATTATTTTTATAAGAAAAATCAATAAATCAAAAAAATATTATGCGTCTTATCCATGAATTGTATATCAAACTCATAAAAAATTTTACTATAAATAAAGCAAAATACTTATTTTTGATATTTTTATTTTTTCCCATTTTAATTATTTTAATAGTAATTAAACCTATTCTTTTAATTAGATTTGGATATTTTGACATCAAAAGGATTGGTATTATTTCTAGTGCAGAACATTATTTATTACATAATAAAAAAAAGAAATACAGATTAATTGATATATGGGTAATCGATACTAATACCTACAATAAACAATTATTGATTATTTTAAAAAGAAAATTTTTAGTCATTAAAGAATTATTTTTTTTTTATAAGATTTTAAGATTAATATCAAAATATTTTAATATCTACTCTAATCATATTATAACAACCTGTGAAGATTTAGCTCCTCGTATTGACAAGTATTCATGTCAATTAAATTTGACAAAAGAAGAAATTAATAAGGGAGAAACTATTATAAAGAATTTTGGTATACCATCTGATGCAAAAATTGTGTGTATAACTTGTAGAGATAATTTATATCTGAAAAAAAAATTTCCTTCGAAAAATTTCTCATATCATAATTATAGAGACTCTAACATTGATAATTTGATACCTGCAATTAAATCATTAATAAAAAAAAATTTTTATGTAGTAAGAATGGGAAGAGTTTCTGGTAAAAAAGTAAATATTAAAAATAAAAGATTTATTGATTATCCATTCCATCCGTTAAAAAGTGATTTTATGGACTTTTTTTTTGCACATAAATGCTATTTTTGGATATGTAGCAATAATGGATTGGATGAAGTAGCCACAACTTTCAGAAAACCTCTTTTAGATTTAAATATGGCCCCGATAACTAGTCTTAAAGTTACATCAAAAAAGACAATACTTTGTTTAAAAATTCATAAAAATTTCAAAAATAAAAAATTAAGTTTAAAAGAGATATTTAATTATGGTGTAGGAAAATCTGCACACAGTAAAGAGTTTAGAATAAAAAAAGTTAAACTAGAGGAACTTAACACAGGCCAAATAAAAGATATTGTCTTCGAAATGATTAAATTAATGAAAGACTCTTGGAAAATAAAAAATAAAAATGATCTAAAATTGAAAAAAAAATTTGAGAAATTATATTTAAGTCAGATTCAAAAAATCGATCCGAAATTTACGTATAAAAAATTAAATGCTTTTTATAGCCTAGTTTTTTTAAAAAAAAATCCTTGGTTTTTAAAATAATTTTAATAAATGTTTGAAGATTTAAAAAAAATAAGCAAGGTCATATCTTCCAAAGATAAAAAATACTTAATTATTTTGGGGATTATTAAGTTTTTCTCTGGCCTTCTTGATATGATAGGAATTGCTTCAGTCGCACCATTTATAATTGTAATTACTAATCAAAAAATTCTAAATACAAATTCATTTATTTTAAAAATAAAAGAAACTTTCCATTTTAATAATTACGAGGTAATAGTTTTCTTAGCTATTTTTTCTGTTTCACTAATTGTGCTAAACCAGTTTTTCAGAATGTTTGCATTATGGTATGAAGAACGTGTTAGCAATGGATTATGGTTAAATATTCACACAAAACTTTTTAAGTACTATGTTAACCAACCTTTTATTTTTCATATACAAACAAACAGTAATAGCTTACTTGAAAAAATTCAAATTAGAGCAAATGCAGCTGTCGCGGGTGTTATACATCCTTTCTTTCAAATCTTGGGACATTTTTTCGTTTTATTTTTTTTGAGTTTACTGCTTATAATAGCAAATCCCTCAGCCACCATTGTACTCATTATTACTACCTCAATTTTTTACTTGTTTGTTTTTTCAAAATTAAAAAGAAGAATTGTTGAATATGGAAAATTTTCTCCAGAATTTTCTAATAAAACTTTTAAATTAGTAGAACAGGCTCTTAAATCTATTAAGGATATTAAAATTAAAGATAATGCAAATTATTATACCAATATTTTTAACCCACTAGCAAAAAAATATGCAGATAACCAAGTTAAGTTACATGTTTTTTCTTCTATTCCAAGAAACCTTTTAGAAATATTCGCTTATGTATTTGGTTTTTGTTTGATCTTATACTTTATAATGGGAGAGTCACAAAAATTTAATGAAATTGCCGTATTAATTGGTATTTATGCAATTACACTACAAAAATTATTGCCAGCAATACAAGGTGCTTTTCAGTCAATTGCTCACTATAAGTATTACAAACCTTCGTTTGATATAATTTATTCTGAACTTGTGGAGTCACAGAGGAATTCTCAAAAACCATATCAAAACAATAAAAAAAATGGTCAATATAATTTTTCTGATAGATTAAATTTTAAAAATATAAAATTTAACTATCCAAATTCTAAAAAGGAAGTTTTAGATATTCAAGATTTAGAAATAAACAAAGACAAATTTGTGGGAATAGCAGGAAAATCAGGTTCGGGAAAATCAACCTTCGTTGATATATTGACTGGCCTACTGACCCCCACAGATGGAAATATATTTATAGACGGAAGAAAAATTGAAAATAGTATGAAAAAAAAACTCCAATCATGTATTGGTTATGTTCCTCAATTTTCATTTATGGCTGATGACACGATTAAAAAGAATATAGCTTTAGGTTTAAAACCAGAACTTATAGATTTTGAAAGAGTCAAAAAAGCAGCAGAAATTGCAAATATCTCAGAATTTATAGAGAAAGAACTACCATCAGCATATGAGACTATTATCGGAGAAGATGGAGTTAAACTAAGTGGCGGACAAAGACAAAGAATATCTATAGCAAGAGCTTTGTATATGGATCCACAAATTCTTGTATTTGACGAGGCGACAAGTTCTTGTGATAATTTTACAGAAAATAAAATTATTAACTCAATTACTAAAATAAAAAGTTATAAAACTATTATATTTGTTACTCATAGGGTAAATTCATTAAAAAATTGCGATAAAATTTTAATTTTTAATAGAGGTAAGATAGAAGCTATTGGAAAATATGAAAATTTAAAAAAAAATAATCTTTTGTTCAACGAACTTATAACAGAAGATGCTAAATATTTAGAAAATGAAAAATAAACTTAATAATAAATCAATATTAATTACTGGCGGTACTGGTTCTTTTGGATCAACTTTTATTAAAACTTTTTTAAAAAGATATAAACCAAAAAGACTAATAATTTTTAGCAGGGATGAACAAAAACACTTCAAAATGCAAGAAACATATTCAGACGATCCACCGTCACCAGTAAGATACTTTTTAGGTGATGTTAGGGACGTTGATAGATTAGATTTTGCTATGAGAGATGTAGATATAGTTATTCATACTGCTGCGTTAAAGCATGTGCCATTAGCAGAATATAATCCTTTTGAGGTTGTAAAAACAAATATCCTTGGTGCACAAAATATTATTCAAGCTTCTATTAAAAACAATGTAGAAAAAGTAATCGCATTAAGCACCGACAAAGCATCATCACCTGTAAACCTATACGGTGCGACCAAATTGGTATCAGATAAATTATTTGTAGCGGCAAATAATTATAAAGGTAAAAGTAAAATTAAATTTTCAGTTGTAAGGTACGGTAATGTTATGGGAAGCAGAGGCTCATTTATTTCGTATCTAGTAAAAAATAAAAATAAAAAATTTATAAGTGTAACAAACCAGGATATGACTAGATTTAATATAACCTTAAACGAGAGTGTTGATTTCGTTTTTAATTGTATAGATAAAATGTGGGGAGGTGAAATTTTTGTACCAAAAATACCATCCTACAAAGTGACTGATTTGGTAAAAGCTATTAGTCCTAAATCAAAAATTAAAATAGTAGGTATTAGACCAGGCGAGAAAAAACATGAAGAAATGGTATCAATTGATGAGTCTATAAACACAATAGAGTTTAAAAATTATTTTGTAATTGCTCCAAATTCAAAGTTCTTAAATTGGAATAAAAAAAAATATATTTTAAAAAACAAAAATTGCAAACCATGTAAAAATAATTTTTCATATAATAGTAAAAATAATTCAAAATTTTTAAGTCCATCTGATCTACGTAAAATAATTCAAAAAAATAAAATTATTTTTTAAAAAATGATAAGTTACGGAAGACAACATATTGATCAAAATGATATTGATTCTGTTACAAGAACTTTAAAAAGTAGGTTAATTACTCAAGGACCGTTAGTTTCAAAATTTGAAAAAGAATTATGTAAAGAAACTGGCTACAAATACGCATCTGCTGTATCAAACGGGACAGCTGCTCTCCACTTGATTGGTTTAGCATTAGGTTGGAAAAATGGTGATATTATTTTAACAACACCAATTTCATTTCTAGCAACAAGCAATTCAATTATTTACTCAGGAGCAAGACCTGAATTTGTTGATATAGAGAAAAATTTTTATACAATTGATGTAGAAAAACTTGAAAAAAAAATAAAATTTTTAAAAAAAAAAAAGAAAAAAGTAAAAGCAATAATTTGTACAGACTTTGCAGGCCACCCATGTAATTGGCCAGCACTTAAAAAATTATCAAAAAGATACAAAATAAAACTTGTAAATGATAATTGCCATTCTTTGGGTGCACAGATTAATAAAAACAAAAAGTATTCTTCAAAATTTTCTGATTTCTCCTCTTTAAGTTTTCATCCTGTAAAGTCAATTACAACTGGTGAAGGTGGGGCTGTATTGACCAATGACAAAAAATTAGACAGAAAAATAAAATTATTAAGATCTCATGGAATGGTAAAAGAAAATAAATTTGAAATGTGGAAATATGAAATGAGAGAATTGGGTTATAATTATAGAATTTCTGACATCCAATGTGCTTTAGGTGTGAGTCAATTAAGAAAATTAAAAAAATTTATAAAAAAAAGAAAATTTATCGCATCAAATTATGATAGGGCTTTTAAAAATATTAAAAACATAAGTATACCCAAAATAAAAAAAAATTACAGTCATGCTTATCACTTATATCCATTAAAAATTAATTTTCAGAAATTTGGTATATCTAAAAAAATTTTTTTTAAAAAAATGAAGCAAAATAATATTTCATTGCAAGTGCATTATATTCCAATACATCTTCAACCTTATTATAAAAAAAAATTTAATACTAAAAGTGGATCATTTTTAGTATCAGAAAATTTTTACAATCAGGAAGTTTCCTTACCAATCTTTTATGATCTTAAAAAAAATCAACAAGAAAAAGTAATAAAAAACATTAAAAAATTACTTAAAATATAAATGAACGTAGCAATTATACCAGCAAGAGCTGGTAGCAAAAGAATTCCAAAAAAGAATATAAAAAAATTTCAAGGCAAGCCAATTTTTTATTGGCCTCTTATAGCTGCTAAAAAAACAAATTTATTTGATAAAATAATTCTGTCTACTGATAGCAAATCAATTGCAAAAATTGGAAAAAAATACAAAATAGATGTTCCATTTTTAAGACCAAAAAATATCTCAGGTGATCACGCTTCTACGTCTTCCGTGATTATTCATGCAATAAGATGGCTAAAAAAGAACAATGTAAATCCAAAATTTATATGTTGCATATACCCTACTGCTGCATATTTAAATCCAAAAGATCTAATTACAGGTTATAAAAAAATAAAAAAAAAAAATTGGGATTATGTTTTTTCAGGCGGGAGGTTTAATTCAACAATATTTAGATCTTTTAAGAAAAATAGATTTAACGGACTTAAAATGTTATTTTCTAAGTATTATAAAAAAAGGACACAAGATATTTTTGATACATATCATGACGCTGGACAATTTTATTGGGGTAGATCTGAGTCTTGGTTAAAAGAAAAACCAATTTTTGCAAAAAATTCTACAATTGTAGAAATACCAACTTGGAGAATACAT
>MDSW01003606.1_pt1 | contig 23167 bp, 22 predicted proteins | sample 811171 | NCBI WGS metagenome assembly MDSW01 (sample SAMN05326641, study PRJNA326480) | marine metagenome | isolation source: seawater | place: Atlantic Ocean: North West | collected 2012 | reverse complement strand
TCCTCGTTGATTTTAGATGTCGTAGCTTCATGTTCAATTGTCGAGGAGGAGTTTTTATTTCTTATATATGGAACGGTATGCGCTCCGCATTTATTTCCCATTAATAATGAGTCACATTGTGTGTAATTTCTGGAATTTTTAGCTTTTACGCTAATGTCTACTAGCCCCCTATAGGTATTATCTGCCTGACCTGCAGAAATTCCCTTTGAAATAATTTTACTTTTTGTATTTTTACCTAAGTGAATCATTTTAGTACCTGTATCTGCTTTTTGATGGTTATTAGTAATAGCGATTGAATAAAATTCACCTATAGAATTATCCCCTTGTAATATGCAACTAGGATATTTCCAAGTTATTGCAGAACCTGTCTCAACTTGTGTCCATGAAATTTTTGAATTTCTTCCCTTACAAGCGCCTCTCTTAGTTACAAAATTATAAATGCCTCCGACCCCATCCTTATCTCCTGGGTACCAGTTTTGAACTGTCGAATATTTTATTTCTGCGTTATCTAAGGCAACTAACTCCACGTTGGCTGCATGTAATTGATTTTCATCTCTCATTGGAGCCGTGCAACCCTCTAAATAGCTTACGTAACTTCCTTTATCTGCAATAATCAAAGTTCTTTCGAATTGACCAGTTTCAGACGCATTAATTCTAAAGTATGTAGAAAGCTCCATTGGGCATCTTGTATTTGGCGGTATGTAAACAAAAGAGCCATCAGTAAACACTGCTGAGTTGAGTGTTGCAAAATAATGATCAGTAATTGGAATAACTGATCCGAGATATTTTTTTACTAAATCTGGATGTTTTTGAATTGCCTCAGAGATGGGACAAAAAATTATTCCCTTTTTATCAAGCTCGCCTTTAAAAGTTGTTGCTACTGAAACAGAGTCAAAAACTGCATCAACTGCTACGCCGCTCAATCTTTTCTGTTCATTTAAAGGGATTCCTAATTTGTTGTACGTATCAATAAGTTTCGGATCCACCTCATCTAAACTTTTTGGTTTTTTTTTCATGCTCTTTGGTGCAGAAAAATAATATAAATCCTGATAATCGATTTTTGGATATTTAGGTTTTTGCCAATTAGGTTCTTTCAAAGCCTTTAGTCTATTGAAAGCCTTCAATCTCCATTCAAGCATCCACTTAGGCTCTTTTTTTACCTTAGAAATAAATTTAATAGTATTTTCTGAAAGTCCTTTTGGAGCCTTAAAGTTTTCAATATCAGTCGAAAACCCGTACTTATACTCTTGATTTTTTAATTCCTCACTTTTCATTTTTAATTCATTTTAGTTAAGTCTTGTAACTTAACTTTTTCAAAGAAGCCATTTATATGTTGATCTAGTTGATCCCATAAATTATGTGTAATACATTTAATTGATTTATGATTGCATCCTCTTTTTGAATTTTTTTTACAATTTAATGTTTTAACTTCCTCATCTACAGCATAAATTATATTTGATATTTTTATCTCTGATGCTGGCTTATCTAAAACATAGCCTCCGTTAACTCCTCTAGAACTTTTAACTAATTTATTGCTTTTGAGTTTTAAAAAAATTTGCTCCAAATAAGCTAAGGAAATATTTTGTCTCAAAGATATTTCCGAGAGACTTATCGGGCCATGTTTTGCATTCGAAGCCAAGTCAGCCATAGCCATAACAGCATATCTACCTTTATTTGTTAATTTCATAATTAAGTGTTGTATTACAACACTTTTTGTATAATTCCTACCTTTTTAGTCAGGATTAAAAAAAAATATTTGTCGCATAAAAACATGATATAAATCAGAACTTTTTATTTTAATAATAATCATTATCAACTATGAAACCTAAAAGTGTTGAAATTTTTATTCCCGGACCTGCTGGTAGATTGGAAGCAAAGTATTATAAAAATCCAAAATTCGGTTCTCCAGTTGCAATAGTCCTTCATCCACATCCACAATATGGAGGAACGATGAATAATAGAGTTGTGCAATTAATGTATAATATTTTTCTAGAAAATGGTTTTTCTGTTATTAAAGTAAATTTTAGAGGTGTTGGAAAAAGTGAGGGAGTTTTTGATAATGGTCAAGGAGAGTTGTCTGATGCAGCCGCTGCATTAGATTGGATTGAACGCCAAAATTTAGATTATAGTCAGTGTTGGGTTTCAGGATTTTCTTTTGGTTCTTTGATTTGTATGCAATTAATTATGAGAAGGCCTGAAGTGAATAATTTTGTTGCAGTCTCACCTCAACCTAATGTTTATGATTTTTCCTTTTTAGCTCCTTGCCCTACATCTGGGCAAGTTATTTATAGTGAGAATGATGAGTTAGTTACCAAAGAAAGTATAAATGAATTAGATAATAGAATAAAAAGTCAAAAAGGTGTAGAGGTAATATTTTCTAAAATCAAAAATTCAAACCATTTTTTTAAAAATAAAGAGAAAGATTTAAAGCTGGAAATTGAAAAATACTTAAAAGAGAAAACATCTTTAATTTAGTCATCTATAATTTCACCACCAGTACAAACTTTTTTACAACCAGTCGTATTTGGAAATGTAATAGGTAATTTCGTAAAAGATCTTATAGCTAAATAAGCAAATGCCTGGGACTCAATGAAATCACCATCTATTTTATAATCATCTATATTTTTTAAATTTATATTTGTATTCATTTTTTTTTTTATTTCATTCACTAAAAAAAAATTTTTTCTTCCACCCCCGCATAACAAGATATTATTAATTTTTTCTTTTAAATTAGAAAAATTATCTGTAATTTCATTTCCTATTATGTAGGCTGTAAATTCTGATAAGGTTCTTGCTCCATCCTCAAGTGATAACCCTCGAGCAAATGAAATATCAAAATCGTTTGTATCATATGATAATTTTTTTTTATTTATTCTATTTAAATACAATTGCTGAGCTTGTTCTAGGACAATTTCATTAATTTGACCGCTACTAGCCAATTCACCATTTCTATCATATTTATTTTTTGAGTACTTTCTTATCCAATTATCTATTAAACAGTTTCCAGGTCCAATATCTTTACTTAATAATATTTCTAAATATTTATTTTTGTTAATTACAGTTATATTTGATATTCCTCCAATGTTCAAAATACAAACTGGCGTATCTATTTTTTTTTGTTTAATTAGCAATTGGTGAAATATTGGTGTTAAAGGAGCTCCTTGGCCACCATTAAGTAAATCGTTTTTTCTAAAATTATAAATTATTTTTTTTCTTACTAGCTGAAATAAAAGATGTCCGTCGCCTAATTGATATGATATTTTTTCCTCTGGATTATGATAAATAGTTTGACCATGAAACCCGATTAAATAGTCGTGATTTTTAATATTAAATTCTTTGATAATTTTTGCATGAAAAATAGTGATATCTCTTTCTAAATTTTTTAGATCACTTGAATATGATTGTAAATCTTGAATTGAATTAATTTTCTCTTTTAAGAGATGAATGTTTTTAAAAATGTTTGAGTCATACTCAAAGTATTTATCTTTGATTGATTCGTACTCATTTTCGCCATCTGAAATAATTAAGGATGCATCAACACCATCTCCTGATGTGCCGCTCATTAACCCCAAAGATGTATATTTTTTTTGCATTATTTTATTTATTTATAGTAATTTTTGTATAATAGTGGATTAAACAAATTACTCTATGAAAAATAAGTTCTTATCAGAAATGAAGTCTCGTGGGTATGTCAATCAGTGCACAGATTTTGAAAAACTAAGTGAGGAGTGCTCTAAAAATTCAATAACTGCCTACATTGGGTTTGATTGTACTGCAAGCAGTCTACATGTCGGTAGTTTATTACAAATAATGATTTTAAGACTGATGCAGAAATACGGACATAGACCAATAATACTGCTTGGTGGAGGTACTACTTTAATTGGTGATCCATCAGGTAAGGAGGCTACTAGAAAGATTTTGAGTGAGTCTCAAATTAAAAAAAATATTAAAAGTATTAAAAAAGTTTTTAATAAATTACTCAATTCAAAAAGTGTAAAAACAAAACCTATATTTGTTGATAATTCAAGTTGGCTTAAAAAATTGAAATATATTGAGTTCCTTAGAAATATCGGATCTCATTTTACAATAAATAAGATGCTGACATTCGACAGTGTAAAATTGAGATTAGAGAGAGAGCAATCTTTAAGTTATATGGAATTTAATTATATGATTTTACAAGCTTATGATTTTTACCAACTTTTTAAAACTAAAAACTGTATTTTACAAATTGGGGGATCAGATCAATGGGGAAATATTGTCAATGGAGTTGAACTAATTAGGAGAGTTCTACAAAAAAACTCTTATGGCTTAACATCTCCATTAATTACACTTACCTCAGGCGCAAAAATGGGAAAAACTGAGAAAGGAGCTATTTGGCTTAATGAGGAATTATTTTCTCCATACGATTACTGGCAATTTTGGAGAAATACTGACGATGCAGACGTCAAAAGATTTTTATACTTTTTTACAGAAATTGATATTAAGGAAATAGATGATTTATTTAAAAATGAAAAAAATATAAATAATATTAAGATTCTTTTAGCAAACGAGGCTACAAAAATATTACATGGTGTAGAGGCTTCAAAAAAATCAGAGCAAACAGCGAAAGCAGTTTTTATTTCCGGTGGATCGGGATCTGAATTACCCGAAATTAAAATTAAAAAAGAAAATTTTAATAAAGGTATTAAACTATTAGATCTTTTATCAGAAAATAAAATTATGACATCAAAAAGTGAGGCTAGACGAGCTATAGAAAACAAAGGTGTAAAAATAGAAAATAAAATAATAAATGACGTTAACACTATTATACAAAGTAATAGTTTTAAAAAAAATATTTTTAAAATCTCTTACGGTAAAAAGAAACACTATTTAATTAAAATTATTTAATTTATTTTTATCTAAAATTTTTTGTAAAAACCTTGGTGTAATCGTTCTTATCGGATTTATAGTAGTTTTCATTTTACCAGACTTACCTTTAATTTTGAAACTTATTCCAAATAAACCTTCGCCAACTTCTTTAGGAATAATTATGTCGCCAATGACAGGAATTTTCGAAATAAGTTTATTTAAATTTTTAGCTGGTATAAGAGTACCTCTTAAGCTTGTATGGTTATTTTGATCTTGGTAACCTTCCATTAATACTGAGATACTGGGTCCGACAGCATAAATCTCTTCAAATTCGGTAAGTCCATTTTTACTATTCATTTTTATTTCTAAAATATCAAAAGACAAACCTTCTCCTTCAGCTAAATCTACTAGGCCTCCCAAGTCAGCTAGAGACAAAAGCTGGATTACCCCAGGAGCATCTATTACTTTAAACTTTTCAATTACAAGCTTTGAGTTAGATTCTTTGTCATTAAATGATGAGATATAATTCAATTTACCACCCGTCAAACCATTAAAAAAACTATATTGAGAAAGAAGTGGTCTCGGTAAATCAGAATAAATTTCAAGATATTTAAGTTTTTTTTCTCTATTATCTTTCATTGATATATCAAGAAAATTATTATTTCCAAATTCCCCTTTTGACGTAATTTTTATAAATTTTCCTTTCTCCATTTTTCCAATGAGTCTAAAATTTTCTAAATTTTCTGATAAAGGAGCTATAATTTTTGAGAGATTAATTTCAACCAACTTATTTAAATTTTTAAGCTCATTTTTTTTATTTTTTCTAGATAATATTTTGGGCAAATTAGATCCATCAAAAGTTTTACCATCTATGAGAATTTTATTATCGTTTAAAATTATGAATTCATTATTGTAAATTTTATTCTTAAAAGTTTTAACAGAAATTTTTTTGAAAGATGAAATCTCATTTTTGACTATTTTTAGATCCTCTAATTTTATAACGCTATTACCCTCTTTTAAGCTAAAGTTTTTAAGGAAAATTTCATTTCTTTTCTTTTCTAAGGTAAGTGAAATTTTTGCTTTTTTCCCTTCAATTTTTTGATAATTTATTATTTCAAAATTAAGTTCATTTTGAAAATCTAAATTAAGATCGAGTTTTGATTTTCCTTTAAAATTTGTTTCATTTTTAAAATCAAATTTTAACAGCTCATTTTCATAGAAAGAGTATTTACCTGAGATATTTGTACTGTTTGTCTTAAGATTATGTTGAGTTTTAAACTCCGCATCTTTGATAAATACTTTATCAATCGGTTTTTTTAAAAAATTATTTTCGATTGAATTGTGAAATTGTATTTTTAAATTTTTAATTTTTCCTTCAGAATTAAAGTTAAAATCTTTTATTTTATAGGTAGAATCTAAACTTAAATAAAAATTATTATTTAATTGTGCTTGAAGATCGTAAGGTTGATTAATAAAATTATCAAATTTAAAAATCTTTAAATAATTATTCATTAGATTTTTTTTCATTTTTAATTCTGTGTAAAAATTTGAATTAATCGATATTCCTGAATGTAAATCTAATTTTAAATCTCCGTTAGAAATAGCTACACCTTCAAAATTTCCAAAAATATTTGTGATTAAAATATCAGATTTATCAGCAAAAAAGTTAAATGCGCCATTTTCAAAATTAAAATCTTTATAGATATTCAAATTAAAATTATTTACATTTCCTTTGGCAATGAAATTTTTAAAAGTATTACCTTTATCTAAATAAATTTCTATTTCTGAATTTATTTTTCCTTTATTAATTTTGTTATTCACAATACTTTTAAAATTTGATGGTTTAACTAAAACAAATAACTCTTTAACCTCACTTATCTTAAGTTCATGCAAAGAGGCGTTAATTTTTTTAATTTGAGATGAATTTTTTATTAGCGATACAAAATCAAAATAAACTTTTACTTTTTTAACGGGAATAGATATCCTCTTATATTTAATTTTTGGGTTAATTGTTTCTAAAAACAAGCTAAGTTCTTTAAAATCTAATTTAAATTTAACAGTTTCTAATTCTACAACGGTATCTAAATTGTTTTCGGTTATTCTATCAATTATTATATTATTAAACTTGTTTGTTTCTAAACCAATTGTCGAGAGAACTGCAGTAAAAATAGTTACTATTAAAAGTATGATAAAAATAAACGTAAAAAATATTTTTTTCATTACTTATCTATTTTTTAAACCCTCCTCAATAAACTGATCTATATTACCATCTAGAACACTTGAGGGATTAGTGTTCTCTGTTTTATTTCTCAAATCTTTTACTAACTGATATGGTTGAAGAACATAGGATCTAATTTGATGTCCCCAACCGATATCAGTTTTCGAATTTAAATTCTTCTGATTTTCCTCTTCTCTTTTTTGTAACTCATGCTCATATAATCTTGCTTTAAGCATTTTGTAACAAGTCTCTTTATTTTTATGCTGAGACCTCTCATTTTGACATTGCACCACTATTTTTGTGGGTAAATGAGTAATCCTAACTGCGCTGTCAGTTGTATTCACATGCTGGCCACCAGCGCCGCTAGACCTAAAAGTATCTATTCTCAAATCTTTATCATCAATTTTAACATCTATTTGATCCTCTACGTCAGGATAAACCCAAACACTTGCAAAACTTGTGTGTCTTCTTGCTCCACTATCAAAAGGAGAAATTCTAACTAATCTATGAACACCGGACTCAGCTCTCATTAATCCGTAAAGATAATTTCCATCGACTTTAATAGTAGACGACTTTATGCCAGCCTCTTCGCCTTTATGTTCGCTAATAATTTGATATTTGAAATTTTTTTTATCGAACCATTTAAGGTACATTCTTCTGAGCATATCTGCCCAATCTTGACTTTCGGTTCCACCAGCTCCTGCATGTATCTCAAGATAGATATTCAAATCATCATTTTCACCAGATAGGAAGCAATTTATCTCGTCTTTTTTAATTTTAAAAAATATTTGCTCTAATTTGATCGAACAGTCCTCTAAAGTTTCTTCATCTTTTTCTTGAGAAGCTAAATTATATAAATCTTTGATATTATTTATCTCATTTTTATTATGATTGAATGAATTTAATATTTCTTGGAAGAAATTTTTTTGTTTAACAGTTTTTTTTGCTAAAGTCTTATTTTTCCAAAAATTATCTTTTAAGATTGTTGTTTCGATTTTTTTAAGTTCTAACTCAACTCTATTCTTATCAAAGATACCCCCTGATATTCTCAAGAGCTTTTATTGTAGCAGCTAGTTTTGTTTCAAAATTTTGCATTAATAAAATTGTCTTAATTTTATAAGATTATCATGATCTTGAGCTGAAAATAAATTGTTATTTTTTGTATTGTTAATATCTTGTGCCTTTAAAGCTTCGATTATTATATTTTTATCATCTTCAGTGGGTTTTAATCCGGTATCGTAATTAAGTGAAGTCATATATATATTTTCAGGAATAATAAAATCTTTAAAATCTTCTTTGAAAAGTGCATTTTCAATAAAATCTTTAAAAACCGGAAGTGCCGCTTTTGATCCTGTCTCGTATTTACCTAAAGTTTTGGGAGTATCGAAACCTATATAAACCCCTACAACTAGATTTGATGAAAATCCTATAAACCAGGCATCAAAGTTATTATTTGTTGTGCCTGTTTTGCCAGCTAATGGAACGTTTAAAGACTTTAATTTTTTTGCTGTTCCTCTCTCTACTGCTCCGCTTAATATTGATGCCATCTGATATGCGGTTTCTTTACTTATAACTCGCTCGTTGTTATTCACTATTTTTGGATAATTTGAAGAGAGATCAATAAACTTATCACAACCTAAGCACTTTCTATTTTTTACTTTAAAAATTGTTTTACCCCTCCTATCTTGAATTCTTGAGATTAATGTAGGATCAATTTTTTTTCCCCCGTTAATAAATGGTGCGTATGCAGCAGTTAGATTAATGAGACTTGTTTCAGCTGCTCCTAAAGAGACTGAAAGTAGCTCAGGAATTTCCTCATAAATATCTAATTTTTTAGATAATTTCAAAATTTCTTCTAATCCAAGCATTTTCGCAATTCTGATGGTCATAAGGTTTCTTGAATATTCAATTCCTTTTCGTAAAGTTGTTGGTCCGTAAAATTTTTTTCCATAGTTTTCTGGTTTCCAATTCTTTAAACCCACACCTTGACTTTCAACAAATGGTGCATCTAGAATAATTGAGTTAGGAGAGAAGCCGTTTTCTAATGCAGCTGCATAAACTATTGGTTTAAAAGCTGAACCAGGTTGTCGCTTGGCTTGAGTAACTCTGTTAAACTCACTTGACTTAAAATTAAAACCTCCAACTAAAGCTTTTACATCTCCAGTAAACGGATCTAATACAACTATTCCACCATTTACTTTTGGATATTGTTTGAGCAGCCATTCATTATTTTCTTTCTTTACATAAATTATATCTCCCAAATTATGCTTGTCTTTAACTGATTTGCCTTTTGGTATTGACCATTTGAAATTTTTAGCTTTTATAATATATTTTGATATATTCTTTTTATTTTCATCAATTAAGTTAAATCCAATTTCTGACTCTTTTACATCTACAATTTCAGCAACTTTCCAATTTAATGTTGGGTCTAGTTTAATTTTATTTATTTTATTTTTCCAATTTTTATTTTTAATTTTATTAGTAATTGGTCCTCTCCAGCCTTTTCTTCTATCATATTGCTCTATTCCTTTTCTTAATGATTTAATTGCCTGCGTTTGGAACTTAATATTTAAAGGAGTTTTGATGCTAAGGCCCTGCGAGTAAAGTTTTTCAAAACCATAATTTTCATTGACAGACCTTCTTACCTCTTCGGTGTAAGAATTAGCCTCATTAACTATTTCAATTTTTCTTTTTTTCAGTTTTAAATCTGAGTTTTTAAATTCATCAAATTTTTTTTTTGAAATAAAATTATTTTCCTCTAAATTCTGTAGAACTAAATTTCTGCGAAATTTGGCCAACTCTGGATATTTATATGGATTATATTTACTTGGAGCCTTTGGTAAAGCCGCTAAAAGTGCTGCATCAGTATAATTTAATTCTTTTATTGATTTATCAAAATATTCTAAGCTCGCAGCAGCTATTCCATAAGTTCCTTGACCCAAATAAATTTGATTTAGGTATAGTTCTAAAATTCTCTCCTTAGAGTAAGCTCGCTCAATTCTAAATGCTAAAATAGCTTCTTTAATTTTCCTCTTAAGAGACACTTCATTTGTCAGCAAAAAATTTTTTGCTACTTGCTGAGTAATTGTCGACGCTCCTTCTAATCTTTTATTTTGTGATATATTTTTTAAGTTTTTGATAACTGCTCTTAATATTCCTTTTGCATCAATTCCCGGGTGATTGAAAAAATTTTTATCTTCAGCAGATAAAAAAGCATTAATAATTACATCAGGTATAGACTCGTATGGAACAAATAGTCTTTTTTGCAAAGCATATTCTGCAACTAATTTTCCGTCTTCAGAATAGACTCGACTAGAAATTGGTGGTTGATAATTTGACAATTTTTTATAATCGGGCAAACCAATCGAAAAATACCATAGAGTTGAAAAAGAGAAAAATATTATAATAATAAAAAAAATGATAATAAATTTAACTGAAAAATTAAGATATTTAAGCATTTATTAATTTATTGATAAAAATTTGACCTTCTTTAGGCATTATAAATTTAATTTTGTATATTTATTGATAAAATCGTATAAACTGTCCATATGGCAATAAAAATATTAAGAGATTTCAAAAAATTTAAAGGATTTCAATTAAAATGGAAAAAAATTTATACATTGATGCATCACATCCAAACCAAACTCGTATTGTTCTTAAATCAGAAAATTCAATCGAAGAATACGAATTTGAAGACAAAAATAATTTAAAGTTTAAAAATAATATTTATTTAGGAACTATTAGCAGAGTTGAGCCGTCACTTCAGGCCGCTTTTATTAATTTCGGGCGGGAAAAACATGGTTTTTTAGCTTTTAACGATATTCAATCAGATTATTACCAAATACCATTAGAGGATAAAGAAAAAATTAAAGAAGCAGAGGAAAAAATTAGAGAAAACTTAAAAAATAAAAATATTGAAACTGCTCAAGAAAATACTGAAAATAGTCTGGTAAATGGAGAAAACACTAATTTAGAAAACGGGAAAAATAGAGATGAGAAAGTTAGCTTAAGCAAAGAGAACGAAGTTGAAAAAAAAGATTATAGAGAAGAAGTAAAAAAATCGCTAGGAATAAAACGTTATAAAATTCAAGAAGTTATAAAACCAGGACAAGTTGTTTTAATCCAAGTAATTAAAGAAGAAAGAGGACAAAAGGGTGCAGCTTTAACCACCTTTATTTCTCTAGCCGGTAAATATATTGTATTAATGCCAAATACTCCTAAAGGCGGGGGTATTTCAAGAAAAATTTTTAATTCTTCTGACAGACAAAAAATTAGAAATATTTTGAATGAGATAGATATTCCAAAAAGTATGGGGGTAATTGTAAGAACCGCTGGTGCTAATAAAACTAAAAACGAAATTGAAAAAGATTTTCAAAACACATTGAAGACTTGGGAAGAAATTAGAGACAAAGCCTTAGTTTCTAACGCTCCTTCACTTGTTTACGAGGAAGGCGACATAATAAAAAGGACATTAAGAGATACTTACGATAACGAAACAAAAAATGTCTACATAGATGGAAATGAAGCATATCAAAAGGCAAAAAAATTTATGAAAGAGTTAATGCCGAAAAGTGTAAAAAATATAAAAAAATATAGAGGCAAAATACCTTTATTTCATGATGCTAATATTGAGAAGGCATTAACAAATATATTTGAACCAACGGTCAAACTTAGATCTGGAGGCTATTTAGTAATAAACCCAACTGAAGCTTTAGTTTCAATCGATATAAACTCAGGTCAATCTACTAAGCAAATAAACATTGAAAAAACAGCTTTGAATACTAATTTAGAGGCTGCTGAAGAAATAGCGCACCAAATTAAATTGAGGGACTTATCAGGATTAATAGTAATTGATTTTATTGATATGCTAAATTTTTATAATAGAAGAATAGTAGAAAAAAAAATGAGGGAAAGCATAAGAAAGGATCGAGCAAGAATTCAAATAGGCAGAATTAGTAATTTTGGTCTACTTGAAATGACTAGACAAAGATTACGTGAAGGCTCTATCAAGTGGGAAACACAACTTTCACTTGGATCCTTCTCCCAAAAAGTTTTAAAAAAAATTCAGCTTTTAGCATTTTCTGGAAAAGTTAAAATTATTAAAGCCTACATTCCTGAAAAAGTAAAAGTATATATTGAGCAAAACCTTCAAGATGAGCTCAAATACTTTGAAAAAAAGTATTTATTTAAGATAGAATTAGTTCCTGAAGAAAAATTAATTATTCCTGAATATAAAATTGAACTTTTAAACAAATCTAAAAAATTAATTAACAAAGTGGAAAATGTAAACATAATAGATGAAATTAAAGTCAATAAAAAAACAAATTTAAAAGAAAGAAAGGATACTAAAAAAAACAAGAAAGATTCTAAAAAAATTAAGTCAAAAAAGAAGCCTAGGACCCTATGGGTTAGAAGAAGGAAAAGTTAAATTAAACCCTTAGTCGGTGAACTTGCTGATGCAAACAGTTTTTTTTTCATCCTACCTGCCAAAAAAGAATTTCGACCGGAGATAACTGCATCCTTAAAGGACTTTGCCATGAGTAATGGTTTTTTTGCATTTGCAATTGCACTATTAATCAAAACTCCGTCGCAACCGAGTTCCATGGCAATAGTAGCATCCGAAGCCGTACCTATCCCTGCGTCCACAATAACTGGAACTTTAGATTGTTTAATAATAAGTGAAATATTTGTTTTATTTTGAATACCAAGCCCAGAACCAATTGGAGAGGCTAAAGGCATAATTGCTGAAGCACCAAGGTCCTCTAATTTTTTTGCCATTAATGGATCATCAGAGCAGTAGACCATAACTTTAAATCCCTCTTTAACCAAAATTTTAGTAGAATTAAGTGTTTCAATCATGTTTGGAAAAAGTGTTTTTTTGTCTCCTAGAACTTCTAATTTTACTAATTTCCACCCTCCCATCTCTCTTGCCAACCTTAAAGTTCTTAAAGCATCATGTGAATTAAAACATCCCGCTGTATTTGGTAAAAAAATAATTTTTTTTGAATTTAGGTAATCACTTAATAAAGGTTTAGTTTTGTCAGTAATATTAACTCTTCTTACAGCTACTGTAACCATATCGGCACCAGAAGCCTTAATAGCTTGAGCCGTTTCTAAGAAGCTTTTGTATTTTCCAGTGCCCACTATTAATCTGGATCTTAATTTAATATTAGCAATTTTAAATAAATCCTTTTTCAAATTACCCACCACCAATAAAATGGACAATCTCTACTTTATCCTTATTTTTAATTCGCTTATATTTATATTTTACTTTCTGAACAATTTCTCCGTTATGTTCAACTGCTATCTTTTTATTTATCAAATTATACCTTTTCAATAAATCAAATATTGAGATATCAGATTTAACAGTAATTTTTTTTCCATTTAATTGTATTTTTGCCATAATTGAGCTAATCAATGATAATATTAAATATCGATGAGAAAAATTATAATTCTTAATGGCCCAAATCTCAACCTTTTAGGTGAAAGAGAAAAAAATGAATATGGGACTTTTACCCTTAAAGATATTGAGAAAATTTCATTGGACTTTGCAAAAAAAAATAAAATTGACCTTTCTTTTTTTCAATCCAATATAGAAGGTGAAATAGTTGATGAAATTCAAAAATCAAGAAATAAATATAATGGAGTTATTATCAATGCAGGTGGATACACACATACTTCAGTAGCTATTCATGATGCTTTAAAAATACTAAAAATACCTATTATTGAATTGCATATTAGTAATATTTATAATAGAGAGGAATTTAGACATAAGTCTCTTGTTAGCAAAGTTGCTAAAGGCGTTATTTGCGGATTTGGTATTGATGGGTACTTAATGGCATTAGAGGCAATGATAAAATTTTTGAAAAATGAAAATTGATAAAAAATTAATTAATGAGCTAGTAGAAAATCTGAAAGAATTTAATCTCACTGAATTAGAGTATCAAGAGGGACAAACCAAGATTAAGGTATCAAAAGCTTCCAGGTCGAGTGAACAAACAAAAACTAATAGCGCGGTGCTTTCACAAAATAAAGCTGTACTAAATAAAACTAGTGGTGATGAAGGCATAAGAGTTAAGTCACCTATTATTGGTACCGCGTATTTAGCTCCAGAACCAGGTGCTAAAAAATTTGTAAAAGTAGGTGATAAAATTAAAAAAGGTCAAACTGTTATGATTGTTGAAGCTATGAAAACAATGAATCATGTTCCATCAACGAACGATGGTGAGGTCATTAAAATTTTAGTAGATGATGGACAGCCAGTAGAATTCGGTCAAACATTAGTCGTTCTCAAGTAAATAAATGTTTAAAAAAGTATTAATTGCGAACAGAGGTGAAATAGCTGTAAGAGTTATAAGAGCATGTAAGGAATGGGGTATCAACACTGTAGCAGTTCACTCCGATGTTGACTCTGAGGCTATGCATGTAAGATTGGCAGATGAAAGTGTTTGTATTGGATCACATAAACCCCAAAATAGTTATCTGAATATATCTTCTATTTTATCAGCAGTTGATCTTACGGGAGCTGACGCAATACACCCTGGTTATGGTTTCTTATCTGAAAATGCAAAATTTTCTGAAGTAGTAAAAAAACATGGAATAAAATTTATTGGACCAAGCTCAGATATAATTGCCAAAATGGGAGACAAAATTGAAGCAAAGAAAATAGCAAAAAAATATGGTTTACCTATAATTGAAGGTTCTGAGGGGGCAGTAAAATCTTATTCAGAGGCAAAATCTTTATGTAAAGAAATAGGCTATCCAGTTCTAATTAAAGCTGCTGGAGGAGGAGGTGGAAAAGGAATGAAAATAGTAGAGAAAGAAAGTAAATTAGAAAACCTTTTTTTAATTGCAAAAACTGAAGCTAAAAAATTTTTTGGAAATGATGATCTTTACATTGAAAAGTATTTTAAAAATCCTAGACATATAGAGGTTCAAATAATGTCGGGAATGAACAGAACAGTACATTTAGGTGAAAGAGATTGCACGGTTCAAAGGAGGCACCAAAAACTAATTGAAGAAACACCTAGCCCTGTACTTACAGAGGAGCAAAGAAATGATCTGCTTAACAAGACTGTAAAGATGGTTGATCAGATAAAATATGAGGGTGCGGGAACTGTTGAGTTCATTTATGAAAATGGAAAATTTTATTTTTTAGAAATGAATACAAGAGTGCAAGTAGAACATCCAGTTACTGAAGTTCAAACTGGAATAGATATTGTAAAAGAGCAATTATGGATTGCTTACACTGGTGAAACTGCACTAAAACAAGACGATATAAAACCTAGAGGGCACTCCATCGAATGCAGGATAAATGCAGAAAATCCTGCGTTAGACTTTCAACCTAGTCCAGGTATTATTAGTGTTTGTCATCAACCCTCAGGATTTAGAACTAGAGTTGATGGATCCATATTTCAAGGATGTAAGATAACACCTTACTATGACAGTTTAATTGCTAAAGTTATATGCAAGGGAAGAAATAGAACTGAGGCTATTCAAAGAACTTTAAGATCATTAGACGAATTTGTTTTGGAAGGAATTACAACTACAATTGATCTTCATAAGAAAATTTTAAGACATAAAAAATTTATAAACTCTCAATTTGATACTAATTGGCTTGCAAAAGAAAAATTTTTTTAAACATTGTAACAATTTAACAGTTGAATATCATAAATTGCATGGTCAAATGGAGTAAGACTTGGGTCTGAAGAAAAAGTCCAACCATTAAAAATAAAAACTTTATCATTGTCTTCCTTGGTTAGATCCTTTACTTGTAAGTAAGCAACATCATTGATCCTATTATTTGATAATACCTTTCCGCATTTAAGAACTTTAATTTCTAGTTGACCAAATTTTCGTGGTTCGTTCAAATTCACAATTATTTTTGATGACTTTGCAGTAATCTTATCTAATCCTATTAACACAGCATGAGAGTTTTTTTTATTCTTAAAAGTTTTTTTCTTATGCTTTAAACTTTGTTTGTAATTTGAACTTTCTTTTGTTTCATCTATTTCCTCAAAACTAGGTTTCAATTCGTTTAAATTTAAAAGTGTAGTCGAAGAAATTTTTTCTTCTGCGTAAAGAAAATTTGAAAACAAAGCAAAACAAAGAATAGTTTTTAATATGAGATTACTTCCAGCTTTCATATCTTTTTTTAAAATCGTTTTTTTTAATTTGAACAGATTTATGCCTTTCATTTGTCCCTGTTTTATTTTCTTTGTGATTTTTTTGCCATGAATATTTCTTAAGTGACTCATTACTTGGAGTTTTATCTATTGTGTGGTGCATCCATAAAAACCATTCAGAGGAAATTTTAGAAGCCTCCACGTTGCTTGAGTAAATGACCCACCTATCGTCATTTTTATTTTTATAATACTTATTGCCAAACTCATCTTTACCAACATATTTTCCTGTAAATAATGTTTTTAAAAAAGTTCCAAAAGTTTGTTTGTTCCACCATGTAAAGATAACTTTTAAAATCATAGAATTTTTAAATCCACACAATTAAGAATTGTATTATTAAATAATAGACACATATTTAATTTAATATATATCTTTAATTTAAAGATTCCAATTATATATGAAAAAATTTATCGTAGAAACTTACTATACTTGTACTTTTAAAACAGTTCATACTTTAAAAGATTTAAATGAGAGTGAATTATCAAAAATTGACAATCGAACTGACGGAAGTGTCGAGGTAATTGATGTGAAATTGAATAATAGAAAAACAAAAAAAATTGGAGAAAATAAATCTAAAAAGTCTGAAATTACTAATTCAACCGTTCCTCTTGAAAGAAAAGAACAAAGCGGGCTAAATTTAAGTATAAAAGATAATTTTGAAAAAACTAAAAATATACACGTTAAAAATAATGCAAGATTTAGAATGCCAGATAGAAGAAAAGGCTATATACAGAAAGCCCAGATAGGGGATCACAAAGTCTATCTTCATACCGGAGAGTATGATGATGGAAAAATTGGTGAGATATTTATTGATACAAATAAAGAGGGAGAATTAGTAAAAGCTATGATGAATAATTTTGCAATCGCAATATCTTTAGGATTACAATACGGAGTACCCTTGGAAGAGTATGTAGATGCTTTTATTGACACAAAATTTGAGCCATCTGGAAATGTATCAGGAAATGATAGAATTATAAGTGCATCTTCAATACTTGATTATGTCTTTAGAGAATTAGCTATTTCATATTTAGGCAAAGAAGAGTTGGCTCATACCCCTTCAATTGCAAGCTCAAAAAATATTGTACAGGAGAAAGCTGATGACAAATTTTTGAATATAGTAAAAAATATCACCTCTAAAGGTTTTGTCAGAAGTAACTTAGAAGAAAAATTAGTTGATCTGTCAGATGTAAGAATAAATCTTAAGTCAAAAAATTAATTTTTTTTAATATCAAGTTTTATGCCAAGCTCTTTCAATTTAGTTTTCTCTACTTTGGAAGGAGCATTCATCATGAGATCTTGAGCGTTTTGATTCATGGGAAATAGAGTGACTTCTCTTATGTTTTGTTTATCTGCTAATAACATAATTATACGGTCTAATCCTGGTGCAATTCCTCCATGCGGTGGAGCACCAAAACTTAAAGCATTTATCATTCCTCTGAAATTTTCGTTTACATCTTGAGCGCTATAACCAGCAACTGAAAATAATTTATACATTAAATCTGGTAAATGATTTCTTATAGCCCCAGATGATAATTCAACGCCATTACAAACAATATCATACTGAAATGCTTTAATATCTAGAGGTTTTGAAAAATCTAAGTTTTTTAAATCTCCTTGAGGCATTGAAAAAGGATTATGACTAAAAATTATTTTACCAGTTTTTTCATCTTTTTCATACATCGGATAATCTACTATCCAACAAAACGCAAATTTATCATTATCAATTAAATTTAATTCTTTAGCAATTTTATTTCTTGATATTGCTAAAATTTTTTCTACTTCTTTCTGACTTCCGCAAGATAAAAAAATACTATCTCCAACTTTCGCATCGCAAATATCCATCATTTCTTTTATTGAATCCTCACTAAAAAACTTACCTACTGGTCCCTTGCCTTTAATAGTTGTATCTTTTTCAATAGTGAAATACGCTAATCCTGATGCACCTTGGTCTTTTGCCCATTTATCAATATTATCAAAAAAACTTCTAGCCTTATCTTTTGTACTTTTAGTAACTATTGATTTAACGCATGCTCCAGATTTAACTAATTTTTTAAATATTTCAAATTTCACATCATCCCTCTTAAAAATTTTTGTTACATCATTTATGATTAAAGGATTTCTTAAGTCCGGTTTATCGGTACCATATTTCTTCATCGCCTCATAATAGGATATACGTGGAAATTTTTCCGATAATATATTTTTCTTTGAAAATTTTTTAAATAAATTTACCATTAATTTTTCAACTGTTTGAAAGACATCCTCTTGTTCTACAAATGACATTTCTATATCTAATTGATAAAATTCCCCTGGACTTCTGTCAGCTCTTGCGTCTTCGTCTCTAAAGCAAGGCGCAATTTGAAAATATTTATCAAATCCTGATACCATTATTAATTGTTTGAATTGTTGGGGCGCTTGGGGAAGAGCGTAAAATTTACCTGGGTTTAGTCTACTTGGTACTAAAAAATCTCTAGCACCCTCTGGACTTGACGATGTCAGTATAGGTGTCTGATACTCTAAGAAACCCATCTTTAACATTTCAGATCTTATGAAAGAAATAACATTTGATCTCAAAATCATATTTTTATGCATTTCTTCTCTTCTTAAATCCAAAAATCTAAATTTTAATCTCAAATCTTCAGGATAATCTTGTTCGCCAAATACAGGTATTGGTAACTCTTTCGAGTCAGATAATATCTCTAAAGATGAAATTCTAATTTCAATTTTTCCAGTCTTTAAATCTAAATTTTCAGTCCCTTCAGATCTTTTTACAACCACTCCATTAATTTTTAAAACTGACTCTGGTTTTGTTTTTTCCAAAATTGAAAAAAATTTACTTTTATTTTCAATTACACACTGTGCAATACCAAAATGATCTCTCAAATCTATAAACAACAAGTTTCCGTGGTCACGTTTTCGATGTAACCAACCTGATAAAATTACCTCTTTATTTATATCATTCTCATCAAGTTCTGAGCAATTATGAGTTCTATATTTATTCATTAAGTACTTTTTTTATTAAATTAATATTAATGGATTTTCCAGAAGATAAAGATATTCGATCTAAATCTTGAATAAATTTAAACATTTTTTCATAAGATCGGTCTACATTTTTGATAATAAAATTGAATATTTTAGGGTTTAAATTAATTTGTTTCTCTGAAAAATATTTTGAGATTACAACCTTTAATAGCTCGTCTGTTGGTAGATCTATTCCAATATATATAAAACTATCAATTCTTGACTTGAGATCATTTAATTTGAAATTATTTTTTTTAATTGGCGCAATACTGTTTATTAATATAAATTTTTCAGACATTTTAGATTGATTTAAAATAGAATAGAATAAATTTTCTTTAATTTTATTTTTAAAATTATCAATTATAAGACACTGAACACTTTTAAACTCTTCTATAACTTCATCATCTAAATTTTTTTCATCTATAATTTTAATTTTTGAAATTTTTTTTTCTAGAATTTTAGACAAATGTGTTTTGCCTGATCCTGATGCTCCAAAGACATTCAGCCATTTTCCTGGCCAATTTGGCCAACTTTCGATTAATTTATATGCCGAAAAATTATTACTTGATACATAAAAGTCCTGTTCATTATATTTTGCTTTAAATGGAAATTTAAATATTAGCTGACTCATTAAATTATTTTAAGCCTCCATTGATCTCCAGTTAATTTCAAAATAATATTTTGTTCTTCTAATTGTTTTATAATCCTATTCAATTTTCCCAAATATTTAATTTTTAATAATACAAATTCACTATTGAACTCTTGAATAAAAATTTCATCAATTTGATCAATCTTTTTTAATCTTTTCTCTAATTCTACTAAATTATTCTTTTTATTTATCCTAAATTTTGTATTTAAGAAAGAGGGGGTTCTTATATCAATTAAGTTTTGAGATTTTATTAAATCTATAATTTCTTTGCTAACAACCTGAATAATTTTTGAATAATACTCTTTTGAATCCAAATTAGAATTTTCTAATACTAAGGCTTTATTAATTTTTTTTCCAAGAATATTTGTTTTCAAAAATATCTTAATTTTTTCATTACTCGTCTTTTCAATAAGAACAAGAGCTAAATTTTTTTTGCTATACTCTTGAAATAAAATATTCAAATCAATATCTAAAATATTATTTTTATTAGAGTTAATATTTTGTACTACCTCAATATCCTCTATCGGAATTATAATCTCTATTAATTTGTTGTCATAAATTTCATTCCATTTGTCATAAAAGAAGTTCTGATTATAAACAAATATTTGATTGTTTTTTTGAAAAATGGGTAAAAGATATATTTCTTTGTTATTTATTTCAGAATAAAGTATTTCATTTTTGAAAAATAGTTTATGTAATTTTTGTTTATCAAAAAAAATATTAAAGCTTACTGTAGATTGATTTTCAACCTCGCCTTCTTTTTTATTAACGATTTGATAGTAAGAAACTAAATTTTTTATCTGCGAAAGATTAAGATCGGCTAGTTTTTTTTTATCTTTATCTAGTAAAATTTTTTCCACAAGCTCTTTATACCCCTTTTTAATTGCTTGGTTAGCTAATTGCTCATTAGATATACTTGAGGTTTTTATTATCTGGATATTATTAACATTAAAAACATTATCTTTAGATAAAACATTTCCAGTTTTAAAAAAAATAACTAAAATAAGGATGATATAATTAAAACTTTTCATACAAAATAAATACCATTTTATAAATGAAAAAAATGCAAAATACTTACAAAAAAAGTGGCGTTAATATTTCTTTGGCTAATAAATTGGTAAATCATATATCAAAATTATCTTCTAAATCTGTTGAAAAAAAGAATAAGTCTATAGAAGCAAAACCAATTGGTGGTTTTGGATCTTTATATGATATCAGTAAAATAAAAATCAAAGATCCCATTATCGTTTCTTGCACTGATGGTGTTGGAACTAAAATAGAATTAGCTAATGAATTTAAAAAATTCAATACTATTGGAATAGATTTAGTTGCAATGTGTGTAAATGACTTAATTGTACAAGGCGCAAAACCTTTGTTTTTTTTAGACTATATAGCTCTAGGAAAATTAAATCTTAGAAAAACAAAAAAAATAATTTCTGGAGTTTTTAAAGGATGTAATATCGCTGACTGTAAACTCATCGGTGGTGAAACTGCAGAAATGCCTGGTACTTACAGTAGTGAAAAATTCGATATAGCAGGTTTCAGTGTGGGAATAGTCTCCAAGAAGAAAATGCTAAATAAACAAAAGGTAAAAAATCAAGATATAATTCTAGCTATTTCATCTAATGGAATTCACTCTAATGGATATTCGTTAATAAGATCAATTTTAAAGAAAGAAAAAATAAACGGACAAATTAAAAAAGAACTTCTTAAACCTACTAAAATATATACAAAAGAAATTTTAAGATTAGTAGATAATAATTTAATAAGCTCAGCCGCTCACATAACCGGTGGTGGATTAATTGAAAATTTACTACGCTCAATACCAAATAATTTTTCTTTAAACATAGATTTATCAAAAATTAAAATTAAGAAAATATTCAAATGGTTAAAAAGTAAAAATATTTCTGATAAAGAAATGTTAAGGACTTTCAATTGCGGGGTTGGATTTTGTGTTATAACACCAAAAAAGAATGTTAATAAAATAAAAAAATATTTTAAAAAAGAATATATGCCTTACGAAATAGGTTTTGTTTCAAAAAATAAAAAAAAATTATATTTAACTAATTCCTTAAAATGGTAAAAAAAAATGCGTGCATATTCATATCTGGGAAGGGGTCAAATTTAAAGAAATTAATTATTAGATCTAGAGATTATAATTTTCCAGTAAAAATTAAATCAGTTGTTACAAATAATAAAAAAGCTGAAGGTTTGATTTACGCTAAAAAAAATTCAATACCTATTTTTTTTTTTAATTCTAAGAGCAAAATAATTGAAAAAAAATTGATTAGTTTTCTTATTTACCACAAAATTTCATTAATTTGTTTAGCAGGTTATATGAAAATAATATCAAAAAATTTGTTAGGTCATTTTAATGAAAAGATAATCAATATTCATCCCTCGTTATTGCCTAAATTCAAAGGTCTAGATACGTTTTCGAGAATACTAAAAAAAAAGGAACGAAAGACGGGTTGTACTGTTCATTATGTAAATGAAAAACTGGATAGTGGTAGAATTATATTACAAAAAGGTTTCTTTATAAGTTCAACTGATACAGAGTCATCAATTAAAAAAAAGACACAAAAGTTAGAACACTTAGCTTTTTCTGAGGCTATTTTAAAAATTTTCAGATATTAAAAAAGAAATTTATTTCCTTTTTCGCATTTTCTAATGAGTCTGATCCGTGCACTGAATTTTTATCAATAGAAATACCATATATTTTTCTTATAGTATTTTCTTCAGCTTTTTTTGGATCTGTAGCTCCCATAATCTTTCTATTTAAAGATACAGCGCTATCGCCCTCTAAAATCATTACAACAATTGGGCCAGATGATAAGTACGTGCATAAATCGTTGTAAAATGGTTTGGATTGATGCTCTTTATAAAATTCTGCAGCCTCATCTCTAGAAATATGAATTTTTTTACTATCTTTTACTTTTAGATTATTTTTTACAAATATACTTTTAATTTCGTCTGTCAAATCTCTTTCGACCGCATCTGGTTTTATTATAGAAAGTGTTTGCTCCATTATTCGTAATTGTCTTCAACAAGTTTATTTAACAATCTGACACCATATCCTGTAGCACCGCCTGAATTAAGAGCTCCTCCATATTTCGAAAACGCCATTCCAGCGATATCTAGGTGAGCCCAAGGTGTTTTATTTAAAATAAATCTTTGTAAAAATTGAGCAGCAGTTGTCGATCCTGCTCCTCCAACATAATTTATATTTTGAACATCGGCATTTTTTGAGT
>MDSW01010274.1_pt1 | contig 23170 bp, 13 predicted proteins | sample 811171 | NCBI WGS metagenome assembly MDSW01 (sample SAMN05326641, study PRJNA326480) | marine metagenome | isolation source: seawater | place: Atlantic Ocean: North West | collected 2012 | reverse complement strand
TAAACTTTGAACCCATCGCGATCTGCGATCTTGCGCACTGCGTCCGAGTCACCGCACTGGCACTGATGAGAATCAATGCGCCCCCGCTGCGCTGGGCGATTCAACTGACGAGAATAATGGGACACGCGCGCTCTCGCGCTCCGCAGAACCATCGGCGGCGGACGGACGCGTAGGGGGAGTGTTCCGCGGGATCGGACGGGCGTGGAGGACGCGAATCGATCGCAGGAGCGCGAGCGCGCGTCACGCGGCGGCGGGGAGCGTCCGGGTCGCGTCCGAGCGAGATCCTGGAAATCGAATTCGCCGCGCAATTCCTCGGCGTCGATAATCGATCCTCGCGCCGACTCGGCCGACGCATGGTCGTCGACGCGGGATCCACGGGCATGGATCTCGTGATGTCGATCGGCGATGGCTACGGCGGCAAGTCGATCGATGAGTACCGCGACCGCGCGCGCGACGGCCTCCTGTCCGCGCCGACGCCGCCGCTCGCGCACGAGCTCGTCGGGCGTCGGTGCGTCAAGGAATTCGCGGATCACGGCGTCTTCGAGGGGATCGTCGAGTCCTTCGACCCGGGCTCCCCAGACGGTCAGGGTCCGCTCGGGTACAAGGTTCGGTACACCGACGGCGACTGCGAGCACCTGAGCCTGGAGGATCTGCAGAGCATCCTCGTCCCGAGCGACGGCGACGGCGGCGCGAGCGCGCGCGCGCGCGCGAAAAACTTTCTCGCGGACCGCGATCGCGACGCGTCTCCTCGCGACCGCGCCGCGACGCGCCTCCTCGGCGAGTTCTCCCAGGCGCAGCTCCGGAGCTGGCCCGCGCGCGAGCTCAAACGGCGGTACTGCGACGTCTTCGACGCGCCGGTCCCGCCGAGCGCGAACGAGAACGAGCGGTGGCTGCGCGCGAAACTCGCGCCGCACGCCTCCGACGAGGCGAGAGCGGGCGAGTTCGCGGACGCGGACGAGACGGACGACGACGACGACGACGCCGGGGCCGGGGGGCGCCCCGGAGAGCGCGACGGCGCCGACGCCGCGATGGCGGCGGCGGGCGCGCTGCTGCTTAGGGACGACGACGTCCTCGCGCTGGATCTCGAGGCGTGGGATCGCGGCGGATCAGCCGGAGACGACGAGAAGGATAAGGAGGGAGGATCCAACGCTTCGCGGCGGAGCAGCGGGGAGACGTACCCGGGGCGCGAGGGCGACGACGAATACCTCGTCCTTCGCGGCGATCGTCCCGACGCGGCGCACGCGCGCGGCGGCGATCCGTCCGCTCGGGCCCGGGCCGGCGCCGCGAGCGGGACGGAGCGGTGGGCGTCGACGACCGCCGCCGCCGCCGCGGCGATCGCGGACGCGCTCGAGAAGAACGAGCGCGCGGTCGAGGCGCGGGCGAGAGGCAGAGCGCTCGCGTCCGCGGCGAGTAAGGCGGTCGTGCGCGCGAGGAAAGCGGCGGCGGCGGCGGCGGCGGTGCGGTCCGGCGAGACCGCGCCCGTGGACCCGCACTCCGTGCCGCAGACGATTTTGCGTCGTCTGTCTCTCAGCGGCGGGAAGTCGACGTCGAAACCAGAGAAGAAGCCCCCCGCCCGGATCGAGGTCCCCGAAGAGGACCTCGAGGCGGAGGGAGAGGAGGAGGACAGAAGCGAAGACACCGGCGACGGCGCGTTCGAGATTGGCGGACACGACGCGCACAAGAGGAAGGCGTCCCCGACTGGCGCGCTACCGGGTGGAAAAAAGCTCGCGAAGGAGCCGACGCCGACGCCGACGCCGACGCCGACGCCGACGCCGACGCCGCCTATGCCTCGACCGAAGATGGACGTGAAGAACAACCCGAAAGCGCGCGCGGTCGCGTCCATGTGGCGCGCCGCCGCGAAGCTCGACGCGTGCCACGTCTGCGGCGAGGAAGCCCCGGACCACTGGCGCGCCGACGACGAGATTCTGTTTTGCGACGGATGCGACGTGCAGGTGCACGTCTCGTGCTACGGCCTCGAAGGCGTCCCCGAGGGCGAGTGGCTGTGCGTCGGGTGCTCCGACGGCGTCGACGCGGGGAAGGTGTCGAAAGGCGAGTTTGGCGTCTGCGCGCTGTGCCCGCAGCCCGGCGGAGCGCTCGCGAGGGTGGACCCGCCGTCGGGATGGGACGTGTCGTGGGAGACGCCCGGGACGCACGCGCACATCGCGTGCGCGGAGTGCCTCCCGGAGGTTTTCGTCGTCAAGGACGCGCCGGGGAGGGAGCGCGGCGCGCCGCCTCTGATCGACATGTCGTTCGTGAAGGGCGCGCGAATGAACCTGCGGTGTTCGCTGTGCGACATCGAGGGCGCGTGCACGCAGTGCGCGATGAAGAAGTGTTTCGTGTCGTTCCACCCGCTGTGCGCGCGCGCGTCCGGGTTCAAGCGCGATCGGCACGTCAGCGACGGGCGGCCGGTGATATTCTGTAAGACGCACTCGCAGGATCGGTGGGAGGAGGGGCGGAGGGTCGCGGCGGGGAAGCCCGCGAAGCCCGCGAAGCCCGCGAAGCCCGCGGCGACGGCGACTGGCGACGAAATCGAACGCGCGGCGACCGCGACCGCGACCGCGACCGTCGGCGTCGACGCCCACCTCGCGGACGCGGACGCGCGACCGGACGACCTCCGCGGCGCGCCGGACAAGGATAAAGAACACGGCATCGAGCACGCGGGGGCGGAGACGGCGAAAGAGAAGCCGCCCGCGCCGCACGCGCGCGCCTCCGCCGCGGTGGCGCTCTGGGAGGGCTTCGCGCCGTTCATCGCGTCGACGCGCGATCGCGGGCGCCACGGGAAACTCACGCGCAAGATTCTCGCGTCCGTCGGGGTGTCGGACAAAGAGACCGCGCGCCTCGTCGCCCTGGACGCGAGCTCCGGCGAGGCGGAGACGCGGCGCGCGGCGACCGCCGCGCGGAGAACGATGGACGCCGCGTCGAGGACGCAGGACGCGAGGGACCACGACGCGAGCGCGCCGTGGTCGGCGCTGCGACCGCATCAGCGCGACGGCGCGACGCGCTTGACGGCGTCGCACCTCGCCGGTCTGGGGAGCATCGTGTGCGATCGCGTGGGCGCGGGGAAGCGGCTCACGATCTTGTCGCACGTGCTTCACCTCAGGGACGTCGTCGGCGTCCGAGGGCCGCACCTCGTGGTGTGCGAGGAGAAGGCGACGGCGGCGTGGATCTCGGAGCTGAACCGATTTTGTCCGAAGCTCAGAGCGGTGACGCTGCGCGACGCCGCGGAGGAGCGGAACCCCGCGAAAGCGGCGATCCTTCGCAGCGGGAACGTCGACCTCGTCGTCGTCCCGCGCGGGATGATGATCGACGCCGCGAAGGAGGCGGCGGAGGCGGCGGCGGCGGCGGCGGAGGAGGCGGCGGCGAGGGCCGCCGCGGGCGAGCCCGAGACGCCCGTCGAGCCCGTCGCGGAGGCGCCCGCGGCGCCGTCGTGCGCGGGGAAGAAGGGGAAGAAGCAGAGCAAGGCGATCCGGCGCGCGCAGAGGGAGAAGGAGCGCGCGAAAGACCGCGACGGCGACCCCGGCGTCCTCCCCGCCGCGCTCAAGCGCCTGAGCTTTCGAACCGTCGTCCTCGACGTCGAGAGCGACGACGCGGTGTCGCACCTCCCGTCGCTCGCGGAGGCGAACTTGCGCGGGTTCCTGACGTTCGACGTCCCGATCGTGATGACGCGCCCGGGGAACGTTCTCGGCGGCCTGTGCGGCGGCGCGAGCGCGCGTCTGAGAGGACGATACCTGTCGTCCGCGCTGACGATTTTGTTCCCCGAGGCGTTTCACGAGATTTTGAACGAAGACCCGGAGAACGCCGCCGACCGGCGCGTCGACGTCGACGAGTCGTCGCTGGACGACCAGTGGAGCGTCTCCAATCGCGGCGCGCTGACGCGCGCGGTCGTCCTCGCGCGCGTCACCGCGGCCGAGCTCGGCGCGAGCGACGCGCGCGTCCGCGAGACGGTGCTTCGCGTGCCGTGGCTCGTCCACTCGGATCGCGCGCCGCGCGAAACGCCGCCGGATCTCGATCTCGACGCCTTGCTTCGCGCCGCGAGCGCGTCCCCGGGCGCGATCGCCGCGAAAGTTCGCGCGCTCGAGACGGCGTTGCTGCCAAAGCTGCGCGCGGAGAAGAAAGCCGCGTTGGTCGTGTCGTCGTCCTCCGCCGCGCTCGACGCCGTCGCCGCGTCGCTGAACGCCGCGCGCGCGTGCCACTTCCGTCTGGACGGCGCGCCGCTCGGCGCGCGCTTACACGCCGTCTCGCGGTTCGTCGCGAGCGGCGGCGCGAAGCGCGCGAGCCTCGCCGCGAGCGCCGTGAACCGAGAGCTGAGCGTGCTCCTGTGCCTTGCGTCGGAGGCGACGGATCTGACACGGGAAGCCGCGGCGCGCGTCGACGTCGTCGTCTCCTTGGACGCGGAGGGTCCCGACAGCGCGCACCTCGCGAGCGTGTTGCATCGCGTCCTCGGCGCGCGCGGCGGCGGCGGCGGCGGCGGCGACGACGAGAAAACGTCCTCGTCGTCCCGCGCGCGCGCGGTCGCCGTGCTTCGCTTCGCGATGGAGGGCTCCGTCGAGGAGGACGTCGTCGCGGCGCGGCCGCTCGACGCGCGCGTCGACGGCGCCGCCACCGGCGCCGCCGCCGTCGCCGCTCGCGTCTTCGAGTCCTACCGCGCCTCGCGCGGCGGCGACGGCGACCACGACGCATGGGCTAAGCGCGTGCGCGCGCAGACGGGCGCGCGCGTCGTCGCGCTGTCTCTTCGCGACGCGTCGTTCGCGCCCGTCGACGGCGGCGGCGACGTCGGCGAGGGCGAGTGGTGCGCCGGCGGCGCCGCCGCCGCCGCCGCCACGCGCGGGGTCGGGATCGACGAGCAGACCTGGTCGGTCGCGGCCGCGCGCGCGACCGCGCGACTCGCCGCGGCGTCCGCCCCTCGCGCCGTCGACGCGTGGCACGAGCGGAAGTGCCTCGCGTGCGCGGGCGAGCCGGGCGCGTGCGTCGCGTTGCCGCCGGCGTTTGTCGCCCCGGACGTCGCGGGGAAGAGGCTGGAGTGCAAGCTGTGCCCGCGCGCGTCGTCGTTCGGGTGCGCGGCGATCACGATCGCGCCGAGGGGAGGATGGGTCTGCCCGCAGCACGTCTGCCACGGCTGCGGCGCGAGGGCGAGGGATAACGACGCCGACGCGAGCGGCGGAGGGAAACGCCGCGCGAGGGCGAAGACGGCGACGGTGTTGTTGCGGTGCGCGACGTGTTCGAAAGCGTTCTGCGACGAGTGCTCCGGCGGCGCGGAGTTCGAAGCGCTGGAAGGGCACCCCGGGGAGTGGGAGGCGAACGGGTTTTACCTCCCCGCGGAGTCGTACGAGTACGTGCGGTGCCAGCTGTGCATCACGCCCAAGCCGAGGACGGCGGCGTGACGAACGGTTGGAAGAGAAGAAATTCATTATTAATTTTTTTACTTGGACACTAAAAAGACATACACGAGAATTCGTACAGTACAACGTACGCGTTCTGTACTTTTTCGACGCGCGCGGTGTTTTTTTGGAATTTCGGTCGTTTTGCTTTTACAACACAACCTAAAGTTTTGCGGAGTCCTCACGCCGGAAGAACCCTCACCCCATGAAAAGAAATCGAACGTTTACTTACGCCTCGGGCTCTTCTTTCTTCTCCTCCGCGGGACGCTCAACCTTCGCGCCAACCTCCTCGGACGTGTAGTCGCCGTGCACCTCCATGAGCTTCGTGACGTCAAACTTCGGCGCGCCAAGAATCTTGACCTTGCGAATGTAGACGTTCTGCAGAGGGTAAATGCCCGCGCACACCTTCTCGATCTCCTTCCCGATCACTTCCGGGATGAACTTAAGGACGCACTCCTTAAGGTCGCACGTCGTCGTCTCTCTGGAGATGATCTCGACCATCTTCTTGCGAATCTGACGAATCTGCCCGCTCTGCGCGTAACACGTGCGCTTGGTCTGATCCATGCGACGCTTCGTGAAGCCGATGCAAAACACGCGCAGGCGGTACCCGTCCGTGGTCTTGACGTCCGCGTAGCACTCGATGAGCGAGAACCACTTGCGAACGAGCGAGCGAATCTTATCCGTGGTGAAGTCCATGCCGTGGAACTGCGTCAGGACGTTCGTGCCCTGGACGTCTTCGCACTTGAGGAGCATCTTGCGGAACGCCTGGTCCTCATCCTGTCGCAGCGGGTGGGTCGGGTGGGTGGGCGGGGGAGGCGAGCGCGTCAGCGGCGTGCGTCGAGAATGTGGCGTGAAGTTCGCGGCGTCGACGCGCGGACGGTGCGAGCGCGAGCGGTGAGATGGGGCGGCCGCGCCACGCCGGCCGATCCATCCCCCCCGCACACCGCGTGCTACCCGTCAGTAGACCCTAATATTTCCGCCGCGGGGAAACGCGCGGAATCGCGACGCGCGAGACTAACCTGGTTCAAGTCCGCGAGGGAAACCTCGAAGATGCGGCCCTTGAGACCGTCGGAAGCGATCTGGGGAGGAGAACGAGGGAGGGAGAGCGTCGTCAGCGTCGTGATCGAGGCGGAAATCGTCGCGTGTTTTCGCTGGAAAAAACCCCGCGTCGCGCGCGAAGAAAAAATCTCGCGGACGGCGGACGGCGCGCGGCGACGCGAACGACGGCGGCGATGCGAGCGCGATGTGCGCTCGCCGTCGCCGCCGTGACGTCCTCGCGTCGTCCACGCCGCCGCGCGCGCGTCTACGTCGCGGGTAAACCCCCGCGGAGAGCGCTCCCATCGCGTACCTTCGTGCCCGCAGACCTCGTGACGAGGGTCTTGCCGACCTGCTTCACGGAGAACATGGAGGGCGCCTTGATGTTGTACCACTCCTTCTTAAGGAAAGGGTCGAGCTGCTTCTTCTTGCCCCCCTTCTTGCCCTTGGACATGCGCTTGTTCTTGCCGACCGCCATCTTGAACGATGTCGGTGTGGTCCGGCTCTACGGTAAAAGACCTAGCACGGCGATGGCGGTGCGCTTAAAAACGCAGGCGTGATGAGAATTTACCGCGTAGTACGATTCGCGCGTACTTTCATACTATTTGCGCATACGACGTCCTCCGCGAACAGGTTATGGGGTGATTTTTCCTCACCTGCGCGGCTTCAAAAGTCGGCGCTCATCAGTCGCGACGCTCGCACTCTACCTCGCGGCGCGTCCCCCCCGGTCTCGTTCACGTCTCCACACGATGTCTAAGCGGAAGTCCGTCACGATGGACGACGTCGACGGCTTCAGCGCGGCGCAGCTCTTCGGGCAAGGTGAGCGAGCGAGCGCGCCTCTCGCCGCGTCCGCGCGATCGCGATCTCGTCGCTTTTTCGAAACAAATCAACGATCGATCGGTCGCTCACCGTCGTCCTCGCTCTCCGTCGCCCACCAGGCGTGTGCTACACGTACGACGACGTCATCTTCCACCCCGGGCACATCAACTTCGCGGCCACGGAGGTGGACCTCACGACGAAGCTCACGAAGAACATCACGATCCGCACGCCGATCGTGTCGTCCCCGATGGACACCGGTGCGTCGTCGCGCGCGGCGCGGCGCGGCGCGGCGCGTTTGAAAAAAAAGCTCCACCTGTCCGGTCGTCGCGGCGCGCTCGCGCTCGAAACCTCGACGTCCTCTCGCCCACCACGCACGTCTCTCTCTGACATCCCGCGATCGTCTCCCTCCCTCCCCCTAAACGCTCGCCATCGCGCTCGCTCCTCGCAGTCACCGAGGCGGACATGGCGATCGCGATGGCGTCCGTCGGCGGCGCCGGTTTCTTGCACTACAACATGACCCAAGAGGAGCAGATCGCCAACCTGAAGGCGGTCAAGGCGCACCGGCTCGGGTACGTGACCCGACCGGAGGTGGTCTCCCCCGACGCGACGCTCGAGTTCCTGGACGAGCTCGCGACTCGACGCGGGTTCACGTCCGCGTGCGTCACGGACACCGGAGCCGTCGGCGGGAAGCTGCTCGGTCTCGTGACGTCGAGAGACGCCGAGCTCGTCGCCGACCGCTCGACGAAAGTCGTCGACGTGATGACATCCGCGAGCGACTTGCTCGTCGGGTCCGCGACTGACGACGTCGCGGCGCTCGAGGAGTTACTACTGAAGAGCAAGAAGGGGAAGATGCCGGTCGTGAACGCGGAGACCGGGGAGCTCGTCGGGTTGATCACGCGCGCGTCGATCAAGCAGAAGAAGCTCCTGCCGCCGCCGGGCGCGCCGAGCCTGGATAAGAAAGGGCGACTGCTGTGCGGCGCCGCGATCGGGACGCGGCCGGCGGATCGCGACCGCGCGGTGGCGCTCGCGGCCGAGGGCGTGGACGCGCTCATTCTGGACTCGAGTCAGGGCGACAGCACGTACCAGATCGAGATGGTTAAGTTTTTGAAGAAGACGATTCCAGAGGTGGACGTCATCGCCGGGAACGTCGTGACGCAAAACCAGGCGCGGCGTTTGCTCGACGCGGGCGCGGACGCGCTCCGCGTCGGCATGGGCTCCGGCTCGATCTGCACGACGCAGGAAGTGTGCGCGGTCGGACGCGGGCAAGCGACCGCGGTGTACAAAGTCGCGAACCTCGCGGCGCAGTACGACGTTCCGATCATCGCGGACGGAGGGATCCAAAACTCTGGGCACGTCACCAAGGCGCTGACCCTCGGCGCGTCCACGGCGATGTGCGGGAGCATGTTCGCGGGGACCACGGAAGCGCCGGGGGAGTACTTCTACGTCGACGGCGTCAGGGTGAAGAAGTACCGCGGGATGGGGTCGCTCGACGCGATGAAAAAGGGGAGCGACACGCGGTACCTCAGCGAGAGCGGCCACCTGAAAGTCGCGCAGGGCGTGTCCGGCACGGTGAAAGACAAAGGGTCCGTGTGCAAGATGGTGCCGTACTTGATTCACGGCGTGAAGCAAGGGTTCCAGGACATGGGCGCGAAGAGCCACGCGCACGCGACGGAGTTGAGAAACGCGGGGGACATGCGCGTGGAGACGAGAACGGGCGCCGCGCAGGCGGAGGGTGGCGTGCACGACATGCACTCGTACAAGAAGGTTCTCTGGTGATCGCCGCGACGACGCGACGCGACGCGACGGGACGCGACGAACGCGACGAAACGCGACGAAACTCGGGTCAGAGAGAGAGGCGAGGCGTCGCGCGGGGCGGGAGGAGGCGTGTTCGCGTGAGTTGATTGTATTGTGACGAGCTGAGAGAGCGTCGCGCGTTTCGCGGTTCGTTCGTTCGTTTGGTCGTATTCTCATCACGCGTCGCGTCGGTCGTCGTTCAAAGTCGTCAAAATGCACGCGTCGTCGCGTTCGGGACGGAAAAAGAAATCGAGAGCGCTTTCCCCCACGTGCTGTGGGGAAAAACGCATCGCATCGCTCAAGGCGGTCCACGTCACCCGCGGCGTTCGCTCACTCCGAGAGAAGGCAGAACGCGAACAGAAATACGATGAATCCGCCGTACGACTGCGCCAGCCACTTCCCCGCCTCCGTCCACAGCCCGCCGCGCTGCGCGATCACCGCGGTCGCGACGAGCGCGAGGCCGTAGAGAAGCATCGAGCTCTCAACGACCCTGCGCATCTTCTGCGGCGCGCCGTCCGGGATGATCGACGCCGTGGCCGTCGCGACGACGACGTTGGCGGCGCCGACGAACCGCACCAACGTCGCGACGCCGAGTTTTGCGACGTCGCTCAGCAGTGCGATGTCTTGCGGGGACACGAAGTAGTTCGCGTAGCGTATCGGGTCCCAGAGCGCTCCCGCGGCGGCGATCAGCGCGCCGGCGACGAGGACCGCGAGCCCGGCGCGCTTGACGGCGCTCTGCGCGGACTCCACCTTCGAGAGGACCTTCTCGCCGGACTTTTGCACCGCCTCGGACGCGGCCTCGGACGCGTCCTCCCAGCTCTGCACGGCCTCGTCCACCTTCGAGCGCAGGGCATCGCCGGAGGAGGAGGAGGAGGAGGAGGTCTTGATCGCGCCGCCGCGGGGGGCGCGCGGGAGGAGCCGCGCGGGGACGGCGACGACGCGCGTCGCGACGCCGCGTTTCGGTCCGATACGAGCGGACGTCTTCGGCGGCGACGGCGCGCGAAGCGGGAGGAGCGAGGCGACGGCGTGCATCGTGAGGACGCGCGCGGCGGCGGCGGCTGGAAAGAGCGCGATACGGCGAGTCGAAGCGAAGCGCGCGCGCGAGGGAGTGCGCGACGCGGCCGCGGGAGGCGTTTTCCCCGAGCAACGACGGGACGACGCGCGGTCCAAGAACACTCCGCTGAAGAGAGCAGAGACAGGACGCACTCAGAGACGCCTCGAAAGCTCTTCTAAAAGTGTTCAAACTGTACTTGAAGGCAGCCGCTCACCCCGTCCCCTTCCTGGAGATGTACCGCATCAACGCCTCGTCCACCCACGGCTGATCGTACAGCTCTTTGTTCCTCTCCGCCTCCCGTCGCGTCGCCCCGTCGTGTCGCACGACCGCGACGTCCCTCGCCTGCGCGGCGACGACGCGGTTGATGAACGCCGTCGGCGACCGCGAAAACTCGAGAAAAAACTTTCGCCGACGCTCGTGCTCTTCGATCTTCCTGAGCGCCGCTTTAATCCGCGCGTCGCACGCGTCGATCTCCCGATCCCTCCCCAAGCGCTCCACGAACTGATGGTACCCGCTCGTCGCGGTGGAAGGCACGTCCAGGAGGAGGTCGTAGCACTCCGGCAGCGTCGGGTTCCTCGTCCCGCGCGTGCGAATGACGTAATCAATCTCGATCGGCGGCGCCGGCTCGAGGTGATCGTGCAGCCGCTCCGCAATGTCCGCGAATAACGCCTTATCGCCATCGGTTACCCTCAACCCTTTCAACCCTTTCCCGTTCCCCTTCAAGCCCGCCCCGTCTACGAACACCTCTCTCAGCGCGTCGTTCATCACCACCGTCCCCGCGTCCTCCGCGTCGAGCAGGTCGTGCAGCTTGACGTACTGCATCAGCGCGCCGATGAGCCGCGGCCGCGTCTCGAGATCCACGCCGAGGATCGCCGCCAGCCTCGGCGACACCGCGTACCGCTCCGGCTGGTGATCGATCCGCAGTATGATCTTGCAGACGCAGTCCGCGTCGCCGTGGCGTTTCACTTCGAACCCGTCCACGGCGGGCGCGTCCGGTGACGCGTCGTCGGCGTTCCACGCGATGACGGACGGGCCGACGCTCGCGTCGTCCTCCGCGCCCTGGCCCTCCGGCGGCGGGAGCGAGTCCGCGGCGTAGTGCGCCGGGTCGAGCCTCACCTCGACGCTTCGGACGAACGACGAGAACTTCAGGTCGCACTCCGCGTCCGCGTGCTTGTCCCCGCGTCCGTCCGGGGCCTCGTCCTGGCTCAGGACGCGTCCTTGGACGTGCAGCGTCCACGACGCGGGCTCGATCTCTTCCTCGATCGGCGCTCCCGTCGCCCCGTCGGCCGATCTCGCGCCCCTCTTCGCGCCGCGATCTTTGCCGCCGCCCTCCGCGGGGGTCACGATCGATTTGCTCGCGGGCTTGAACGTGTTGTACACGTACACCCTGACCGTCCGCGGGACGCGCTCCGCGCGCTTCAGCGCCTCGTTCACCTCCGCCTTCCTCCTGCCGAGCGTCGCATCCACCTCGCGCTCGAAGTCGACGAGGCGCGTGTACGCCGCGGACGCGGGGAGAGACGCGTCGGAGGCGTCGCCCGCGGCGAGGAGGCGGCGCTGCTGCTCCGCGAGGAGCGCCTTGCGCTTCTTCCCGCGGCCGCCCCTCGCGGCGACGTCCGCGTATTTCGAGCTCATGACGGCCCGCGCGCGCGCGGTCGCAGTGACGCACAGCAAACCCTCCTTTCAATTCTCCACTCGACGCGACAAGACGCGAGACGGCGCGGCGCCGCAAGTCGACGACGCTCCATTCTTCTCGCCGTGCCGTGTCTCGAGCGGCCTTCATTGACGGCGGCGCGGGACAGGCGGTGCACCCGCGGGGGTGAGACGCGAGCACGATGCACAGGCCGCTCGAAGGTGCGTCTCCGTCCGCGCGGAGACAGCGCGCGTCCCTCATCGCGTCGCGTCGCGCGCGGCGACTGCCGCGGCGGCCGCGCCCCGAATTTCAAAGCGAATTGATATGACAACCCCGCAACCCAGCCGACTGACGAGATCCCCCCCTGAACCCCACCGAATCCACCTCATCAGGCGACGACGACGGGTCGTCGTCCATCCTCGACGTCATCGAGGAGTCGCTCCAGCGCGGGAAGGCGACGTGCGTCGCGTTCAACCGACGCGGCACGCTCCTCGCCGCGGGAACGTCCGGCGGTCGGATCGTGATCTGGGACTTCGACACGCGCTCGGTCGCGAGGGAGTTCGTCCCGACCGCGCCGATGCCCGGCGGGGACGACGGCACGACCGACGACGACCCCCACGGCGTCGCCATCTTGAGCGTCGCGTGGTCGAGAGACGGACGAAAGGTTGTCAGCGCCGCCGCGGACGGCGCGATCGTCGTGTGGGACGTCGCGGAATCCGACGACGTCTTCCGCGCGACGTTCGACGCGCCGCTGCATCGCGTCGCGTTCGACCCGACGAACGCCTCCGTCGCGCTCGTCTGCCCCTCCCACGACGGCCCGATGACATTCGTGCTCGGGAGAGGGAGGAAGAAGACGTACCTGCCGCAGATGCCCGGCGGCGTCGAGGCGGCGTCGCTCGTGTGTCGCATTCCGGGCCGAGGATTGGACGAAAACGCGGCGTCGCGCGCGCCCGCGTACGCCATCTACAGCAAGTCCGCGCGGCACGTGTTCGTGGCGAACAACCGCGGGGTGATCACCGTGGTCGAGACTGCGACGATGGACATCGTCCAGGCGTTGAAAGTTCCGGACGCGACGGTCGTGAAGCGGATCGAGCTCTCGAAGGACGGCTTGAAACTTTTAGTCACGTCCAACGCGCGCGCGTTGAACTCGTACGACGTCGCGGAGCCGGACGCGTCGTCTCCGTCGAAAGGGCAGATGAGCCACACGGCCGGGGTGTTGCGCGCGTCGACGACGTATCTCAACGCGACGCACCGCTCGCAGTGGGCCGCGGCGGCGTACACGTCGGACGGCGCCTACGTCGTCGGCGCGAGCGCCGGGTCGAGCCACGAGTTGCACGTGTGGGAGACAAACTCGGGGGCGTTGGTTCGGATCTTACAGGGCGGCGCGGACACGAAAGGGATCACGCAGATCGCGCCGCACCCGCTGCGATCGCTCGTCGTCGCCGTCGGCGCGAACGGGACGCTGTACGTGTGGAGTAAGAGCTACGTCGAGAACTGGAGCGCGTTTGATCCGGAGTTTCACGAGGTGAAAGAGAACGAGGTGTACGTCGAACGCGAGGACGAGTTTGATTTGATCGCGGACGAGGTTCGGGACGAGATCGAGAACGGGGGGAAGCGCGCTACCGACCGTGCGGCGATCGCGCCGGCGGAGGCTGAGGCCGAGGCTGATCCGAAGCCGAAGGAAGAGGAAGGGGTTGCGGGCGACAAAGAGCCGACGCTCGCGCTGCCGGCGACGGCGGCGGAGGCGGCGGTCGCCGAGGACGCCGCGGCGGCGGCGGCGGAGACGACGACGACGACGACCGCGGCGCCCGCGGCGGTCGAGGACGCGACCGTCGTCGACCCGGAGGAAGAGGCGAAGAAAGTCGCGCTGAGGGAAGAAGCAGAGGCGTTCTTAAAGCGCGAGGAAGAGGCCGCGGCGAGGGTGAAAGCGGAGGAGGACGCGAAAGAGGCGGCGGCGAAGGCGGCGAAGGAAGCGGCGCGCGCGAAAGCCGCGGGCGAGACCGCCGCCGCGACGCCGGGGCCGGGGGGCGACGCGCCGCCGCCGCCGCCGACGACGACGACGACGGCCGAAATCCTCGCAAAGGCCGAGCTCGAGTCCACGCCCGCGCCGGCGGTGGCGCTCGGGTTGGTTCCCCCCGCGCGAGAGTCGGTCGAGAACGTCTTCGAGGGGAGGAGGGAGGAAAACGCGGCGGCTGCGGCGGCGATCGACGCCGCGCCCGCGCCCGCGCCCGCGCCCGCGCCCGCGCCCCTCGCGATCGTGCCCGCGACCCTCGACGAGAAACCGGCCGTGGACCCTTTGCTATCTCTCCCCGCGGACGACCCGCACCGGGTCGCGGTCATGGCGACCGTGGACGCGATTCGAAAGGAACGGAAAGCCGCCGCCGCCGCCGCCGCCGCGGAGGAGCTTCGAATCGAGAAAATAAAATCCGCGGCGATCATGCGTCACCGCGCGGCGGCCGCGAAAGCGACGAAGGAGGCGCTGAACGCGGCGAAACAAGCGGAAGCGGACGCGGCGAACGTCGTCATCGACATCCTCACGCGCGAATCGGGATACTACACGGACGAGGGCGAGGAGGACTGCTTGCATTTTCTTCCGCTGGATTTAACCCCCGCGGAGGATGCAGTGCGCATCGTCGAGGAGCGGAAGCGGCGATGGAGAGCGCGCGAGGAAAGGAAACTCGCGGAGGAGGCTGCCGCGAACGCCGTGGGCGCCGTCGGGGAGAAGAGGAAGGAGAGAGATGAGGACGACTTCCGCGAGGACGACGAAGACGCGGAGGACGCGGAGGAAGAGGCAGAAGACGAAGACGAGGAGGACGAAGACGCGGAGGTCGCCGAGGAAGAGGCGGAGGAGGAAGCCGACGACGCGGGCGAGGAACGAGAAGACGTCGAGATGATCGACGACGAGTAATTTAGCTAGCGATGGACGGCGCGATTCGTTAAACGACGAACGAGCGAACGCGTTACGTTTACACGAGTTACAGCACGCGGCATTACAGTAGAATCATCGATCGAGTCAACTCCGTCGTTGAGCAGAAAAAGAAAAGAATCCGTCGTCGTCACTTGATGCGATTGACCGCCATGTACGCGAGCTCCTTCAGCCCTTTCCGGCACCGCATCGCGTGCGGGCAGTCTATCGGCGGCAGCGACTCGATCGCCCTCACCGCCTCCGCGCTGTGCTCCCTCGCGAGCGCCTTCGTGCGCTCGATCCCTTTACTGCGTTTCACCCAGTCGTGCGCGGTCTCCACGTCCCCGACGTTTTTGAACCTTCGCTCGATCAACGCGCCCAACCCTTCGTGCTCCTCCGCGGCGAACAACACCGGCGCGGTCGCGATCCCCTCTCTCAAATCCCCCAGCGTCGGCTTCCCGAGCACGCTCCCGGTCCCGGTGAAGTCCAAGACGTCGTCTTGGAACTGAAACGCCAGGCCTAAGTGCCGGCCGTACTGATATGCGCTCTCCGCCGTCGTCACGTCGTGCCCTCCGAGCAACACGATGGCCTTCGCGCTGTTCGCGATCAACGAGGCCGTCTTAAAGTACGTCTTCTGAAAGTAATGATCGAACGACGTCAGACGGTCCGCTTTCGCAGTCATCTGCATCACTTCGCCGGTGACGAGGTGCTCCAAAACGCGCGACAACAGCGCGATCACCTCCGTGTTTCGCAAGCTCGCGAGCGTGACGGACGCCCTCGCGAGAAGAAAATCCCCGGCTAAGATGGCGAGCTTGTTCCCAACCTCCAAGTTCAGCGCCCTCAACCCCCGTCGCGTCGCCGCGTGGTCCAAAACGTCGTCGTGCAGCAGCGACGCGACGTGAATCAGCTCCGTGATCTCCGCCAACCGCTGCTGCCGTCGCCTCACGTCCCCGGGCTCCTGATGCGCGGGCGCGTGATCGATCCCCGCCCACGCGCTGCGGTCGAGCGCCGCCGTCCCGCCCGGGCCGCCGCCGCTGACGTTCGTGAGCGCGGACGCCATCAGAAGCAAAACGGTCGGCCGCATGCGTTTTCCCTCCGCGCCCACCTTGAAGAAGTACTCCGCCGCCGTCGCGAGCGCGGGCACCTCGGACGTCACCGCGCGGCGCATCCGCGCGGAGATGGCGCCGAGCTCGTCGTTGACGATCGTGAACGGGTTCACGGGCTCGGCGTCGTCGAACGACACGGAAGCCGCCTGCGGATCGCGCGGTGGGGGTAGATCGTGGATCGTGCGGTGGGTGGACGGACGGCGTGAGTCGAGAGCGCGCGGGAGAGTGCGCTCGAGACGCGGGACGGACGAGCGAACGCGCGAAGCGAGCGCGCGAGCGACGGACGAGAAGACGAGGTGACGTCGCGACGGCGAGCCGCGCGGCGCGGCGCGACGCGCGCGATCGCGGCGCGGGAGGACGCGAACGCACCTGCGCGCACGTCGCGGACGCGGTCGCGAACCCGCGGTTCCGTTCCCCGTCGCGACCGCCGCCGTCGAGCGCGAACGGCGTCTCCGCGGCGCCGACGCGGTCGCGCGTCGACGACGACGTGTCCGTCGCTCCGAGAGGAACGCGACCCGAGCGGTGCGCGGCGGCCGCGCGAGGCGCGATCGCGCGCGCGGAGAAGAGCGCGCCGCCCGTCCACGGCGACCCGTGCGCCGTCTCGGCCGCGCGGCACGGCGTCGCGGCCGCGCGCGCGGCGCGTCGCGCCGCGCGCGCCGCCGCGCGGATCCCCAGCGGCACCATCGCGCGCGGACGTCTCGCGCGCGCCGGGTGTCTGTCGGTACTCCTCGCAGCGCGCGCTCAACAAATCTTCAGTTTGTTCGTTCCTCTTCCTCGCGCGACGCGACGCGACGCGACGGAGGAGACGCGCGCGTCTCTCGCGCGGCGCGGCCGGTCTGAAGGTGTTACCGGTGCCCGGAGCGAGGTCGACCGGTGGACGCGACGCTCGCGGTGCGCGCGGGAGTGGGAGACGTCGACGACGCGAACAACTCGCGAACGATCGGGGTTTTCAGGTGTTTTGTGAGACTGCAGAAGAGACGAGAGGGGCGTTCGTTGGGTGCTGTGAGCGTGCGTGACGACTTATTATTCTGAGAGAGGGACGCGGACGGACGCGTGCGCGAAGTCTCGACGCGTTCGCTCTTTGGATTTCATCGCGAGAGGCGGCGAGATGCCACGGTACTCAACGCGCCGACGCGCCCTCTTCCTCGCCCAGGGTGAACGCTTCCTCGCCCGCGCCTCCTCCCTCCCTCTCCAGCGCCTCCAGTTCCTCCTCGGTGACGTCCACTCTTCGGAACAACAAAAACGTCAAAAACTCCGCGCCTTTTCCTCCGCCGCGCCACCCTTTGCCGGCGTACACCCCCGGCCCTAGCGGCCGGATGTAGTCCACGAGCGTGTCGAACGGCGGGAGCGCGATCTTCGGTATCGGCCACCACACGTCGTCGCCGTCCACCCCGGGCGTGCGTCGGCTCGGGTATCGCATCGCCGGCGGCATGTCCGACTCGAGGTAGGGAATGTTTTGGTAGTCGAGCGACACGTCCGCGTCCTCCGCGGTGGCGGGAACCTTAAGGAACCGCCCCGCGAGCGTATCGTTCGTGCTGAAGTACAGCGGCAGCGCTTTCTCGATGAACCGCGGCTTCTTCACGACGACGCGCCCGTTCCACACGCCCGTCATCTCGCCTTTTTCGTTCACCCCCGGGGCGGGGTAAAACACTTTTTGGAACCGGTTGAGGAGCGGCCCGCCCGGGACGTTCGCGGCGCGGCCTTCGAACACCTGCACGCCGGCGTCTCCCGCGGCGAAGACCTTCTCCCTCCTCGCGCTCGACATCTTCGTCTTCGTCTTATTCGTCGTCCCCTCGTCCACGGAGTCCTCCACGACGTAATCGTCGTCGTCCTCCGTCTCCGCGTCCGTCTCCGCGTCCTCCGTCGAATCCCCGGCGATTCGTCGGAATCGATCGCGCGCCGCCGCCGCGCGGTCGAGCCTGTCTTGGTACGCGTCCAAGTCGCTCGACACGTCCATCGGCCCTCCCGAGCTCTCTCTCTCCGCGAGCTTGATCTTGTACAGAAGCCCCGCGATGAACCAGCAGTTCTCCAGACCGCGGTCCGTGAGCTCGTTGACGAGCAGTCCTCGGTGCTCCTCGGGCACCCGCGACAGCGACTCGTACACGTACGCGCCCATGTTGGTCGCCCTCGACGTGAACGCGACGTGCTCGTACGCGTTCAACGTCGTCGCGAGCCGAACGATCATGTCGTACGCTTCCTCGTACCTCTGCTCTTCCGTCATGGACGCCCAGGTGATCCCCGGGACGCCCACGGTGTCGCTCGGCGCGGCGCGCGGGATCCCGGGGATCGATCGCGGGTCCGGGTCCGCGGCGAATCTCGTCGCGCGATTCCATCGGGCGGCGCGGTCGCCGATGGGAACGCGCGTTCGGGCGGGTTTACGCGCGCGCGAGCACGACGGCGCGCTGGCGTTCGCGCTCGGGCGCGCCGCGAGCGCGCGGAGGGCCGCGGACGACATGCCCGCCGCCGTCGCCGTGCGAGATCCGGCGCAGTCGGCGTGTGGGTCGTCGCGTTGCAATGTTGAGAATTTCCTTCTCTCGCGACGGAAGGGACGACGCGACGCGCGAGACACTTTTTCAGCGACGAGGATTTGATCGGCACGAAGGGTCAACTTGACCGAACTTGACCGAATCCGGGACTTCATCTTCACCCATGAGTCATCGGTCCGTCGCGGCTCGGATCTCATCACTGGGATCTCAACAATTCTACGCCGCAACAGAGATGACGTGGAGATAACGACGCTCGGACGCGACTCCGAGCGCACTGTCGTCCGCGCGCGCACGCGCAGACCGCACGCGAGAGCTTCCCCGCTCCCCACACGCGTTTCTCGACTCCCCTCGCGGAGAGAGAAGACCACCGCCGCGTCTCGTTCGACGTCGCCGCGGCTTATCCACGCGCGGAGGACGAAATAATCCTCCCGCGTCGGCGCCGCATCTCGACAGATCTTCCTCCGTCGTCGTCGCGAGAATGTCGTCCGCCGCGAGCGCCGCCCCCGCGCTCGCCGCGCGCGCGGCCGTCGCGGGCAAGACGCGTATCCGCGCCGGTAAGAACCGCGCTCACGCGAACGCGACCGCGACGGCCGCGCGCCGCCGCCCCGTCCGCGGCGCGCCGCTGCGATGCGACGCCATCTTCGACCAGCTCAAGAAGGGCGTGGACGGCCTCATGAAGGGCGACCCGAGCGCGAAGACCGCGGCGAGGTACAAGGACCGCGTCGACGCGATCAACGCGCTCGCGCCCGCGATCGCGAAGCTGTCGGACGACGAGCTGCGCGCGAAGACGACGGAGCTTCAGGGCAAGGTGCGCGCGGGCGCGGACTTGGACTCCCTCCTCGTCGAGGCGTTCGCCGTCGTCCGCGAGGCGAGCGACCGCGTCCTCGGGCTTCGCCCGTTCGACGTCCAGCTCATCGGCGGGATGATCCTTCACGAAGGGCAGATCGCGGAGATGCGAACGGGCGAGGGTAAGACCCTCGTGTCCGCGCTGCCCGCGTACCTCAACGCCCTCGGCGGGAAGGGCGTGCACGTCGTCACCGTGAACGATTACCTCGCGCGACGCGATTGCGAGTGGATCGGTCAGGTGCACAAGTTCCTCGGGCTCACGTGCGGGCTCATCCAGGCTGGGATGGCGGAGGAGGAGCGGCGCGAGGGGTACAGCTCGGACGTGACGTACGTCACGAACTCCGAGCTCGGTTTCGATTACCTCAGAGACAACCTCGCGCAGTCCCCGGCGGAGCTCGTGTTGAGAGATTTCAACTTTTGCGTCATCGACGAGGTGGACTCCATCCTCATCGACGAAGCGCGCACGCCGCTCATCATCTCCGGCATCGCGGACAAGCCGTCCGAGCGGTACATCCAGTCCGCGAAGATCGCGGACGCGTTCGAGAAGGACTACCACTACAAAGTCGACGAGAAGCAGAAGAGCATCCTTCTCACGGAGGAGGGCTACGAAGCCGCGGAGGATCTCCTTCAGGTGGACGACCTGTACGACCCGCGGACGCAGTGGGCGCTGTACATCATCAACGCCCTGAAAGCGAAAGAGCTGCAGCTGAAGGACGTCAACTACATCATCAAGAGCAACGAGGTCATCATCGTGGACGAGTTCACCGGCCGCACGATGGTCGGCCGACGCTGGAGCGACGGCTTACACCAAGCCGTGGAAGCGAAAGAGGGGCTCCCGATTCAGAACGAGACGGTCACGATCGCGTCCGTGACGTACCAGGCGTTCTTCCGCACGTTCCCGAAGCTCGGCGGGATGACCGGCACCGCGGAGACGGAGCTCACGGAGTTTAACAACATCTACGACCTCTCCGTGCAAGTCGTCCCGACGAACAGATCCGTCGCGCGAGAGGACAGCCAAGACGTCGTCTTCCGGAACGAACCCGGGAAGTGGAACGCGGTGCGGAGAGAGATCGCGCGTATGCACAAGAAATGCCGACCCGTGCTCGTGGGCACGACGTCCGTGGAGAGGTCCGAGGAGATCGGCCGCCTCCTCGACGAGGACGGCATCGGATACGAGCTCTTGAACGCCAAGCCGGAGAACGTCGAACGCGAGGCGGAAATCGTCGCGCAGAGCGGCAGGAAGGGCGCCGTCACGATCGCGACGAACATGGCCGGACGCGGCACGGACATCCTCCTCGGCGGGAACGCAGAGTTCATGGCGCGTCTGAAGATCCGCGAGGCGCTCCTCCCGAAGATTGTCGAGCCCGAGGAAGGGGACATCGCGTTCGAGAAGAAGTCTCTCGGCGGCGCCAACGCCGACAAGTGGAAGGTGAAGGACGGCTTGTACCCGTGCGACTTATCCCCGGCCACGGAGGCGCTGCTCAAGTCCGCGGTGGACACCGCGGTCGACGCCTGGGGCGCGCGGTCCATTGGCGCGTTCGACGCGGAGGATAAGCTCTCTTTCGCGTGCGAGAAGGCGCCGACGGAGGAGCCCGGGACGCTCGCGATTCGCGAGGCGTTCAACGAGATCGAAAAAGAGTTCAAGGCGGTGACGAGCGCGGAGAAGGTGGAGGTCGTCGGCCTCGGCGGCCTCCACGTCGTCGGCACGGAGCGTCACGAGTCGAGACGCGTGGATAACCAGCTCCGCGGGCGCGCGGGGCGCCAGGGTGACCCGGGAAGCACGCGGTACTTCCTCTCCCTGGAGGATAATCTGTTTCGCATCTTCGGCGGCGAAAAGATCCAGAGCCTGATGTCCGCGTTTCAAATCGACGACATGCCGATCGAGTCCGGGATGCTGACGTCGTCCCTGGACACCGCGCAGAAGAAGGTCGAGACGTACTTTTACGACATCCGCAAGCAGCTGTTCGACTACGACGCGGTGTTGAACTCGCAGCGCGAGAAGATTTACTTCGAACGCAGACGCGCGCTGAGCGCCAAGCCCGAGGACCTGCAACAGCAGATGCTCGAGTACGCGGAGCTCACCGTGGACGACATCGTCAACGCGAACCTCGATCCGTCCGTGGCTCCCTCGGAGTGGCCTCTGAAGGGTCTCGCGGAGAAGATGGCGCAGTACTGCTACTTCATGGCGGACATCGACGAGGCGGACTTGCGAGCCAAGGCGGACGAGGGAGGGATCGACGGCGTGCGAGACTACCTCGTCAAACGCGGGAAGGACGCGTACGTCACGAAACGCCAAGAAGTCGAAGCCGCGCAACCCGGTCTGATGGGCGAAGCGGAGAGGTTCTTCGTGTTGTCGCAGACGGATAACTTGTGGAAGGAGCACCTCCAGGCGATCAAGTTCGTGCAGCAGGCGGTGGGACTCCGCGGGTACGCGCAGAAGGACCCGCTCATCGAGTACAAGCTCGAGGGATACAACCTCTTCGTCGAGATGATGGCGCAGATTCGAAGGAACGTCATCTACAGCGTGTATCAGTTCCAGCCGAAGAGAGTGAAGGAAAACCCGGCGGAGGCGCAGGTGGAGCCGCCGCAAGGGTCGAGCGCGGACGCGGGCGCGGCGGAGGGGGAGTTCCCGGAGGTTGGCGACGGGCAGCCCGTGGAGGCGGAGGTGGTCACCGCGAGCGCGGGGAAGGGCTCGCGGAAGAAGAAATAATTTCTTTTGTCTTGGTTGAATCCGAACAGCACGTACGCACACGCTCTCGGACCGCTCGAGAGCCACTCGAGGGCTACCACTCACTTTCCTCGTTCGATCCAATCGTTCGATCCAATGGGAGGGGGGGGTGCTCGTCACACCTCCACGCGCGTGCCGCACGCGATATCGCGCTCATGAAAAACATCTTCTCGTTCGTCCTCGTCCTCGTCCTCGCGCTCGCGCTCGTCGCGTCCACCGCTGTCGCGGAGGACGTCCCGTCCTTGACCGGGTCGATGATCATGACCGCGCTCGAAGAGGTGAGCGCGGGCGTGCGAGAGGACGTCACGGAGATCATGGACGAGCTCGGCATGGACGCGGAGACGACGCACTTTCAGAGGTTTGCGTCGCGCGAGACCGGTGACGTCATGAAGAAGAGCTTCGCGATGATCCAGTGCGTCTCCGTCCCTCGCCATGGCATCCACCGGTATCTGCTGTGCGCTTCTCCGCGCGCTTCGAGCCGGGTCTTGTCGCGCGTTCCAAGGTTTCCACTGACGCTTTTCGCTTCTTTTTTTCTCACTCGAGGTTCCCGACGGAGTCGAACGACTTCACGCTGGATTTCATCAAAGTCGCGAACGACCTCGACGCGGACGAACGCCACATCTTCCTCGTCTGCGGGCACGCGAAGCCGGAGAACTGCGTCGGCGACGACCCCCACCCCGGCGCGCCGGGCGATCACCCGTGCGGCGAAGCCGACGCGGCCCCGGAGGCGGCGGAGAAAACCGGCGCTTTCTGCGAGCTCCTCTCCGCGAACACGACCACCGGGCGCGAGGGCGAAGTCCTCCTCTACGGCGCGGAGCCGATCGAGTACCTGAAGACGACGCACGAGGAGATGAAGGCAAAGGGCGAGACGATGAGCGTGCCGACGATCCACCTCGAGATCTTGGACGCGGACGAGGTCGAGAAGATGATGGAGGAGGCGGAGGAGACCGAGCCGACGGACGAGGACGCCGCCGGCGCGCCCGCGCCCGCGCCGGAGCCCGCCAACCGCCGCCGCCGCCTGCTCCGCATCGGCGGCGGCGGCATCGGCGGCGGTCGCATCGGCGGCGGTCGCATCGGCGGCGGCATCGGCGGCCCCGGCCTCGGCCGCGGAGGCGCACTCGGCGGCCGCGGGTTCGGACGCGGCGGCATGGGCGTGAACCAGGTCATACGAGGCTGCACGTTCGCGGGCAGCCGCTGCGGCGGCGCGGGGACGTACTTCAACGTCCCGAAGGTGCGTTCTATACACTGGTTCCCATACGACCGCGGCGGCGTGGTGAACGCCGATCCTTAAGGACTTTTCCCGGCGTGTCTCTCCGCCCACCCCTCGCTTTCAATCCCGACACACCTCGACGCCTTTCAACTCCAACTGACGCCTTTCAACTCCACCCC
>MDSW01075286.1_pt1 | contig 23174 bp, 23 predicted proteins | sample 811171 | NCBI WGS metagenome assembly MDSW01 (sample SAMN05326641, study PRJNA326480) | marine metagenome | isolation source: seawater | place: Atlantic Ocean: North West | collected 2012 | reverse complement strand
CGCGCCCTGCGGCGTTGCGAGTCTTGATCGTGGCACGCCACGATGCGGCGACTCGCGCCTTGCCGGACACGATTTGCGGTCTCCAACGCGGCGCTCGTACGAAACGGCAACAGCCCCTAGCAGGCAAACTGGCGCCGAAAGAAGAAATTGACTTCCAGATTGACCGGCGAGTGGGTGTCTATGGCCGCCCCCGGACCTACATAGAACGTGTTCTGGCGGCTGCTGCGGTTCTGGCCGAAGTCTAGAATATAGTCGGTGGCGACAAACCATTCCTTGATCGGGCCAATACCGAAGTCGCGCTTGAATAACCTGTCGAGTGACATGCGCGGCTGAAGTTCGGTGAAAAACGGCGAGCCATCACCGTCCCAGACGCCGCTGTTGAAGTCGCTGCCGACGCCGAAGATCTTGTTGAAATCGATATACCCATAGAGGTCGAACGGCCCCTTGGTGCCGAAGAACTCGTATTCCAGGTAGATATCGTCGACCGGACGCGGCCCGAAACGGATATTGTGCGAGCCGATGATCTGGACCTGCTGATGAAACCAGTCGGACAGATACGGGCTGTCGCCCGAGGCGTCATCCGGGCCATCACTGGCCGCGCCGACCGGCACCTCGATCTGCGCCTCGGCCTCGCCTTCTTCGCCCGCCGCGCCAGCGCTCCACATCGCGCAGGCCCCCAAAAAAAACAACAACAACCAGGCGCCGGCGCGCGCGTACATTCGATCGGGCATCGTCAACAAACGTCAGGTCAGGCGGGCCAGTCGGTCTTCGATGTGCAAGAACGCGGCCGGGGCATCGATAGCCGTGGCCCAGCGCGCATTGGGCGAGCGCTCGGTCACGCCGTGCAGATCCACCGACGTATGGCCATAGGTCAACGGGCTGTCGGTCTCCACGGCCAGGGCACAGGACGACAGCTCGAACAGCTCGGGCGCGATCAGATAGAGCGCGGTACAGGGGTCATGCAGCGGCGGTCCGTCGTGGGACGCGCCGGCCGGCAGACGCCGGGCGGAGGCATCGAGCATGTCGGCCACCACGGTCGCCACGGGCTGGTTGATCGCGCGGATACGCGCGCGCCGCTCGGGCGTCATACACAACTGATGGGTCACATCCAGGCCAAAGACCACCAGCGGTATACTCGAGTCGGCCACGCGGGCCGCGGCATGCGGGTCCACGGCCATGTTGAACTCTGCCGACGGCGTGATGTTACCGCCGGCCGCACGGGCCCCGCCCATCAACACGATCTGAGCGATACGGTCGGTGATATCCGGCGCCATGATCAGCGCCGTGGCGATATTGGTCAGCGGGCCCGTTGCGATGATCGTGATCGGCGCGGTCTCGCCTCGTAAACAATGGATGAGCGCCGTCACTGCGTGGGTCTCTTCCAGAGGCGTCGCCGGCTCTGCCGGAGGAAGGCCCTCGACGCCGGTCGTGCCATGGACGTGCTCGGCGGTTGCCAAGCCCCGCATCAGCGGCGCGGCACAGCCGGCATACACCGGCACGGTCGCCCAGCCGGCCCAGTCACAGGCCAGGCGTGCGTTGTTGGCGGTCAGCGCCAGGCCCACGTTGCCAGCCACGGCGGTAACCGCCACGACGTCAAAGACCTCCGGCGCGCCGGCCATGAGCATCAGATTGATGAAATCATCCTGGCCCGGATCACAGTCCACGATCACGCGATGTGGCGTCATATGGGCTCCCCCGTCCCCGTCGATGGCTGTCGGTCAATCGCCCAGCAGGGCGATGCCGTTACTGGCACCGATACGGGTCGCGCCAGCCGCGATCAGCGCCTCGGCGGCTTCGCGAGTGCGAATACCGCCCGAGGCCTTGATGCCCAGCACGCCGCCGACCTCGGCGTGCATGAGTGCGATATCGGCCACCGTTGCCCCGCCCTCGGCAAAGCCGGTCGACGTCTTGACGAAGTCTGCGCCGGCCTCGCGGGCGATGCGACAGGCTGCGCGCTTGGCAGCGTGGTCCAACAGGCAGGCCTCGATGATGATCTTGAGTGTGGCCGTGGCACAGGCTTGGCGTACCGCCGCGATATCGGCGGCGACGTATGCGTCATCGCCTTCGACCAGCGCGCCGACGGCCAGCACCATATCGATCTCGTCGGCGCCGTCGGCCACGGCTGCGCGGGCCTCGGCGGCCTTGATATCGGACGTGTTGGCGCCCAGCGGGAACCCGACGACCGAACAGGTCGCGACCGGGCTGTCGGCCAGATGCGTAGCGACCTCGGTCACGTGACAGGGATTGACGCATACCGCTGCAAAGCCGTGTCGGCGGGCCTCATCACAGTAAGCGGCGACTTGAGCGCGGCTGGCCTGAGGTTTGAGCAGCGTGTGATCGATACGGCCGGCGAGCGCGGTTCGGGCGTCGGTCATGACGTTGGGCCTTTAGGTTGGGCCTTGGCGGCAAGCGATAGCGCTCGGCCGCGGGCGCGCGGTGTGCTTTACATCAAAACGCCCGGCCGGCGGCCGCGCCGGACGGGCGTTATTATCACTCAGGCATAGGCCGCGTCGAAAGCCGCCACCTGACGGGCTTTACGCAACGCTGCGCGCGTCGCCGGTCTCGGCTTCGAACTTCAGATCCAGCGTCTTGGCCGCGGCGACCTCGTCAAGTCGGCGCACCGGCAGGTTGAACGGCGCCTCGGTCAGGGTCTTGGCGTCCGTCTTGGCTTCTTCCCAGATGGCGACCATGGCCTCGACGAAGCCGTCGATGCTCTCACGCGACTCGGTCTCGGTCGGCTCGATGAGCAGGCATTCCGGCACTAGCAGCGGGAAGTAGACCGTAGGCGCGTGGAAGCCGTAGTCGAGAAGGCGCTTGGCGAAATCGCCGGCACCCACACCCAGCTCCTGCTTTTGGCGCTTGAGCGTGACGATGAACTCGTGGCTGGCTTTTCGATCCGGATAAGCCACGTCGAAGCCCGCCTCTTTCAGGCGCGCCATCAGATAATTGGAGTTCAGCGTGGCGAACTCGGCAACGCGCGTCATGCCCTCGCGCCCCAAAAGCCGGGCATAAATATAAGCCCGCAGCAGCACACCGGCGTTGCCCATGAATGCCGACAGCCGGCCGATGGTGTGTGGCACGTCACGCTCGTCCAGCCAACGATAGGTCGCTGTCTTGCCCTCGCCTTCGCGGCCGACCACCGGAATGGGCATGAAGTCCAGCAGGCGCTTGCCGACGCCAACCGCACCGGAGCCCGGCCCACCGCCGCCGTGTGGCGTGGAAAAGGTCTTGTGCAGGTTCATGTGGATGACGTCGAAGCCCATGTCTCCGGGCCGGGCCTTGCCCAGAATCGCGTTGAGGTTGGCGCCGTCGTAGTAGAGCAGGCCGCCGGCTTCGTGGATCATCTTGGAGATTTCCAGGATATCCTGCTCGAACACGCCCAGCGTAGACGGATTGGTGAGCATGATGCCGGCCGTCTTGGGCCCGACCTTCTCGCGCAGGGCAGCCACGTCGACGTCGCCATCGGCATCCGCCGGGATCTCGACCACCTTGCAGCCACACATGACCGCGGTGGCCGGATTCGTGCCGTGAGCGGCCTCGGGCACCAGGATCTCGTCGCGCTCGTGGTCGCCGCGGGCTTCGTGGTAAGCCTTGATCATGGCCACACCCGTGAATTCGCCCTGGGCACCCGCCATGGGCGTGAGCGATACGCCGGCCATGCCAGTCACCGTCTTGAGCATTTCCTGCAGCTCGTAGAAGCAGGCCATCATCCCCTGGCCGTGGCTGGCCGGGGCCAGCGGATGCCGGCCCAGAAAGCCCGGTAGCGAGGCCAGCGTATTACAGGCTCGCGGGTTGTACTTCATCGTGCACGAACCCAGCGGGTAGAAGTGCGTATCGATGGCAAAGTTTTGCTGCGACAGCCGGGTGTAGTGACGCACCACATCCAGCTCCGAGACCTCGGGTAGGCCGAGATCGGTGGTGCGCGTCGCCCCTGCCGGCAGGTCGTCGATGGCCGGTGCAGCGTGCGGAAACTGGGCCGCGGCCTGGCGGTCGGGGCGGCTGTGTTCGAAGATCAGTTTTTCGGTCATGGTCTTTATCGTCTGCTTGGCGCCGAGCGCTCTCGGCGACTGGGAACCGATGGGCGGGTCTAGCCGCGAGAGGCCGCGGCGATCGCAGCCTCGTAGTCCGGTTCCTGAGCGATTTCGGGCACGAGCTCGGCGTGCGTCACACGATTCTCGGCGTCGGCCACGATGACGGCGCGCGCGGTCAGCCCGGCCATGGAGCCGGACTCGATCAGCACGCCGTAGTCGTGGGCAAACGTCTTGTCGCGCATCATCGACAGCGTGACGCCGTTATCCAGGCCTTCGGCAGCACAGAAGCGACTGTGTGCGAACGGCAAATCCGCCGAGACCTGTAACAACACCGTGTCGGCCAGGCCTGCTACGCGGGCGTTGAACTGCTTGACCGACAACGCACAGGTCTTGGTGTCCAGGCTCGGGAAGATATTGAATATCTTGGTCTTTCCGGCGAAGTCGGAAAGCCGAACGTCGACCAGGTCCGAGCCGGTCAGACAAAGCGCGGGCAGCGTATCGCCCGGCTTTGGAAAACCGTCCACGACCTGCATCGCTTCGCCGCGACGTGTAATGCTCACACTCATCACGCGGCCTCGCTGTGCTTGGCCAGTACCTCGCCCAGCGCCTCGGCGAAGGCTGCGAGGTCTTCGTCTGTCTTGGTCTCGGTAGCACAGACGAGGATCGTGTTTTCATAGCCGTCGTAGAAGCGCGACAGATCCAGCCCGCCGATGATGTCTCGTTCGGCCAACTCGGCCAGCACGTCGGCCGCAGCCGCTGGCAGCTTGAGCGCGCACTCGTGGAAATACGCCGAGTCGAAGACGCGCTCAACGCCGTCGATGGCGGTCAGGCGCTTGACGAGATCACGCGTGGTGGCCGCACAGGTCGCGGCGACGTTATACAGCCCGGTGTTGCCCAACAGGCTCATGTGGATGGTCGCCGCCGTGACCAGCAGGCCCTGATTGGTACAGATGTTGGAGGTGGCCTTGGAGCGACGGATATGCTGCTCGCGCGGTTGGAGCGTCAGCACATAGCCGTCGCGGCCGTCCATGTCGGTGGTCTTGCCGACCACCCGGCCCGGCATCTGGCGCACATGCTTCTTGCGACAGCACAGGATGCCAAAATACGGCCCGCCGCCGGCCATGGGCGCGCCGAGCGGCTGGCCTTCGCCGACCACGATATCCGCGCCCTCGCCGTGGCCCCACTGGCCGGGTGCCTTCAGCAACGCCAGCGACACCGGGTTAATGACGCCGATGGCCAGCGCGCCGTTGTTCTGTGCCCAGTCGGTTAAGCTGTCGACGTCCTCGATGGCGCCAAAGAAGTTGGGCTGCGGGATCACGAGCGCCGTGACGTCTTCGTCGGCCCAGGCCGCCAGCTGATCGCGATCGACTAGGCCGGTCGCCGAGTCGTAGTCGATGGCTTCGAAGGTGATCTGCTGGTTCTTGCAGATGTTGTAGGCCACCTCGCGATAGAACGGATGCACGCTGGCCGGCATGAGGATGCGCGCCGCCTTGGACTTGCGATTGGCTCGGACCGCCATCAGCACGGCTTCTGCCAGGGCTGAGGCGCCGTCGTAGAGCGACGCGTTGGCCACATCCATGCCGGTTAGCCCGGCCATCATCGACTGATATTCGTAGACCACCTGAAGCGTGCCCTGGCTGGCCTCGGGCTGATACGGCGTATAAGCGCTATAAAACTCGCCGCGGGTGGTGATCTCCCACACCGCTGCCGGTATATGGTGCTCGTAGGCTCCGGCCCCAATGAAGCACAGCCCGCCGGCATCCCGGTTGGCGCGTTCGTGCATCAGGCGGGCAATCGCCTGCTCGCTGGCGCGCTCGGGTACCGCGGAGATATCTACGTCTCGCAGCGACGGGTCGATCTCCGAAAACAGCGCATCGATCGAGTCGGCTCCGGTAGCCGCAAGCATCTGCTGAATATCGTGGTCGGTATGCGGGATGAAAGGCATAAGACAGTCGCGTTAGAGAAGTCGATGCGCGCAACCCCATCGATTGCGCGCGCCTGGTCGGCGCCCCCGGCGCCGGCGGATCATTGCTCTTCGGCGTCGACGATCTCGCCGTAGGCCGCAGCATCCAGCAGGCTGTCCAGATCGTCGGCGTTGGACACCGCCATCTTGAACAACCAGCCTTGGCCGAAAGGATCTTCGTTGACCCGTTCCGGCGACTCGTCGAGATCTTCATTGACCTCGGCGATCTCACCGTCGACCGGCGCGTAGATATCCGAGGCCGCCTTGACCGATTCCACCACGGCCACGGCATCACCGGCCGAGACCTTGGTGCCGGCCTCGGGCAGCTCCACGAACACCAGATCACCCAGCGAGCCCTGAGCGTATTCGGTGATGCCCACGGTGACGGTGCCGTCGCCGTCGTTGGCAATCCACTCGTGGGTTTTGGTGTAAGACAGATCCTTCGGGATTTCACTCATGACGTGTTCCTTGTCGACGCGGGGTTATACGGGACGGTCGGCTCTTTCGATGAGCCCGACATCGACCCAGGGGGCTAATCCGTTTTCGGGGCGATCCGAGACCGGCCTTTACGGACGAAGGGATAAGACACGATTCGGGCCGGCTTCCAGTCACGGCGCAGAGCCACCTCGACGTCGCCCTCCCAGTCTTTGGGCACGCGGGCCATGGCGATCGAGCACTGCACCGTAGGCCCGAAACTGCCGCTGGTAATCGTGCCGGCCGCATCGGCTGCGGCCGTTGCCTGGTCGCCGGCGATCCGCACCGCCGCGCCGTGGCGCATCACGCCGCGCTCGTCGAGTACCAGGCCCACCAGCTTCTTGCCGTCGGCCAGCTCACGGGCCAGCTCCAGCGCCTCGCGGCCGATGAACTGACGATCTTCGGGTGAGAATGCGACCGTCCACCCCAGGCCGGACTCTAGCGGGGTCGTGTCTTCATCCATGTCCTGGCCATAGAGATTCAGGCCGGCTTCCAGGCGCAGCGTATCGCGCGCGCCAAGGCCAATCGGGGCCACGCCTGCGTTCTTGAGGGCTTGCCAGGTCGCCACCGCCTGGTCGGCCGGCATGACGATTTCATAGCCGTCTTCGCCGGTATAGCCGGTTCGACCGATCGACCAGTCGCCGTCGGCGAAGCCGCGAAATGCCTTGAGAGCGGCCGCGCGCTCGGCATGTTCGCCAAGCGCATCGGCGATCTTGTCTGCTGCGGCCGGGCCCTGGACCGCGATGATGGCCGAGTCCTGAAACTCCTCGACGGTTACATCGAATTCGTGGGCCAGACTATGCAGCCAGGCCCGATCTTTTTCGGCCGTGGCTGCGTTGACTACGATGCGATACCAGTGCTCGCCCAGGTGATAGACGATCAGATCATCCAGAACGCCGCCGTGGGTATTGAGCATGCAGGTATAGAGCGCACGCCCCACCTCATCGATCTTGGCCACGTCGTTGGCCAGCACATAGCGCAGGAACGCCCGTGCGTCGGCGCCGTATATGTCCACCGGGCGCATGTGCGAGACATCAAACATGCCGGCGTCTTCGCGCACCGCGCGATGCTCGACGATCTGCGAGCCGTAGTTGATCGGCATCTGCCAGCCGGCAAAATCCACCAGCTTGGCGCCCAGGGCAACGTGTTCGTCGTATAGCGGGGTTGTCTTGGCCATGCGATCGACTCTTCCAGCGTGAACGGCATACCGACCCGGAGGTCGCATAAATTGTCTGCCGCCCCTCTGTCCTGGCACCTGAGAGATTAGCCCCGTCGGTGAATCGCCGCTGGCGATTACTCTCCAGAGTCGATCGTGGCTGTTGGCCAGCCGGCGCGTAGTCCATGAGCCTGAGCGTTTCCGGGCGGGAATTGCGCCTTCGGCGGCAGCGGCCGGGCCACTGCTCTCTCCTACGCGATTTGCGATCGCATTTCGACTATACCCAGACCGTCCCGAGCTGCCAAATACAGCCTTAGCGACGCGCCGAAGGCCAACGCCGCGAGCCGCGCCACGACGCGGATTCGCCTCGACCGATGGTGCTTACACGAATCGCAACGACAGGTCGTTGCTAGCGCAGGAGCCGAGCATGGCTGCCCGAAAAACCGACAGCCTGCTGCAGCATCAAGCGTCGCACGGGCGCTAGCGTGGCTGCCCCTGTAATCGCCCAACCGCGCAGCTCGCGCAGCAGCTTGTTGGACGAGCCGTAGAGTCGCTTCAGGCCGTCGGTGGCGGCGAGCATGGCCATGTTGTCGGCCATACGCGCTCGCTGATAGCGCTTCAGATACGTCAACGCACCGGCATCGACGCCGGCCTCGCGCCCGGCTTCCAGCGCGTGCACCAGTTCGGCGACGTCCAACAGCCCCAGGTTCACGCCCTGCCCGGCCATGGGGTGCAGCACGTGGGCCGCATCCCCGATGAGCGCGACACGCGGCTGGACATAACGCTCGGCGTGCATGAGCTTCAGCGGAAACGCCGCACGCGTGTCAATTCGCGTCACATGGCCCAATACATAATCACTGGCCTCGGACAAACGCGCACAGAACGCCTCTTCGTCCAGCTCGGCCAGCTCCGCGGCCAAGGCGTCGTCGGCATGCCACGCGAGCGAACAGCGCCCGTCGGCCAGCGGCAAGAACGCCACCGGCCCGGTTTCGGTAAACCGCTGCCAGGCGATATGGCGATGATGGCGCTCGGTACTCACTGCCCCGACCGTACAGCGCTGGTGATACGACCAGCCGGTGGTATCGATGCCGGCCGCTTCGCGCACGGCCGAATTCGCGCCTTCAGCACCGATGACCAGCGCTGCCGTGATCTCTGTCTCGTCGGCCAAGCGCAGGCGCGTCTTGTCGTCTTCCACCGTCAGCCCGGCCAGCATGCCTGGGCAAAAGACATCGACCTGGTCCAGCGCCTGCCAGGCCGTATCCACCACCAGCCCGTTCTCGACGATATGGCCCAGCTCCGGCAACCCGATGGCCGTGTTTTCCAGAAACAGCTCGGCGTGATGTCCGGCATCCCAGACCTTCATCCCGGTGAAGGCACAGATACGCTCACCGGCGATGCGTTCCCACAGCCCGAGGTTATCCAGCAGCCGCCGCGGCCCCGGGGCAATCGCCGACTGACGCAGGTCATATTCGGCGTTGGCATCGAAGGGCGTCGGGGCCTTGGCCTCGACGAGTGCCACTTCGAACCCTGCCTGCGACAGGGCCACAGCGGCCACCGCACCCACCATGCCACCGCCCACGATCGCTGCGTCGTATCGTGCTGCCTGTTTCATCGTCTGTCCTTTTTACGAAGGGTGTCGCGCGTCGGCAGCTCATCGAGCAGAGCCAGGCCCATGCTGCGCCGGGCCATATCGGCGCGAACACCGGGGGCCAGCGACAGCCCGAACAGGCCTGCCCCGCGGGCGTGGCCCAGCCCTGGCAGGCGGCTGGAAAACAGACGCACGATACCGTCGGTAAAGTTGGCGACCCGGTGCTGGTCCGGGCGCCGCGCCTCGGCCCATGCCGCCAACATATCGGCATCGCCCGGGTCGAAGGCCGAACCCCGCAATGCCTGATGCTCACGCACGATATCGGCCAGGCCCAGCGCGTCGCGGATCGACAGATTGAAACCCTGGGCCGCGGCCGGATGCAGGGCGTGTCCGGCGTTGCCGATGAGTGCTGCGCGCCGTGCCACCGCACGATCAGCCAGCACCCGCGCCAGCGGATAGGCGCCCCGCGGCCCGGCCAGCGCGAGCGCGCCGAGGCGATGGCCGAAGGCCGCATTCAGCTCACGTGTAAATTCGGCCTCGCTGGCCTGACACAGGCGCGTGGCCTCGTCGGTGGGCACGGCCCAGACGGCCGCACAGGTATCGGGCGTACGCGGCAGGATCGCCAGCGGGCCGCCCGGTAGGAAACGCTCATAGGCACAGCCGTCGTGCGCCCGCTCGGGCGCCACGACGGTGATGATCGCGCTTTGCTGGTAGTCGTCGACACGCGCGCCGATCTTCAAGGCGCCTCGAACACTCGAATTCTGTCCGTCGGCGCCGATCACCAGCCGGGTTCGCACCGGCTCGCCGCCGTCCAGCGTCAGCACCGCGTGTCCGCTGTCGTCATAAGCCAGCGACTCGAAACGCGCGGGGGCGATGACATCGACCTGATCGAGTTCGCCCAGCCGGTCGCGCAGCGCTGCGATCATGGCGGTATTGGGCACCACATAGCCCAGTGCGGGCAGATCATAGTCGGCGGCGTTGACGTGGACTCGGCCGAAATGGCCGGCCTGGGAAACATGCAGGCGCTCGATGGGTGCTGCGGCATCGGCCATAGCCCCCCAGAGATCCAGGCCGTCAAACATGGCCCGGGTGCCCCAGGCCAGTGCTGTGGTCCGGGCTTTGAGATTCTCGTCGGCCGGCGTATCGAATGCCACGGCCTCGATCAGCGCGATCGACAGCCCGGAATCGGCCAGCGCACAGGCCAGGCTGGCACCGGCCAGCCCGCCGCCGACCACGGCGATATCGTAATCGCGACTCATGCTGATCGGGCCTCGGCCATCAGCGCCTCGATGGCCTCGGGCGTCTTGGGCACATCACTTGTGAGCACCTCGGGGCCGTTTTCCGTGATCACCACGTCATCCTCTACCCGAATCCCCAGGCCGCGATACGCCGCCGGGGCCTGCTCGGCATCCGGCGCGATATAAAGCCCCGGCTCCACGGTCAGAACCATGCCAGATGCCAGTGTTCGCCACTCGCCGTCTTGCTTGTAGGCGCCCACGTCGTGAACATCCATACCCAGGAAATGGCTCGTGCCGTGCATGAAAAACGCGCGATAAGCCTCGGATTCCACGACACTTTCCAGCGTGCCCTCGAGCAGCCCGAGCGACAGCATCCCTTCAATGAGGACGTCGCGGGCGGCCAGGTGCGGGGCGTTGGCCGGCGCGCCGGCCTGACAGGCGGCGATACCAGCTTCGTTGGCCGCCAGTACGACGTCGTAGAGCTGGCGCTGCGCGGTTGAAAAACGCCCGTTGGCCGGAAACGTGCGCGTAATATCGCCGGCATAGCCCGCGTTTTCGGCGCCCGAGTCGATCAGCACCAGATCGCCGTCGACGATCTCGGCGGCGTTTTCTACGTAATGGAGGATGCAGCCGTTCTCACCGGCGCCCACGATGGTCGGATAAGCCCAGTGCATGCCCGCCCAGCCGTAAACGTGATGCAGCGTGGCCGCCAGCTGATATTCCGTGATGCCCGGGCGCGCCGTCTGCATGGCCGCCACATGACCGGCGGCCGAGACCCGAGCGGCCTCGCGCATCAACGCGATCTCGTCGGCGTCCTTGATCAGACGCATCTCGTGAACGAGCGCATTTAGCGCGACTGTTGTATCCGGCGGTGTTTTGGCCCGGCCCTGGCTGTCCATGCCGGCCAGCGCACAGGCCACGCGCTGCTCGAACGCCGGATGCACGCCGCGGGTGAGATAGAGCGTCTCGCGCGCCTCGACCAGCTCGGCCAGGTGGGTTTCGAAATTGGCCACCGGGTAAGCCGCGTCGGCGCCGTAGACGCGCACTGCGCCGTCGGTGCCGGTGCGCTTGCCCGTCCAGGTTTCAGCAGCCGGGTCGCGCTCGCGAACGAACAGCACGTAGTCGCCGGCGTCGTGGCCCGGCGCGATCACGGCGATCGATTCCGGCTCGGTCAGGCCGGTGAGATATCGAAAATCGCTGTCGGCGCGGTACGGGTAGTCGACGTCGTTGTTGCGATTGCGCTCCGGCGTGGCGGCCAGGATCGCCACCGCGTTTTCGCCGATGGCGCGAGCCAGGCGCTCGCGATGGGCCGCGGCGCGAGCGATATCGGCCTCTCGGGCGCGGGTATCGAGACGGCTCAATGCAGCGTCTCCCGTGTCTCGGGGCCTTCACGCTTGGGCTGGCATTCCAGAAAGATCATCTGCACGCCGACACGCACGTATTCCACCAGCTCGGCGTAGTCGTTCTCGGCGCTTGCGCCGTCGTCCTCGGCCGTCAGCTCGGCTTTCGACAGCTCGGTCAGGTCGTTCAGGACCTCACGCACTTCAGCCGACAGATGTGCCGGGTTGAAGTCACCGAAAAAACTCAGGCCGTAGAGAAAACCGCCACACCAGCGGGCCAGCGCTTCCACGCGGGTCTCCAGCTCGGCGGTGTCGTCGTCGGGCAAGAGCGGGCGAAACGACAGATCCGGGTCGAACAGGCCTTCCAGCGTCATCTCACGCAGCGCGTCCAGCGCCTGACCCAGCGACTCGCTGGCGACATCATCTACCGCGGCCGCGGGCGCGACCTCGTTGTTGGTGCACAGCATCCCGGTCAGCGTGCCGTGGGTTTCGCCGGGCGTCTGGACCGAGCCGGCCTGGGTCAGACCGGTCTGCAAGACAGAAAAGATATCGGTTTGGCTCATGTCGGGCCTGCTGATTCGAACGAGACAATGGTAGGTGAGCGCCGCGCGCCTTGCGAGCATGGCGGTCAAACCAGCAGAGACAACCATAGCGCGTTGTAAAAGCCGTGTAGCCCGATGACCGGGGCCAATCGCGCGGTGCGGTCGTAGACCCAACCCAGCAGCAGAGAAGGCACGAGTACCCACGTCGCCACGAGCGCGTGTTGCAGAACGACGTGCAACGCTGCGAACACCAGACTCGTGATGATATTGGCCCAGCTCAGCGGCCCAAGCCCCGCGCGGCCGAGGACCAGCCGCTCACGCAAAAGCGTGTGCAAACCGCCGCGAAACACGATTTCCTCGACGAACGGCGCCAGCAACACCCCCACAAGTAGCACTTCACTACTGGGCGTATGCGGCTGCCAGACGGCCAGCCCGCCCGCGCTCGCGGCAGCGGGTCCAACCGGGCCCGCTGCCGCGGCGGCGAATAGCGCGCGCCGGGGCGTGGAATCAACCAAGCCTTGAACGACGTCTATGGATCAGGACACCGAGCGCCATCACGCACATCACCCACCAGATCGGGTCAAACGGCTGGCCGGGGGCAAGTGTACAGCCCCCGCCGCCGCTATCGTCGTCATCGTCCGACGTATCCGAAGGCGCGGCGCCGTCGTTCGCCCGCCGCTGGACCGAGGTCGTGGCATAAGCGGTCACGAAGTCGCCGTCGGCTGGGCCGGCAATGGTCGCGCTCTGCGTATCGGGACAGCGCACGCCCGGAGACAACGGCCAGCCGATGTCTGACAGCACGCAACTGGCCAGCCCGATACCGTCCAGAACGCTGGCTTCGACCGACTGGAACGGTTCCATGATCTGGTCGGGCTCTACGGCCGGCGACCAGTGCGACAGCGTGCTGGCCGGCTGGATGACCACCGGCGCGTAGATCCGCAGCCGCCCCTCCTGACGCCCCTGTGTCACGAAATTGGACGTCGCAGCGTTCGTCATGGCCGACGACCAAACAATAAACGGCGCGTCGTTGACCGCTTCGGCACGCTGCGACCGACTTTGGGCCGACAGACGCGGCTGGCCGGTTGCCCCCAGATCCTGAATATAGCGGCCGAACACACTGGGCAGGCGTCGCCCGTCGCTGAAGGCGGGGTAACCGCCCACCGGCGTATCGTCCTGCTCGCGCAAGACGATGATCGACTGAAAGCCCATGCCGTGGATGAGCTCGTGGACCACGCTGGCTACGAAGTCGATCTGGTTGGGCCCTGGCGTGCCACGCAGGCCGTAATACCAGCGGGCACCTCTCAGACAGTCGTTGGCCGGCACATCGAGCTTGCCGTTCATGAACAGCCGCAGGTCGGCGGTGTCTGCCACACGGCGCCCGGCCAGCGCGTTAGCGAGCGCCAGCGGATAAACAACGTCGTCTCTTGGCGCGCCGGGGAAGCCCTGCGTGAAGTTCGTCGCACCGCCCACCCCCAGCGTGGCGCCGTTGCGGCGACAGGCCAGTTCCGGGTTATTGGGATCCACGCTCGCATCGATACGAATAGGCACCGCGCTCTCGACGCGACTGGTCACGATCTGTACCGCGTACCGTAGAGCGATTCGCCGCTGCTCGCCGAGGGTGGTGCCGGGGTTATCGTCTATCGGGGTCGCGCGACGCGCATCGGACAGGCCTTCGCCGCGTCCCGCATCCAGATTGCGGATGACGAAATCAGCGGCGTAGGCGCTATGCCAGGCCCCCAGCAGCACCGACGCGACAGCGAAGCCGACGGCCCAGACGAGAGGACGCCTTCTCGAATTGTGTTGGAAATTCATGGCTAGCGCGCCCTACAATCGGCGGGCCGGCTTTCAGCCGAGCGCAATCGCCCATCGTCACAACGCTGGATATCCAGATGCGGCGAAGCCGACGGCGCGACGTAGAGCATGTGCACGCCCTCGGGCGTCGTCCAGGGCTGATAGGCCGTGGTCGGCGTGATCGGGCCGGCGCCGGGGGCGTTGTCGTTCGCCGGTTGCGTGGCCGCGCTGGATGCCGCATCGCCCTCGCCCGTCGGACTGGACGATGCCGCGTGAACCAGGCCAGCGCTAAACAGTACAAGTGCCATACAGACCGGCGCTCGCCGGCCTATCGAAGTGAATCGCATATCGCTCTCGTGAGAAACCAGACCGAACGGTCGTGTTCGCTGGGTCTATTGCTTATACCACCGGCGCGCGAGGACTTGAATAGCCGCATGCGCGTATCATCAGGGCGTCACCTTGTGCAGGATTTATTGCCCATGTCTGTCATTGCCTGGCGTCCGCTGCTCGAAGAGCTTGTGGCCATGCGCACCATCAGCAGCGACGACCCGACGCTGGACTGCGGCAACCGAGCGGCCGTGGAAGCGCTGGCCGAACAGCTCGAAAACGCCGGCTTCGAGTGTCGGCTCCAGACGTTGCCGGATCGTGACGACAAGGCCAATCTGATCGCCACGAAGGGCCCGGACCGGCCCGGTACGGGCCTGGCGCTGGCCGGGCATATCGATACCGTGCCCTTCGACGCCCAGGGCTGGGACAGCGACCCGTTCATGCTGACCGAACGCGACGATCGGCTTTACGGGCTCGGGGCTACCGACATGAAAGGCTTTCTGGCACTGGCCGCCGAGGCCGGCAGCCGGGTGTCGGCCCGGGACCTTACCGCCCCGCTGACGTTGATCGTCTCGGCCGACGAGGAATGCGGCATGGACGGAGCCCGCGCGCTGGCCGACATGCCCGCACCGGCGCGCTACTGCGTGATCGGCGAGCCGACGGCGCTGGTCCCGGTGCGCCGCCACAAGGGCATTTTCATGGAACGCATCGAGACCCGTGGCGCCTCCGGCCACTCAAGCAACCCGGCCCACGGCGCCAACGCCATTGAAGCCATGCACTTGGCAACGGCGGCCGTGCGCGGGCTGCGCGACGAGCTGGTCGATCGAGCGCGGGTGGCCGGCTTCCCGGTACCCCACGCCACGCTCAACCTGGGGGCGATCCGCGGCGGCGACGCGGCCAACCGGATTCCGGCGAACTGTCGGCTGGATATCGATCTGCGGTTCTTGCCCGAGATGACCATCGACGCCCTGCGCGCCGAATTGCACGAGCGCGTCGCGGCCGCGCTGGCCGATAGCGATTGCTCGGTCGCCTTCACACCGCTGTTCGACGGCACGCCGGCGTTTGAAACAGCCGCGGAAGCCGAGATCGTGACCGCCTGCGAGCAGCTCTCCGGCCACGCCGCCCGCAGCGTGGATTTCGGTACCGAAGGCGCCTATTACAACGCCATGGGCATGGAAACCGTGGTCATGGGTCCGGGGGATATCGCGCTGGCCCACCAGCCCAACGAATATCTGGCCCTGGACCAGATCGCCCCGGCCCAAGACATTCTGGCCGGGCTAATCCAGCGTTTCTGTCACGCCTAGGGGCTTGTTTGGTCTAATAGCCGCATGAACGATGTCCATGCTTCACCGACCGGCCCTGATAACGGGCTTGTGGCTTCGCTGCGGGCCTCGGCACCTTATGTGCATGCCCATCGCGGCCGCACGTTCGTCATTCACTTGCCGGGCGAGGCCGCAGCCTCGACGCGCTTTGCCGATCTGATCTACGACATCGCCCTGCTGCACTCGCTGGGCGTGAAGATCGTGCTGGTATTTGGCGCCCGGCCACAAATCGATGCGGCCATGCGCGTCGCCAATATCCAGCCACGCTTCGTAGACGGCGTACGCGTGACCGACGCCGATGCACTGGCCTGTGTACGCCAGGCCGTGGGCAGCCTGCAGATGTCGATCGAGGCGCATCTGTCGACCAGCCTGGCCAGCACCCCCATGGGCGGGGCCCGTATCGCCACGGCCAGCGGCAATCTGGTCACCGCTCGGCCGGTAGGCGTGACCGCTGGCGTCGACCACGGCCACACCGGCGAGGTCCGGCGCATCGACACGGCCAGCCTGGTCGCCCATCTGGCCCGCGGGCATATCGTACTGCTGTCGTGTATTGGCTACTCGCCCTCGGGCGAAATCTTCAATCTCGTCGCCGAGGACGTGGCTGCCGCTACGGCTACGGCACTGGCCGCCGACAAGTTCGTGCTGCTGCACCCGGGCGAGGCCGTGCATACCCGTCTGGGCGGCGCAGCACCGGGGCTGTCGGTGGAGGCCGCCAAAGCCTTGTTGGCCGCGCCGGATCACGGATTTTCGGCGCCCGAGAAAGCACGCCTCGTCGCGGCGATCGCAGCCTGCCAGGCCGGCGTGGAGCGCTCGCATCTGGTCTCCTTCGATACCGACGGCGCGCTCCTGCGCGAGCTGTATTCGCGCGACGGCATCGGCACCATGGTGGCCGCGGATTCCTACGACGTGCTGCGCACGGCCGCGCCCGAGGATCTGGGCGGCGTGCTGGCGCTGATCGAGCCCCTGGTGGCCCAGGGCCTGCTGGTGGCACGCTCTCGCGAGGCCGTCGAGCTGGATATTGATCGTTATGTGGTCATGGCCCGCGACGGCCTGATCACGGCCTGCTGTGCGTTGATGCCCTATGCCGACGAGGCCATCGGCGAGCTGGCCTGTGTGGCCGTGCATCCCGACTATCGCGGCGGCAACCGCGGCGCCGAGCTGCTGGCCGACGTCGAGCGACGCGCCCGTGAACAAGGCCTAACCCGGCTGTTCGTACTCACTACCAAAGCGCCCCACTGGTTCGTCGAGCACGGCTTTATCGCGGCCTCGATCGAGGCCCTACCGCTGGCCAAGCGCGCGCTCTACAACTACCAGCGCAACTCGGCGGTATTGATCAAATCCCTGGAGCCGACTTGAGCGCGCCCAAATCAGCCAAGCGACATGTTCCGCGGGTCTTTGTCGACACGCCGATGGCCGTGGGCACGCCGCTCACTTTGCGCGAGGACAAGCGTCATCATCTGGTCACGGTGCTGCGAAAGCGCGCCGGCGACGCGTTGGTGCTGTTCAACGGCAGCGGCGCCGAGTACGAGGCCACGCTGGTGCGCGCTGATCGCAAGCAAGCCGAGGCCGAGCTCACCGCCCGGCACTGCCCGGCGCGTGAATCACCGGTCGACATCACCCTGATCCAGGCCATCGCGCGGGGCGATCGCATGGATTTTGCCCTGGCCAAGGCGGTGGAGCTCGGCGTTGCTCGTATCGAACCGGTCTTTTCCGAACGCGGCCAGGTCAAACTCGAGGGCGAGCGCCTGGCCAAGAAACAGGCCCACTGGCAGCGCGTGGTCGAATCCGCAGCCGAACAGTCCGGGCGGCTGATCTGCCCGGCGCTGGCCGACGTCGATTCCATGAGCGCGCGGCTGGCCGCCCCTATCGGCGCCGAGGTAGGCCTGACGCTGGCGCCGGACGCCGCGACCGGCCTGGCCGATATGCCGCGACGGGCCTCGGCCGCGCTGCTCATCGGTCCGGAGTCCGGCTTGTCGGCGGCCGAAATCGCCCAGGCCGAGGCCGCCGGCTGGCAGGGCATTCGTCTCGGCCCGCGCGTCCTGCGTACCGAAACCGCCGGTATGGCTGCTCTGGCAGCACTCCAAAGCCTGTGGGGGGATCTGCTGGGATGAACGTGGAACGCGTTAAATAAGAAATCGCCACGCTGCGGGCCGGGCTGATTTTGGCGGCCGCGAGCGCGCTGTCAGTTCTTGGCTGGTTGTTTAGTCATTACGATAGCGCCAGCCCCGCAGAGCTTGGAACCGCTCTGTACGCACTGCTGATTACGGTCATTGCTGCTATCTTGATTGTGCGCTCGTTGTTTCGTGGATTTGAAAAATTGGAGGATCTCGATGATTTGGATTCCGATCGCCGCCATCACTAGCGTTGCGGCCGTGTTCGGCTACGCCTGCTACGAGTGGTATCGCACGCACTAGAGTCAGTTCTTCGCTACCATGCACGCCATCAATCGCTTGGTAGACGTGCACCATCATGGCTTATTCGCTCGGCGTAGTAATGGATCCCATCGAGGCCATTACCCCTTATAAAGACACCACCCTGGCCCTGCTGCTCGAGGCACAGCGGCGTGGCTATACGCTTCACTACTTCACCATGAGCGACCTGTTCGTGGCGGACGGCGTGGGTTATGGCAATGCGCGCACCCTATCGGTGGCCGACGACAACGACGACTGGTTCGACTACACCAGCGAGTCGCAGATCGTGAAACTGGCCGATCTCGACACGATCCTCATGCGCAAGGATCCGCCGTTCGATACCGAGTACATCTACGCCACCTATATCCTCGAGCTGGCCGAAAACGAAGGCACGTTGGTGGTCAATCGCTGTGACGCCCTGCGTGACGTCAACGAGAAGATGGCCATCAACCGCTTTGCGCACCTGTGTGGGCCTACGCTGGTGGCGCGCCGCGCCGATGCCTTCAAGCGCTTTATTGCCCAGCATCACGACGTGGTCCTGAAGCCGCTGGACGGCATGGGCGGCTCGCGTATCTTTCGCGTGACCGAGGGCAACGACAACACCAGTGTGATTCTGGAAGTGCTCACCGAGCACGGCACCCACTACGCCATGGCCCAGGCCTATCTGCCGGAAATCAAGGACGGCGACAAGCGCGTGTTGCTGGTTGACGGGGAGCCGGTCGGCTATGCCCTGGCCCGTGTGCCGGCCGAAGGCGAGCTGCGCGGCAATCTGGCCGCCGGCGGTCGCGGCGTCGGCCGCGAGCTGACCGAGGGCGATTTGAAGATCGCTCGCGAAGTCGGGCCTTATGTCCGCGACAAGGGCCTGTTGTTCGTGGGCCTGGACGTCATCGGCGACAAGCTCACCGAGATCAACGTCACCAGCCCCACCTGCGTACGCGAGCTGGAGGCCCAGTTCGGCGTCAACATCTGCGCCAAGTTGTTTGATGCCGTCGAAAAACGTCTGAACTAATCGCGGATCATGGCGTTTGCCGAGCCCGGCCCGGCCACGGATAATTACGGCATGCAGACTGCACAGTTCAAGAATCAGTTCCTCATCGCCATGCCGGGCCAGGTGGCTGGCGATTTTGCACGCAGCGTGACGCTGCTGGCCGACCACAACGACGACGGGGCCATGGGCCTGGTCATCAACAAGCCCAGTGATCTGTCGCTGGTCGACATGCTCGGCCAGCTGGATATCGAAGCCCACGTTGATCGTGATATGCCGGTCTATTGGGGCGGCCCGGTGCAGACCGAGCGCGGCTTTGTGCTGCATACCGACGAGGGCGACTGGGAGTCGTCGCTGCACATCGAGGGCGGGCTGGCCATCACCACGTCGCGCGATATCCTCGAAGCCATCGGTAACGGCTTCGGGCCCAGCGCCTATCTCATTACGCTGGGCTATGCGGGCTGGGGCGCCGGCCAGCTGGAATCGGAGATTCTGGCCAACAGCTGGCTGACCGCCCCCTCCAAGTCGGCCATCATCTTTCAATCGCCGGCCGAGCGCCGCTGGGCCGATGCCACCGGCTTGCTCGGGCTCGAGGCCTACCAGCTCTCCGGCGCGGTCGGGCATGCCTGAGCTCTGCCTGGGCTTCGACTACGGCAAGCGGCGTATGGGCATTGCCATCGGCAACGCCATCGTCGGCACGGCCGAGCCACTGCGCGCGCTCGAACACGTTGAGGGCCAGCCCGACTGGACGCAGCTCGATGCGCTGGTGGCCGAATGGCAGGTGGACACCTTCGTCGTCGGCCTGCCGCTAACCGTGGACGGCCAGACTCAAAAGATGACCAATCGGGCCCGGAACTTCTCTGAAGAGCTGTGGGGCCGTTACAAAAAGCCGGTTCATCTAGCCGACGAACGTTTTTCGACCATCGAAGCCCGCAAGCGCCTGGCCGCCGCCCGGGCCTCGGGCAGCCGGGGCCGGCGCGTGGCCAAGGGCGACTCCGACGCCATGGCGGCCCAGGTCATTCTCGAACGCTGGCTTGCTATCACCACCGAGGACTCTGCATGAGCGACGCATCGCCGACGACCTTTGACGCCGACGCAGCACTGGCCGCACTGACGGCGCAACTCGCCCCGATCGTGGCTGACTGCCCGAACGCCGTGATTGTGGGGGTTGAAACCGGCGGTGCTTGGATTGCTCAGCGCCTGCATCAGCATTTCGACCTGGCCAGCCCGCTGTGCACCATCAATATCAGCTTCTATCGCGATGATTTCTCGATGGTGGGCCTGCATCCCAGCGTTGGACCCAGCCATATTCCGGCCGATATCGACGATGCGACGGTCATACTGGTCGACGACGTGCTCTATACCGGGCGCACCGTGCGAGCCGCGCTGAACGAGCTGTTCGACTATGGCCGTCCGGCCGCCGTACGCCTGGGCGTGCTGGTGGATCGCGGCTGTCGCGAGCTGCCGTTTGCCGCCGATGCCACGGGGCTGAATCTCGACCTGGCCGGCGACCATCAGATCAAGCTCACCGGGCCGGACCCGCTGCAGCTCGTGTTGCGCTAGTCGGGCGATACCATGCACGACATCCAACTCGACGCTGCCGGGCGCCTGCGACACCTGATCACTACCGAGGGCCTGCCGGCCGAGCTGATCACCCGCATACTGGACACGGCCGAGTCGTTCGTGCCCGAGATCGGCGCGCCGGCCAAGAAAGTGCCGCTGCTGCGCGGACGTGCGGTGTTCAACCTGTTCTTCGAAAACTCGACCCGTACGCGCACCACCTTCGAGCTGGCCGCCAAGCGCCTGTCAGCCGACGTGATCAACATGGATGTGGCCACCTCGTCGCGCACCAAGGGCGAAGACGATCTGGATACGCTGTTCACCCTGCAGGCCATGGGCGCCGACGTGTTCGTCATTCGCCACCCGGACAACGGGGCAGCGGCCCGATTCGCCGCCAACGCGGCCCCCGGTGTCGCGATTATCAACGCCGGCGACGGCAGCAACGCCCACCCGACGCAGGCGCTGCTGGACGTGTTCACCATCCGCCGGCATCGCCCGGATTTTGCCAACCTGTCGGTGGCCATCGTCGGCGATATCGCGCATTCGCGGGTGGCCCATTCGACCATCCACGCGCTGAAGACGCTGGGCGCCACGGACATTCGCCTGGTGGGCCCGGCCGCCTTCCTCCCGGCCGACCCGTCGGCACTGGGCGTTACGGCCACAACCGATATCGCAGCCGGCCTGGCCGACTGCGACATCGTCATGGGGCTGCGGATTCAGCGCGAGCGGATTGCCGGCGACGTGATCGGCGATATTGCCGACTATCACCGCGATTTCGGTCTGACCGAAGCCAACCTGGCCCATGCGCGACCCGACGCCCTGATCATGCACCCTGGGCCGATCAACCGCGGTGTGGAAATCACGCCCGAGGTCGCCTACTCCCGGCAGTCGCTGATTCTGGAGCAGGTCACCAACGGCATAGGGATCCGCATGGCCGTGATGGCCATGATCGCCGGCCACCGCGGCGCCGAGCCCGCTCGCCCGGCTTAATTGATCGTCCGCAAATAAACGCGAATCAACGCAAATAAGGTATTAAGCAAGCAATCCGCAGATTACGCAGATTTCACCGATTAACAAGACGAACAAATAAAAGGTTGGTTTGCTTGTGGGTAGCTACGACTTTCGACCCGAAGTCGCCTGAAAGCCAATCTGCGTCATCTGTGTAATCTGCGGATAAATGCCTGTATTAATTCGCGTGTATTCGCGTTCATTGGCGGACAGAAAGATTTAGACCAGCGGCGGCTCGTCGGCCAGACCGCGGTCGTCGGGGGAATCAGGTTCGTGGGCTTCTTGAAACGCGCCCACGCGCTCGGCGAGTTTTTCGGCGCCCTTGACGCGTGCCACGTGATAGATGGCGTCCCCGGCGTGCGCCAGCGGCAAATAAGTCCGCCCGATGACGATGCCGGGGTGCTCCGAGCGCACCTCGACCTCGGTCCGGCCAAACGGGTCGGCCACGTAGGCCAGCACCTGGTCTTTTTCGACATACTGGCCCAGCTCCACCAGCATCCGCAGGATGCCCGACTCCGGCGCGCGCTCCCAGGAGGAGTCCTCGGCCACGACCGGTGCGGCCTGTTTTCGCGCCGGTTTGCGCTGCTCGGCCAGCATGCCCAGATGACGCATCACGCCCACCACACCGCGCACGCCCGCGCGAATCGAAAATTCGTCAAAGCGCAGGGCCTCACCGGCTTCGTAGAGGAGCAGCGGCACGCCTTTTCGATCGGCGTATTCGCGCAGCGAGCCCTCCCGCAGCGGGGCATCGATCAGCAACGGACAGCCAAACGCATCGGCCATCGCGCGCACGGTGTCCTGAGACAAATCGGCACGGATCTGCGGAAGGTTCGAGCGGTGTACGGCGCCCGTGTGCAGATCGATCCCGTAATCGGATTTCATCACGATTTCGTCGATGAAGACCTTGGCCAGGCGCCCGGCCACCGAGCCGCCGCTGCTGCCTGGAAATGAGCGGTTCAGATCACGCCGGTCCGGCAAATAGCGCGAGTTACGCAGAAACCCGTGGACATTGACGATGGGCACCGCGATGACCGTGCCGGTCAGGCGTTTCAACTGGCGCAGGCGCAGTACCCGTCGAATGATTTCTACGCCGTTTAATTCATCGCCGTGGACCGCGGCCGAGAGAAACAGCACCGGGCCCGGTTTCTTACTGCGAATGACGGTCACCGGCATCGTGAGCTTGGTATGCGTGTACAGATCGGCCACCGGGATATCGATCGTCGTTGTCTGGCCTCTTGCCACCGCCTGCCCGGCAATTTCGATCACATCCGCATCGCGGCTTTTGGTTTGTCCATCACTCATCGCGCATCCTTGGTGGCCACAGGGCCTGTTGAGGTTTCATACGAGTCCGCGCCAAGCGCTGTTTTGCGGCAAGACGAGGCGTAGTGCGCGCCGCGCAGTCATTCTGCGCAAGCGTGCTAGAACGCTGGATTGCCGG
>MDSW01074941.1_pt1 | contig 23182 bp, 20 predicted proteins | sample 811171 | NCBI WGS metagenome assembly MDSW01 (sample SAMN05326641, study PRJNA326480) | marine metagenome | isolation source: seawater | place: Atlantic Ocean: North West | collected 2012 | reverse complement strand
TCCAAAATAACCGGTGATAAAATGAGAAAAGCTGAGTTATCAAAAGATGACTTTAAAAAAATTGCAAAAGTAAGTTCTGAATTAGAGTATTTAAACTTAATTATTGACGATAATCCAATCTTAACTATTCCTATGTTACGAGCAAGGGCAAGAAGATTAAAAAGGCTTTATGATATTAATTTAATCATAATTGATTATTTACAATTAATGTCAGGTTCTTCATTAACAAGAAATGATGGAAGAGTACAAGAAATTTCTGAGATTACTAGAGGTTTAAAAAGTATAGCTAAAGAATTAAATATACCTATAGTTGCGTTGTCTCAACTATCTAGACAAGTAGAACAACGAGAAGATAAAAGACCTCAGTTAGCAGATTTAAGAGAAAGTGGGACGATAGAACAAGACTCTGATGTAGTAATGTTCATTTATAGAGAAAGTTACTATCTTGAGAGATTAGAACCAATTAAAAAACCTGAAGAAGATGAGCAAAGATACAATGAAAGACATAATAGATGGATAGAACTTTGTGAAAAAAGCTATAATACTGCGGAACTAATTATTGCAAAACAAAGGCATGGCCCTATAGGAACAATTAAATCTCATTTTGATCCTAATTTTACAAAATTTAGTGATTTAAATATAAAAGAATATGATATTATTAATGAATGATTGGTTCGAGTTCTTTACTTGAAATTAATACAAATAATCTTGTTCATAACTATCTGTACTTAAAAAAATTAACTGTTAATAATTCAGCAGGTGCAACAATAAAAGCAAATGCATATGGTCTAGGATATACTAAAGTATATAAAATTTTATCTAAAGTTGGTTGTAAAGATTTTTTTGTTGCTACACTTGAAGAAGCTTTAAAAATTAGAAAAATAAATCAAAAAAACAATTTATATGTATTGAATGGAATACAAAAGAATGAAACATCAATCGTATATTCTAAAAAAATAGTACCAATTTTAAACAGTTTTGAAGAAGCACATGAAATAAATAATAAATTTATTAAAAAAAATAAAAAAATAAATGTAGGACTGCATATAGATACTGGAATAAATAGATTGGGATTAAATGAAAATATTGATAAATTAAAAACTTTAAAAAAATTAAATGTTGTAATTTTGTTAAGTCATTTATCTAGCGCAGATGAAATTAAAAACAAATATAATCTATATCAAAATAAGATTTTTATAAATCATATTAAAAAAATTCAAAAAATTAAAAAAATTAGCTTAGCTAATTCGTTAGGTATAATGCACGGAAAAGAATTCCACTATGATTTAGTAAGACCTGGTATTGCAATTTATGGTGGTCATTATAATAACAGATTATTGAAAAAAAATATTAAACCAGTAGTAACACTAAAAGCTAGAATTCTACAAATTAAGAATATAACTAAGAATGAATTTATTGGATATAATCAAACATATAAAGCTAAAAAAAATTTAACAATTGCTATTTTAGGTATTGGCTATGCGGATGGAATATCCAGAAAATTAAGCAATAAAGGGAATGTATATTATAAAAATTATAAATTTAATATCATTGGAAGAGTTTCAATGGATAGTATAACAATAGATATATCTAGTAAGAAGAATCAAATTAAGCGAGGGCAATATATGGAAATAATAAATAAAAATAATGATATAGAAAAATTTGCTAAAAATTGTAATACTATAAGTAATGAAATTTTAACTTCAATTTCATCAAGAGTGAAAAGAGCTTATATTTAATTGAATGAAGATTAGTAAAATATTAATATCATTTTTTGCTATATTAGTTTTATTATTTTTTAGTAATTTTATAAAAAATTTTAAAATTGATGCATCATCAGATACATTAATTTTACAAAATGATGAAGATTTCAAGTATTTTAATTATTATAATAAAGTATTTCCTACCAAAAATTTTTTAGTTTTAGCAATATCATCAAATGAAATCATTGATGAAAATTATATAAAAAAAATTAATACATTAAAAAATAAATTAATGAAAATAAAAGAAATTGATTCTATTTTTTCAATTGTTGATGCACCCATTTTATTAACTAATAACTTACAATTAACTGATCTTAAAAATACAATTGAAAATATTAATAATACAGAAATCACATTAAGCAAAGTACTTAAAGAATTTTCAAATAATCCGCTTTATGTCAATCAAATTATTAGCCAAGATAAAAAAATCTCATCATTAATTATCTATTTAAAAAAAGATCAAATTTTCTTAAAGTTAAAAGAAAATAAAAACTTAAGTTCAAATAATTTAAATGAATATAAAAAAAATAAAGATATTCAAAATAAGAAAAGGCAAGAACTTATAAAAAATATTAGAATTATAATTAATGAAGAACTAAATAATGATACAAAGTTAAATAATAAATTTAATTATTATCTAGGTGGAATTGATATGATTATCGATGACTCAATAACCTATGTAAAAAAAGATATTTTATTTTTTTCATTTTCAGTAACTCTATTTATTTTTATTATTTTATTTATAATTTTTAAAAATATTAAATGGGTTATTATACCTCTGATTTCTTCAGGATATTCAATAATAATCATGATTGGATTGATGGGATTATTTAAATGGGAAGTAACAGCTATATCTTCTAATTTTATTTCACTTATGCTAATTTTATCAATTTCCATGAGTATACATATTATTAATAATTATAAAAAAAATTATAATAATAAGGATATTCAAGAACCAATTAAAACAACTTTAACTAATATGTTCTGGCCATGTTTTTATACTGCTTTAACTACAATTGTAGCTTTTAGTTCATTAATTTTTTCAGATATAAAGCCAATTATTGATTTTGGAATTATAATGATTGTTGCTTTGTTTTTAATTTTTTTAACTTCTTTTACTATATTGCCTTTATTAATTTATATTTGGCCTACAATTGACAATAAAAAAAATTTAAACTTAATTGTTTTGAAATATTTTTCAAATCTATCATTAAATAATAGTTTAAAAATAATAGTAATTAATTTGATTGTAGTATCTATTAGTATTTATGGGATTAAAAATTTATCTGTAGAAAATAGTTTTATTAATTATTTCAAAAAAAATACTGAAATATATAAAGGTATGAAAATTATAGATGAAAATTTAGGTGGTACAACTCCTTTAGATATCATAATTAAATTTAATGATGAAGATTTACAAGATAATCAAATTGTAACTAATAAAGAAAATGATTTTGAAAGTGATGAAGATGATCTCTTTGAAGATCTAGAATTAGTAGATGAATTATTTTCAGATGATAATATATGGTTTAATGAAGAAAAAATAAGAGTTGTTACAGAGATACATAAATTTTTAGAAAACAAAAAAGAAATTGGAAAAGTTCAATCTATTTATTCTTTAATTGATATTGCAAATCAAATAAATAAAAAAAATCTTTCATCTTTCGAATTATCAGTTCTATATAATGAAGTGCCTGAAAATTATAAAAAAGACCTACTAGATCCATATTTGTCAATTGATGAAAATATGGTTAAGATAAATGCACGAGTAAAAGATTCAGCAGAAATAAATAGGGACAAACTTATAAAAGATATTAATTTAGAATTAAATTCACTATATAAAAATAATGTAGAAATCAAAATTAATGGATTATTAATTCTTTATAATAACATGCTACAATCACTATTCTCCTCACAAATTAATTCTTTAGGAATTGTTATATTAGCGATTTTTGTTATGTTTCTGATATTATTTAAATCATTTAAACTTAGTATAATTGGAATTATACCTAATATATTAGCGTCTAGCATAATTTTAGGAATATTAGGTTTATTTAAAATCCCACTAGATATAATGACTGTAACAATAGCTGCTATAACAATAGGAATTGCAGTAGACAACACGATACATTATTTATATCGTTACAAAGAAAACAATTTAAAATTAATGAATATAGAAAAATCAATACAAAAAACGCATGAAAATGTTGGTAATGCAGTATTAACAACATCCATAACAATTGCTTTTGGTTTTTCTGTATTGGCTTTTTCAAATTTTATTCCAACAGTTCTATTTGGTATATTTACTGCTTTAGCAATGTTAATAGCAATGATAGGTGTTCTATTAACATTACCTTCACTACTAAAAAGATTTAGTAAATGACATTATATTCAGATTTAATTTTTCCTTATGATTATCTAATATTAATTATATCCTTAATTCTTATCTTTTTCAGTTTTTGGAAAGGTTTTATTAATTCACTTTTAGGATTATTAACTTGGATTGGTTCGTTTATAATTACAATTTATAGTTATAATAGCTTATCTGAATTTATTTCTAATCAACTATTAAAAATAGAATTTTTAAATTCATACGAATCAATTACAAGTATTTTAAGTATAATAATATCAATACCTTTAATATTTTTATTATCTTTATTTATTTTAAGAAAAATTAGAAAATTTTTAAGTAGTGATTTAGATAAACAAATACTTGGATTATTAATTGATAAATTTTTTGGATTAATTTATGGGATTTTATTCAGTTATATAATTTTTGCTACATTACTATATGGATTAGATCAATTTGAATTTTTTAGTAATTTAAAATCATGGTTAATCAACAATTCAGAAATTTTAAATACCATAAATCAAAACAACTTAATGATCTATGAATATGCTAATCCTAATGCAATTTAATTATATGGATTATTACTTGTTGTAAAAATCATTTTTACTTTACTATCTTTAATCTTAAAATGATTATTAAAATTATTGATTAAATAACTTTTATAATTTTTTTTAATTTCATATGAAAAATTAGAAAATATTTTTATTATAATGGGGTGAGATTTTATTTGAGTAGCATATTTAAAATTAACTTTTTTTCCTTTAATTAGCGGATGAGGATATTCATAAGATGCATTTTTTAGCCATAAATTAATTTGATTTGTTGATATATCAGTATTATTTTTAAATGTTTTGTCATAAATAATTTTTTTAATTTTACTAATATGATTTGCTTTAAATGAAGTTATAAATTCTAAAGAGATATTTTTAGAAGATGAGATTTCATTTAAAAGTTTATTGTTCATTTCATGAGCAAATTTACTTTTTTCCTTTATTAAATCAATTTTACTAAATATGATTAAAACAGATTTAGATTTATTTATAAGTAAATTAAAAATTCTTTTTGATTGTCTATCCAGTCCATCATTAGAATCAATTACTAACAAGCTCATATCAACTTTATTGATACTATTGATTGTTTTTTTTATAGCAAAATAATCTAAACTAGATTTATTTATATGTGATTTTTTATTTATGCCTGCAGTATCAAGTATTTTAAATTTTTTTTTTCTATATTCAAAAATATCTTCAACTAAATCAGAAGTAGTGCCTGCTATCTTGTTGGTATTGGACCTTTTAAAACCTAAAATGTTATTTAATAATGTGCTTTTTCCTGCATTGGGTTTTCCAAATATAGCTAATGAAAAATCATAATTCAAATCAATATTAAGTGATTTATTAAAACCTGAGAAATATTCAAATAAATCATCAAAGCCTAAATTATGAGAACATGATAAATAATATACTGATGAAATTCCAAAATTATCATACTTCTTTAATTTATTTAAATTATCGTCTTTATTAACAAAAATTACTATTTCTTTATTAAATTTTCTTAATATATTTATAACTTCATTGTCTATGAAATTTGAATCATTTTTATAATCAATAACATATATAAAAATATCTATTTTATTAATTATATATTTAAATTGTTTTAAATTTATTTTATTTTTTTCTATAATTAAACCTGGAGAGTCATATATAAATAATCCTGGATAATTTTTAATATTAGAAAAATGCCAATCTCTAGTAGTTCCAATATTAGAATGAATAATATTCTTATTTTTATTAATTAAAATATTAAATATTGACGATTTTCCAACATTTGGTTGACCTAAAAGTAAAAAATTCATTGCTAAAAAATTGTTGTTTTCCCATTTTCTGTAGAAACAAGTAAATGATTATTTTGGAAATATAGTAAATTAATATTCTTAGTTTTTAAATCATATATTTCAGATAATATATTATTATCTATAGAAATTATTTTACCATTGCTAAAGAAGACATATAGTTTAGAATTATAACTTTTAATTTTAATAATTTTAGCTTTTTTATCTATTATCTTATTTAGATCAATAGACCAAAAAATTTTACCATTAAGGGTATTATATGAAATTAATTTTTGATTTTTTTTGACTATTATTGAATTATTATAAAAATCAAATGATGTTACATTATTAATTTTAAATCCATCTAATATAAAATTATTTTCAAATATATCATATGTAAATAAAGTTCTTTGATCATCAAAGTAAATAAAATAATTATCATATACATAAATTTTATCATGAGAATTATTTGAAGACGTATTTAATTTAATTGTATTTAAGTTAGAAATATTTTTTTACCTATCAAAGTATCTATTTCACCAAAAGCTGAATTAGGCATTACAAAATAAAGTAAATTAGCAAAATTATGCATTAAACCACCTTTAGATTGGTAAATTTCTGATTCTTGAATTGATATAGACCATAATTCTTTTCCATTACTGGAAGATATTGATTTTATTGTATCTCCAAATAATAAAATAAAATTACTGTCTATAATTTTAACTGGTGTTTTTAATAATTTATTAAATTTCTTAAACCATATAATCTTTCCAGTTTTATCAATCATTAATAACAAACCATTATCAAAACTAATTAAAAAACTATCATTAAATAATGAAAATGATGTAGGTTGCTGTTCTATTTCAATGTCATCAATTAATAATTTAAAAGATTTATCTAATTTTCCAGTATAAAAATTATAAATTTTAAAATTGGCATTGGAATCAACACTATAAACCATATCATCTATAATGAATATTTTTAATGGATTGCTAGTTTGATATTTAGATTTAAAATTATTTATTGTTATTTTTTTTGGTATTTTTTTTTGAAATTTAAAATTTAAAATTTTAAAATTACTATAGTAATCAATTAAATTGTCTTGATTATTTTTTGATTCAAATAAATCAATCAAATCTTCAGTTTCATAAGATACGTTAAAATCATCTGAAGAATTTGTTTTTTTATAATTTTCTATAGTTTGGCAGGAGCAAACTAAAAATAAAATTAAAAAGATAAATAATTTATTTGTATAATTGAAATTCATGAATTTTATTTACTCTGTCTTTTATAGTATTTGAAATATTTTCAGATTCAATTATTGAATTATATATATCTTGATAGTCTCCATGATTAATTGCTACAATATTATTAATATCTTGTTCAGCAATTAATAATAAATATTTTAATTCCAATTTTATACCTTTATAACTTAACATTTCTTCGTCAATATTTTCTATAAAACCATTAATTATTTTGTTTAAAGTTAAATCTGAAGTTTCAAACATTAAATCTAAAAAATTATAAGATGCATGAGCTGCAATTGCAGTTAAATACTCTTTTTTTAATTTTTTATTATTTAATAAATTATTATATAATTCTTCAACTAAAATAATATTATTTTCTTTCTTATTAATTTTAATTAATTCAAGAGTGGCCAATACAGAATAAAAATCTTGATTTTTAGATAATTGATTCATAATGTTAACAAAATCATCATTTGAATCTAAGTCTTTTGAATTAAAATAGGCTTCGCTATTTTTATATATATTTTGTAATGTAAAATAAGAATATATTTGAAAACTTATAAATAAAAAAAATATTAAACCTAAAATTATTGAAATTTTTATAATGTTTTCTTTAAATAATTTTGTAACTTTCATTACCAACGTATCTTTAGGTATATTATTCATGTTCTTTCCATTTTATTGAACAACCAAAACTATTGTATTGTATTTGAGGGCCAAAACCGTCTTTAGATATTTTTTTCATTGCTAAATACAATTCTCTAGTAACCTCTGTTTCTTTTGAATTAATAACTTTTGAATCAATTCTTCCCCTATACTTTAATACTAAACTTTCATTAAAACCATATATATCAGGCGTACAGACTGCATTATAACTTTTTGCGACCTCTTGGCTTTCATCATATAAATAAGGAAAATTAAAATTATGCTTATTTGCAAACAAAATCATATTTTCATATGAATCATCGGGGTATTGACTTGTATCATTTGACATAATTGAAATTATATTAATATTTAGTTTTTTTAATTCTTTCGCTTCAAAAATTAATCTTTCTATTATAGATATTACATATGGACAGTGATTGCATATAAAGCAAATTACAGTTCCATTCGTACCTTTTAATGAATCTAATGTATAATTTTTACCATCAATATTTTTTAAATTGAAATTTGGTGCTTTCCAGCCTAATTTATCATTTGGAGCATTTACAGACATTTGATATTTGATATAATATTTATATGAACCTAGTATCACCTAGTAAAAAAATTCACAATTCAAAATTATTCTTTTCAAAAGAAGAGCTAAAGAAAATACTAAATTGTTATTCTTTAGGTGTTTCAAGAGGAAATTGGAAAGATTACGCAATTAATTTTAAGAAAAATGAAGCAATTTTTTTTATTTATAAGCATTCATTTGCTTCTCCGGATTGTATTTTAAAAAAACTGCACACCAAAAAAAATAAAAGAATTATCTTTAAGCTATTAATAACCAACAAGTTGAATAGTAATTATAATAATATTGATGAACTAATAACTTCATTAAGAAGAAAACAATTTAAAGTACTTTAAACTATGCTAATTATTTTAAACTTAATTAATTAAAATTTTGAGCAATTAAATATATTTCAGATGAGTTTTTCCTTGATGAGTTTGGTTTAAAATATGATACATTTTTGAATTTTGATTTAAGTTCTTTTAAGATTATTTTTTCTTCTGAGCCTTTCCATATTTTAGTAATAAAATTACTATTTTGATTTGCTATAATATCAATTATGCTAATTACATTCAAAACATATGCAGATATTTTTAAATGGTCTGTAGATTGATGACCAGTGGTATTGGGAGCTAAGTCAGATAAAATTAAATCAAACTTTTCTTTAAACGAATTAAAATTAATTTTTGTAAAATCATTTTTAATAAATTCAATATTCTTATGATGAAATTTCATTTCTAAAAGATCTATTGCAGTAATTTTTGCATTATTATTATATTCTACTACTACCTGGCTCCAACTACCTGGTGAAGATCCTAAATCAATTATTCTATCAGATTTTTTAATTAGATTGTATTTATTTTCAATTTCAATTAATTTAAATGAGGCCCTAGACAAATAACCTTTTTTTTGAGCTTTTATTACAAAAGGATCGTTTTTTTGTCTTTTTAACCATTGTTTTGTCTTCATTGTGTTGTTTTTTTAATTAAGTAATCTATATAAACTTTGTCTAAAGAAATTCATATATGAAAAGTTCTATAATAATTTCTGTATTAATTTTAGCAGCAGTTCTTGGTTGGATTGGATCTGGTCAAATAACTAAAGTCAAAGCAGAAAGTGAAGATAATAGTAGTTATCAAGTATCAGAATCTCAAACATTAACACCAACTAATACTTCAGATTCAAATTCAGAAAAGGTTGAATTAAAAAATTTTAATTTTAATTTAATTGATCAGTCTATTGAATTACAAGGTCAAACTGTCTTCAATAAAAAAATTGATGTTAAATCAGAAACAACTGGTAATATTATTGATATAAGTTTTAAAAGAGGTGATAAAGTTGCAAAAAATACTGAATTAATAAAAATTTCAATTGAAAATCGGATAGAACTATTAAATAGTGCTAAAAAAGATCTAGAAAGATTAAATAAAGAGTTAGATCTAAATGAAAAAAATAAGAATAATCTATTAGGACAAAATAAAGAATTAATTAAACTTTATGAAATTGAATATGCATCAGCTAAACAATTAATTGATAAAGGTTTAAGCTCAAAATCAAAATTGAGTTTGGCTTCTTTTAATTTAGCTAACGCTAAGGCTGATCAAGAAGATATAATAATTAAATATGAATCACAACTTTCTAATATCGAATCACAAATAGCGAACGTTAAATCACAACTTAGAAATATTGAATTAGATATTGAAAATACTTCAATTAAAGCTCCATTTGATGGTATCATATCTGATAAAATTATAGAAATAAGTGAATTTATAACAACAGGAAATAAATTATTTACTATCATTGATTTAAATCCAATCAAAATTCAAGGCTATTTATCTGAATTTGATGTCAATAAAGTAAGTGTTGGAACTAATGCTTTAATAGAAGATAGTAATGGAATAAAAAAAAATGGAAAAATTACTTTTATTTCTCCATCAGCTGAAACAAGTACAAGAACGTTTGAAATTACTATAGAAGCTGATAACAAAGATTTATCTTATAAAAGTGGTATAACAACAAAAATTATAATCAAAGGTTCGGAATTAAAAGCTCATAAAATACCACCGTCAATATTAACTTTGTTAGATGATGGAACTGTAGGAGTTAAAGCTATTGATAATAAAAATACAGTTATTTTTTATCCTATTAAAACAATTAAAGACACTGTCGATGGAATGTGGGTGTCTGGCTTACCTGATACAGTTGACTTAATTATAAGTGGACAAGAATATATTAGTATCGGTGAAGAAATAAATTAAATCTAAATGAATATCATTGACTATGCAATAAATCACTCCCGAGTTTTTATGGGAGTTCTATTCTTTATACTTATATCAGGAGCATCTACTTATATAACAATTCCTAAGGAATCTACCCCAGACGTTAGTATTCCGATAGTTTATATTTCACTAAGTCAAAATGGAATATCACCAGAAGACTCAGAAAGACTTTTGGTTAAACCAATCGAAGATGAGGTCAAAACAGTTGAAGGAGTAAAAGAAGTAAGGTCAACTGCTTATTCTGGTGGAGGTAATGTTTTATTAGAATTTGATGCTGGTTTCGATGCAGATCAAGCAATGGTAGATATAAGAGAGAAAGTTGATAGAGCAAAAGGTGATCTTCCTAATGAAGCAGATGAACCAACAGTTAATGAAGTTAATATAAGTACTTTTCCAATTATTTCTATTTCTTTAAGTGGTGAAGTTCCAAATAGAACTTTACAAGATTTAGCTGAAAATTTACAGGATGAAATTGAAACAATTCCAAGTGTACTTGAAGCAAAAATTGGTGGTAAAAGAAATGAGCAAGTTGATATTCTTATTAATCCAACTGCATTAGAAAGCTATGATATAAACCTTGAAAGTTTAATAAATATTGTAAGACAAAATAATCAAATGGTTTCTGCTGGTGGTCAAGATACTGGTGACGGAAGTTTTGATATCAAAGTTCCAGGTTTATATGAAACAATCGAAGATGTTTTAAATACCCCCGTCAAAACAAATGGTGATTCAGTAATTACATTTAGAGATATTGCTCAAGTAAAAAGAACTTTTGAGGATAGGCAATCCTTTGCAAATGTTAATGGTTCAAACTCTGTTACTATTGATGTATCTAAAAGAATTGGTGAAAATATTATAAATACCATTGATGAAGTTAAAAAAATCACAACTAAGGTTTCAGAGGATTTTCCTGAAAATGTTGATATTTCATTTGGTAGTGATCAATCAAAAGGTATCAAAACTATGTTAAATAGTCTTCAAAATAATGTTATTGCTGCAATTATACTTGTCTTAATTATAATTCTTGGTGCTCTTGGAATACGGTCTGGTTTGCTGGTTGGTGTATCTATTCCTGGTTCTTTTTTATCTGGTTTACTGGCATTATCTATAATGGGATTTACAATTAACATTGTAGTATTATTTGCTCTAATATTATCTGTTGGCCTATTGGTAGATGGAGCAATTGTTGTAGTAGAATATGCTGATAGAAAAATTAAGGAGGGGTTATCAGTAAAGGCTGCATTTGCTAACGCTTCCAAAAAAATGTCGCTACCAATTATTTCATCAACTGCAACAACCCTAGCAGCTTTTCTTCCTTTAATATTTTGGCCAGGAATTGCTGGTGAGTTTATGAAGTATTTACCAATAACATTAATTTGTGTACTTATATCTTCATTATTTATGGCATTATTGTTTGTGCCAGTTTTAGGTTCAATACTCAATACTGTTTCAAGAATTATACTGCAATTTGTAATACCCCTTTTGCTATCATTAATAGCTTTTAATATTTTAAATTTTGCTTTCGGAATGTTAGAATTAAAAAGTTTTAATTTTATTATTACTATTTTAAAATACTTATTAAGTCTTTCAATTTTTGTCTTTGTATTTGTAAAAATAATACCTAGAGTTTACAAAATTTCGGAGGGTGTTAATTCTACAGCAAATTTTGTTTCAGAAAATGCAAAAATATTATCTTCTGAGTCTAATGTACCGATTTTAAATATAACTGGCTTTGTAGGATTATATGCTAAGATTTTAAATTTTTTACTTAATCATCCGTTAAAAGTTATAATAAGTGCTCTCATAATATTGGTTTCTGTAAATTATACATACACTAAAGTTGGAGAGGGAGTAGAATTTTTCCCTGATGTAGAACCAGACTTAGCCAAGATTGTAGTATTTGCAAGAGGTAATTTATCTGTTGAAGAAAAAAAAGATTACGTAACAAGAGTTGAGAATATTATTCTAAAAATTCAATCACAAAGACAAGAGTTTAAGAATATATATTCATTAAGTGGAAACGTTAGTGAACAATCTGAAGCTTCAGAAGATTTTATAGGGTCTATTAGTCTAGAATATAATGATTGGGATAAAAGAAGAAAATCAAAAGTTATTCTTGCGGAGATATTAAAACAAACAAAGGCAATTAATGGAATAAAAGTGGAAACAAGGGAACAACAAGGTGGCCCAGGTGATGGAAAACCAATAAATATTAAACTAACAAGTGACGATAAAAGACTTTTGATTTCAGAGGGTATTAAACTTAAAAAATTTATAGATAATTATCCTAAATTAATGAATATAGAAGATAATCTTCCAGCTCCAGGTATTGAATGGGAAATAAATGTTGATAGAAAACAAGCTTCCAAATTTGGTGCTAATATTACATCTATAGGAAATGTAATTAAACTTGCAACTAATGGTCTAAAATTAGGAGAATATAGGCCAGATGATAGTAATGAAAGTATACCTCTATATTTAAGATATCCAAACGAAGGAAGAACTTTAGATAGAATAGATAATTTAAGAGTTTCTACATCAAATGGTTTAGTGCCAATATCTAATTTTGTAGAAATTGAACCAAACAACAGAACAGGAAATATAATAAGGGTTAACTCAAAAAATGCGATAAATATTCAAGCCGATGTAGAACCTGGAATTTATCCTGATGGTAAAGTTAAAGAACTAGAATATGTACTAGGAATTTCAGATACAGCCCCTTCTTGGAGAGGGCGAATGCTAGATTTACCTCGATATGAATTAAATAGTAAAGTTAAGGTAGATTTGATTGGAGAAAATGAAGATCAAAAAGAAGCTCAACAGTTTTTAACTAAAGCATTTGGGGTAGCATTATTTTTAATGTTAATGATACTACTTCTCCAATTTAACAGCTTTTATAGTAGTTTTTTAATTCTTTTTGCAGTTGTAATGTCAACTGCAGGTGTATTTATTGGTCTTATGGTTACAGCTCAACCCTTTGGAATAGTAATGTCTGGAGTAGGAGTTATTGCTCTTGCAGGAATAGTAGTAAATAATAATATTATTTTAATTGATACATTTGATTTTTTAAGAACAAAAACATCTAATATAAGAGAAGCTATAATTAAAACTGGAGCACAAAGACTAAGACCAGTTCTACTAACTACTACTACTACAGTTCTTGGACTTCTTCCAATGGTTACAATGACAAATGTTGATTTTATCACTAGAGAAGTCACAAGAGGTTCACCGGATACACAATGGTGGGTTCAACTATCAACTGCAATAGTTTTTGGTTTGCTTTTTGCGACTTTCCTTACTTTGGTAGTAACTCCTTCAGCTTTAATGTTTAGAGAAAATATTAAAAATTGGTATAAGAAAAAAATTACTAATTGATTATTATATTTTTATATACTGTATAAAAGATTGAAATTATATAAAGCATAAAAAGTAAAATAAGAGTTATCCATAATTTTGAAATTAATGAAATAGAGATTATTATTGCTAATAATAAAAACCAGGCATTATATTTTTTACTTAATTTCAATTGTTTTAATGATATTGTTGGAATTTTACTAATCATAAGAAAGCCAACGATAATAGTAGAAAACAAATTTAAATATGAATTTTTGATTAAATCAATATTAGTTTCAAAATATATAAAAAGAGGCAAGAGTATTAATCCTGCTGCTGCAGGTGAAGGAATTCCAGTAAAATATTCATTACTATCAATAGGTTTATTAGTTAGGTATATATCTGCTGTAAATCTTGCAAGTCTTAATGCTGAACAAATAACAAAAAATAAAGTGGATGACCATCCAATCGATCCTAAGGAAAAAGTAGACCACAGATAAATCAAAATACTTGGTGCAACTCCAAAAGATACAAAATCACTTAATGAGTCCAATTCTGCACCAAAATTACTTCCTTTTTTTAACTTTCTTGCAAACCATCCATCAAAAAAATCAAAGATTGAAGCAATCAATATTAGATAAACTGCTATTTTCCATTCATAATTTAATGAAAATCTTATGGACGTGAAACCTGCAGATAAAGATAAAATAGTTAATATATTTGGAACATATTTAATTATGTAATTATGCTTGTCCATTATTTTATAATCGAATCACTTACTGAGGAAATATTTTTTGGATTAGATATTATTGTTTCTCCACCAATTACTTTTTGACCGTTAGATACTAAAATATTGTAATTTTTAGGCAAATATAAATCAACTCTACTTCCAAATTTAATTATACCAATTCGATCTCCTTTTTTAACTTCTTGATTTTCTTTTAAATTACATACAATTCTCCTAGCAATTAATCCCGCTATTTGAACTAAGTAAATTGAGTCATTATTATTTTTTATTTCTATTATATTTCTTTCATTTTTATTACTAGATTTGTTTAAAGTTGCATTTATAAATTTACCAGAAATATAGTTAATATTTGATATTTTACCATCTATTGGCATTCTGTTTACATGAACATCTAGAATGCTTAAAAAAATACTGATTTTTGTATAAGTTTTCAGGCTTCCAGAGATTTCTTTTGGAATATTAGTATCTCCAATAAAAGTTATAGTTCCATCTGCAGGAGAAATTATAAAATCTTCTATTGGAATAGATCTATTTGGATCTCTAAAAAAATAAAATATAAATAAAGAAAGAAAGAAAAATAAGATACCCAGATAATAAAAAAAAGGTATTATGATTATTGTTAAAATAATCGTAGAAACAAGATATACCCATCCTTCATTATGAATTTTAAATTGCATATTTTTTTTAAGTAAATTGCTACATATATAATTATGAAAATAAAATCTCTAACTATTTACTGCTCATCATCAAATAATCTTGATTCAATATTTTATGAAACAGGTAAAAAAATAACAGAAATAATTGCTGAATTAAATTATTCAATTGTTTATGGGGGTGGACAAGTAGGATTAATGGGAATTGTTGCTAAAAAAGCATTGGATTTAGGTGTAAATGTAACGGGCATAATACCTGAGTTTCTTAATACAAAAGAAATTATGTTTGAAGAAGTAACTTCTTTAAAAGTTGTGAAAGAGATGAGTCAAAGAAAAAAATTACTTTTTGATTTAGGAGATGCTTTTATTGCCTTACCTGGTGGAACGGGTACAATTGAAGAAATTGCAGAAATAATTTCATGGAAAGTTTTGGGATTACATAATAAACCTATTTTATTTTATAATATTAATGATTATTGGAATCCTCTTTTAAAACAATTCAAACTTATAGATGAAAAAAAATTTGGAAATATAAATTTACAAACTATTTTTCAAACTATAGATACACCTGAACAATTCAAAGAAAAATTAAAGTCATGGAAAAAATAAAAGTTCATAATCCAGTAGTTGAAATGAATGGTGATGAAATGACTAGAATTATTTGGAAATATATTAAAGAAAAATTAATTCTTCCTTATCTAAATATAAATATTAAATATTTTGATCTTGGAATTGAAAGTAGAGATAGTACAAATGATCAAATTACCATTGATGCTGCTAAAGCAGTAAAAAAATACGGTGTTGGAATAAAATGTGCAACAATAACACCTGATGAAAATAGAGTAGAAGAATTCAAGTTAAAACAAATGTGGAGGTCTCCTAATGGGACAATTAGAAATATTCTTGGTGGTACTATTTTTAGACAGCCAATAATTTGTAAAAATGTACCAAGAATTATTACAAACTGGAATTATCCAATAGTTGTTGCACGACATGCATTTGGTGATCAATATAAGGCTACTGATACTATAATTAATAAACCTGGAAAACTTAAAATGGTTTTTGAACCTAAAGATGGTTCAGAAGGTTTTACGAAAGAAGTATATGAATTTGAAAAATCTGGCGTAGCATTATCAATGTATAATCTTGATAATTCTATAAAAGATTTTGCTCGTGCGTGTTTTAATTATGGTCTTGATTTAGGCTGGCCTGTATATCTATCAACAAAAAATACTATACTCAAAGTTTATGATGGAAGGTTTAAAGATTTATTCCAAGAAATATTTGATAATGAATTTAAAAAAGAATTTAAAGATAAAAATATTGTTTATGAACATAGATTAATTGATGATATGGTGGCAACAGCTTTGAAGCTTGATGGTAACTTTATTTGGGCTTGCAAAAACTATGATGGTGATGTGCAATCAGATTCTGTAGCACAAGGATTTGGCTCATTGGGATTAATGACAAGTGTTTTAATGACACCTGATGGAAAAACAGTCGAAGCGGAGGCTGCTCATGGCACTGTAACAAGACATTATAGAAATCATAAAAAAGGTTTGCAAACTTCAACCAATCCAATTGCATCAATTTTTGCATGGACAAGAGGGTTGGAGTATAGAGGTAAATTCGATAGAAATGATGAATTAATACAATTTGCTAAAAAACTAGAAAGAACTTGTATAAATACAGTAGAAAAAGGTCAAATGACTAAAGATTTAGCTATATTGGTTGGTAAAGATCAAAGGTGGTTAAATACTGAAGATTTTTTAAGTGCAATAAATAAAAACTTTCAGCTTAACTAATAGTATTTAATTTATTCTCTATATATTTGAGGCAATTATCCATTTGAGAAAAATCTGAACCTCCACCCTGTGCCATATCTTTTCTTCCTCCTCCTCCCTTTCCTCCTAAAATACTAGAAATATTTTTAATTTCTTTGGATGCATCAAATATATTTGAAATATCATCAGAAACTCCTAAAACTATAGATAATTTTTTTTGATCATTAGAAGCAACAAAAAATACACTTTTATTTAAATATTGTCTTTTTTGTTCATCAATAAAACTTTTAAGAGATTTATTTGGCAAATCATCAGCTACTAAATAAATGAAATTAATATTATTAACTTTTTTAATAATAATATTATCAAGATTTTTTGTAATAGATTTATTTTGTTTTAATATTTCATATGTTTGGTTTAATTCTTTAATATATAATAATTTATTACTATATTTTTTTTTAAAATTATACTCTGGATTAATATTTTTTATTTTTGAAATTAAATCTTCTAGTTGTTGTGTTTGTTGAATGTCATTTTCAAAGTTAGTTTGTTCTACTTCTTTAATGAATTTATCTACTGAAATATTTGAAACAGCTTCTATTCTTCGAATACCTGAAGCAACACTAGATTGATTAATAATTTTAAATTTATTAATTTCTCCTAATTTTTCTACATGAGTTCCTCCACATAATTCTTTGGAAAAAAATGACCCATGTTTATCTAACATAGTTACCACTCTAACTTCATCTCCATATTTTTCACCAAACAAAGCCATAGCACCTTCATTAATTGCTTTTTTATGGTCAATAATTTTAACCTCAACACTACAATTATTTTTAATTTGGTCGTTAACCATATCTTCAATAATTTGAATTTTATCTTTTTCGATAGGACTGTTATGATTAAAATCAAATCTAAGTTTTTCAGAATTTACCAAGGATCCTTTTTGTGTAACATGATTACCTAAAGTTTTTCTAAGAGCGGCATGTAACAAATGTGTAGATGAATGATTGTATTTAATTAAGTTTCTATTTTCATTATTTATAGAAGCTTTAATATTATCATTTACTTCACATTTTCCATTTATAACCTTTCCAAAATGAAGAAAGTTACTTCCAAATATTTTTGTTGTATTTAATACTTTAAATTTAAAATTTTCATTTTCTAAATATCCCAGATCACCAACCTGCCCACCACTTTCACCATAAAAAGGAGTTTGATTTAATATAATAATTGCTTCTTGATCTTTTTCAATTTTATTTGTTTTATTACCTTTTAAGATTATTGATAAAATTTTGCATTCTGCTACATTATCTTTATATCCTAAAAATTCTGTTGGCTCTAAATTAGAAGTAATTTCATACCAAATCTTATCATCCTGTATATCGCCGGTTCCTTTCCAATTCTTTCTGGCTCTTTGTTTTTGTTCAAACATTTTTTGATCAAATGAACTTACGTCAACCTCCATTTTTTTATTTTTTAGATAATCTTGAGTTAAATCTAGAGGAAAGCCATATGTATCATATAATTTAAAAGCTACTTCTCCATTGAAAATTTTAGATGAATGAGAAATTTCTTCTTCTAAAATTTTAATACCTTTTTCTACAGTTTCTTTAAATTTAGTTTCTTCATTTAAAAGTGTAGTTAAAATAAGATCTTTAGCTCTAACCAACTCGGGGTATGAGTCTTGAATACCATTTAAAAATGTTGGGAATAATTTATGAAATATTGGATCTTTATTACCTAAAGAATGAGCATGCCTCATCCCTCTTCTCATAATTCTTCTTAAAACGTATCCTCTACCTTCATTTGATGGCATAACTCCATCTGCAATTAGAAAAGATGAGGATTTTAGATGGTCAGCTATTACTCTGTGACTGGGATTATTAATTGACTCTATATCACCACATAAATTTGATGATTCATTTATAGTAGGTTGAAATAAATCTGTGGAATAATTATCATTTGATCCTGCTAAAAGTGCAGCCATTCTTTCTAATCCCATTCCAGTATCAATTGAAGGTTTTGGAAGATTAATCCTTTCAGTTTTAGTAATTTGTTCATATTGCATAAAAACTAAATTCCAAATTTCTATAAATCTATCTCCATCTTCATCAGGAGATCCAGGTGGTCCCCCACTATATTTATCTCCATGATCAAAAAATATTTCAGAACAAGGGCCACATGGTCCAGTATCACCCATTGACCAAAAGTTATCTGAGGTACTAATTTTTATTATCTTATTTTCAGATAAACCTGCAATTTTCTTCCATAAATTAAAAGCTTCATCATCTTCAGAATAGACAGTAACTAAAATTCGATCTTTACTAATATCATACTCTTTTGTTATTAAATTCCAAGCTAGCTCAATTGCTAAATCTTTAAAATAATCACCAAATGAAAAATTACCTAACATTTCAAAAAAAGTATGGTGCCTTGTTGTATAACCTACATTTTCTAAGTCATTGTGTTTTCCACCAGCTCTTACACATTTTTGAGCTGTTGTTGCCCTTTTATAATCCCTTGTTTCTTTACCTGTAAAAATATTTTTAAATTGAACCATGCCAGAATTAGCAAACATTAATGTAGGATCATTATGGGGAACCAAAGAGCTAGAATGAACTATTTCATGACTATTTTTTTTAAAATATTCAAGAAATGTTGTTCTTATTTTATTAGAATTCATTTTATATTCTAATATAACTTGATAATTGTCTTGTCTAAACAAAAAAAAGGCACCATATTATATTTAGGTGCCTTTTTGTTTTGTAATTAATATCTTTATTTATCTTTACTTTCGTCATCCTCTCCATTTTCAATTTTTCCTTCCATCATAGCTTTTTCTACAATCCCTGCATTTTCAAGTATTTGATTTTCTATTTCTTTAGCAATAGAAGGATTATCTCGTAAGTAAGATTTAACATTTTCTCTACCTTGTCCAATTTTATTGTCTTTGTATGCAAACCAGGAACCAGATTTATCAATTATTTCTGCCTTTACTCCTAAATCTACTAATTCACCAAGTTTAGAAATGCCTTCACCATACATTATATCAAATTCTACTACTTTAAATGGTGGTGCAACTTTATTTTTAACAATTTTGACTCTAGTTTGATTTCCAATTATTTCATCTTTTTCTTTAATTGCTCCAATTCTTCTTATATCCATACGGACAGAAGAATAAAATTTTAATGCATTTCCGCCAGTAGTTGTTTCTGGACTACCGAACATAACACCTATTTTCATTCTTAACTGATTTATAAAAACAACTAATGTATTTGATTGTGCAATTGAACTTGTTAATTTTCTTAGAGCTTGGCTCATTAGTCTAGCTTGTAACCCAGGTAATGAATCACCCATATCACCTTCTAATTCAGCTCTAGGAACTAGGGCAGCTACAGAATCAATAACTAAAACATCAATACCTCCAGATTTAATTAAAGAGTCGGCTATTTCGAGTCCCTGTTCTCCAGTATCAGGTTGAGAAATTAATAACTCCTCTAAATTAACTCCTAATTTTTTTGCATATGCAGGATCTAAGGCATGTTCAGCATCAATAAAAGCACAGTTGCCACCTTGCTTTTGAGATTCAGCAACGATATGTGTAGCCAATGTTGTTTTACCTGAACTCTCTGGTCCATAAATTTCAATAATTCTACCTTTGGGAACGCCACCTATACCTAAAGCAATATCTAAGCCCAATGAACCTGTTGGGATTGCTTCAATATCTACATTGGTTTTTGAGCCTAATTTCATAATTGAGCCCTTGCCATAATTTTTTTCTATAAGACTTACAGCTGCATCAAGAGATTTGTTTCTTGTTTCTTTATCCATTTTATTATTATTACTTTCTATTATCTTTAATTTAGCTTGAGACATTGATTTTCTCCATTAGTTTCGTATTTTTTTATTAAGATTCTTGCAAATCATGATTGTTTGTACACGTTTTGTTCTAATTTTTAAAGTTCTATTTTTGTTCTTTTTTAATATTAATATTAAGTAATTGATATATATGTATATTTTAAAATTGAATAATTCTTGAAATAATAAATTGTTTTGGTAAATGCCCTAACAAATGACTAAAATCCCTAAAAATTACAAGCCTACTAAAAAAGAAAAGTTTATGAATGCTAAAATGAAAGAATATTTTAGACAAAAATTAGTTAATTGGAAAAATGGCCTTATTGAAGGATCATCTCAAACTATTATGAAATTAAAGAATGAAGAAAGTGTATCTCAGCCAGATATTACAGATAGAGCAGCTGAAGAGATAGAAAGATCATTTGAGTTAAGAACTAGGGATAGAGAAAGAAAATTAATTAGTAAAATAGATATGGCGCTTAAAAGAATAGAAGACGGCTCTTATGGATATTGTGAAGAAACAGGTGAGCCAATAAGCTTAAAAAGACTTGAAGCTAGGCCTGTAGCTACACTAAGTCTCGAAGCACAAGAAATGCATGAAAAAGCCGAAAAAAGATTAAATTAAGATAAATTAATATATAAATAACAAACTATGGATGATGATTTTCATGGTGATTTAACTCCTGGAGTTTATGTGATTAATGAAGATAAAGAAATTGAATGGGGCATTGGTCAAATTCAATCATCTATAAATAGTAAAATAACAATAAATTTTGAAAATGTAGGAAAAAAAGTAGTTAACCTCAACAATATAAAACTAAAAATTATAAAAATTTAAATGGAATTATTTGATCAATATTTAAGAAAAATAAATTATTTAAGATTTTCAGTTACTGATAGATGTGATCTCAGATGTGTTTATTGTATGAAAGAAAAAATGACATTTCTTCCAAAAAAAGAAATTTTAACACTAGAAGAAATTGAAAGGCTATGTGAAAATTTTATTGATTTGGGTGTTACTAAAATAAGATTAACAGGTGGTGAACCACTAGTAAGGCAAAATATAATTGACTTAATAAGAAAACTTAATTTAAAAAAATCAGTTTCAAATCTTAAAGAAATTACACTAACAACTAATGGAACTCTGTTGAGTGATTATGCAAGTGACTTAAAAAAAAATGGAATAGAAAGAATCAATGTATCATTAGATACTGTTAATAATAAAAAATACAATCAAATTACAAGATTTGGCAATCTTAGTAAGGTTATAAATGGTATAGAAAATGCTATTAAAAATAATATTAAAGTTAAAATAAATACAGTAGCAATAAAAAAATTTAACGAAAATGAATTGATAAATTTGATTGAATGGACTAATTCAAAAAAAATAGATATTACCTTTATTGAAGTAATGCCTATGGAGGAGACAGATATTCCAAGATATTTACAATTTATTCCGTTGGATAAAGTATTTAATAAAATTAATAAGATTTATAATTTTAAATTAAGTACACATAAAACTGGTGGTCCAGCAAAGTATTATGAAAGTGAAAAATTAAGTAATAGAATAGGTTTTATTACTCCTTTATCAAATAATTTTTGTGCTAATTGTAATAGAGTGAGAATTAGTGCAACTGGAAGAATGTACATGTGCTTGGGACAAAATGATTATGTGGATTTTAGAAAATTTTTAAGAAACGATTTTAGTAATGAATATATTAAAGAAAAAATTAAGTTTGCACTTAAAATCAAACCAGAAAGACATGATTTTACAATAAAAAATAATTCAAAAAATTATATGAAAAGATTTATGAATGTTACAGGTGGTTAATGAAATATTTTTTTATCTCATCTTCATCTAAGCAAGCTTTAAAGGCAAAGGATAGTTTTGTTAAAAAATATGATCAATCATCACCCGAAAATGCTGATGTAATAATTCCTATAGGTGGAGATGGGTTTCTTCTGAAATGCCTTCACGATTACAATAATCTTAATAAGCCTTTTTTTGGAATAAATTTTGGATCTATAGGTTTTTTAATGAACAAGTTATTAATAAATGACCTTAAAGCTGTTATCGAAGTAGCAAAAAAAACTGAATTTAAACCCTTAAAAATGTCTAG
>MDSW01045716.1_pt1 | contig 23192 bp, 20 predicted proteins | sample 811171 | NCBI WGS metagenome assembly MDSW01 (sample SAMN05326641, study PRJNA326480) | marine metagenome | isolation source: seawater | place: Atlantic Ocean: North West | collected 2012 | reverse complement strand
TATAGCAGTGCCTCACAGGTTCGGATAAAGCACGTACGTGCTTTATCCGAACCTGTGAGGGTTGTCAATGAAAATTAGCCTTTACTTATAGCACGTTAAACAAGCGCCTGTCACTAACATAACTAATCACGATATTCTGTCCTCACTTGCTTTCAGGATCGGCCTTTTCGCCCAGGGGCACTTCTTCCGTATCCAGGGCATCCGCGAGGCGCCCCGTCGCCGCCCCGGGCTTAAGCGGTTTTTGCTGCGTCGGTGCAGGGGCCCAGGCGGTCATGGTGATGATTTCGAACGTGGCCGGGATGCGGCCGTCGGCATCGGCATGCTTTTCAACATATTTCGCCATCGCACGCATCAGGGTCTCGCGCTTTAAAGGCTGGCGGCGGCGTTCGAGAACGGCGTTCGTTTCACCCATCCCCCGCAGATCGGACAGAAGTCTCATCGGCTCCGCGTAGCTCACCGTCACGACGTCGTTGTCGACGACGGGGAGCGCGAATCCGGCGCGCTGGAGAAGCGATCCCAGATCTCGGACGTCGGCGAACGGGGAGACCCGGGGGCTTAATCCCCCGTCGACCTCGATCTCGGCCTCGGCGAGCGCGTTGCGCAGCTCGCTCAGCGTCATGCCGCCGAACACCTGCGCCAGGAAAAGTCCGTCCGGCCTCAATGCCATCCTGATTTGCGATAACGCGCCCGGCAGGTCGTTGACCCAGTGAAGGCTCAAATTCGAGACCACGATGTCGAACGCGCCGAGTCCGAAGGGCAGGGTTTCCTCGTCACACACAAGGAGCGGCGTCCGATGACGAGCGCCGGCCCGCCGGACCATGGGCTCAGACAGATCCGCCTGGATCAGGTGATCGATCTTGCCGGGCGGCAGCGCGCTTGCGATTTCGCCCCCGTGGCACCCGAGGTCGAGACCGAGCGAAAATGTCCGGTTGATGTCGAGCAGCCGGTCACAAAGCCGCTCTGCCCCTTCCATAAAAAGAAAATCGTGATCGTCGAGACCCGTCGCGGCGCGGTTGCGCCGCTGTCGGACGAGGCGTCTGTCGAAGACGTTCATGCTGTCTGGTTGCGGGCTCTCGGGTGCGTTCATGGAGGCTATATGACACGTTTAACGCCAATCCTCAAAAGCGCGATGTCGGGTATGATCGATCACCTGTGGCCGCCGGTCTGCGCCGCGTGCGACGTGCCGGTGCAGGGGGCGGGCGGGCTGTGTCCGGATTGCTGGGATGCAGTGACGTTCTTAGGTGCGCCGCAATGTTACGCCTGCGGGGTGCCGTTCCCGTTCGACGCGGGCGAACGGGCGCTTTGCGCCGAATGTATGCGGGCGCGGCCGCCCTATGACCGGGCCCGCGCCGCGTTTGTTTACGACGATGCCAGCCGGGGGATGATCCTTGCGTTCAAGCACGCCGACCGGACCGATCTCGCGCCGGCGCTGGTCACATGGCTCAGGCGGCCGGCTGCGGCGTTGTTGCCCGACGCCGATATTGTCTGCCCGGTGCCGCTACATTGGTCGCGGCTGTTATCCAGGCGTTACAACCAGTCGGCGCTGCTTTCGAACGCGCTGGCGGGGGACGGGCACGCCCGTTCGGTGCCCGACCTTCTGATCCGTATACGCCGGACCGGGACGCAGGGCGGCAAATCCCGCGCCGCCCGGCGCCGGAACGTGCAAGGGGTGTTTCGTGTGCGGCCGCGCCATGTGGCGATGCTTAGGGATAAACGGGTGCTGCTGGTCGACGACGTGATGACCACCGGTGCCACGGTGGAAGCCTGCGCCAGGGCGCTGCTGCGTGCCGGTGCCGGGGGTGTCGATGTGATCACGATTGCCCGGGCTGTCACTTCGGGGCTTTGATTGGCGGCGCGATCACCTATATTTCAGGAGAGTGACGCTTGGCGTATCGCGGAGGACCCGATGCCGAAGATTGAGATTTACACCACCCCGTTCTGCCCGTTCTGCGCCCGGGCGAAGAACCTGCTCTCGGACAAGGGGGTGGAGTTCGTCGAGCACGATGTGATGATGAACGGCTCGCTCAGGAAAAAGATGACCGAAATGGCGGGCTCGCGTTCGGTGCCGCAGATTTTCGTCGATGGTGAACACATCGGGGACTGCGACGGTATCCACAAGCTGGATGCCGACGGCAAGCTCGACCCGATCCTCGGCCTCGCTTAGTGACGGGGACGTTCAAGGCCGCCCTCGTTCAGATTTCGGCCGGGCCCGAGCCTGACGACAATGCCAAAACCAATGCCGGATTGCTGACCGACGCCGCGTCCGGCGGCGCCGACTTCGTCATGTTCCCTGAGGTCTGCAACATGATCGAGCCGGACCGTGCGGTTTGCCGCGAAAAAGCGCGTCCGGCGGCGGAAGACGAGACGCTGAACAAACTGCGTGACGGCGCCGCGAAATTGGGCGTCTGGGTGTTGGTCGGCTCCATCGTCGCCCAATCCGAAGATACGCCCGGCAAACTCGCCAACCGTTCGTTCCTGATCGACGCGGCCGGTAATATCGCCGGCAGCTACGACAAGATGCACCTTTTCGACGTCGATGTCGGCTCGGGCGACGTTTACCGGGAAAGCGATACCTACCGTCCGGGCACGCAAACGTGCATCGCCCAGACGCCCTGGGGGCCGTTCGGGATGACGGTTTGCTACGACATGCGTTTTCCGCATCTTTACCGAGATCTGGCGCGGGCCGGGGCCGTGATGCTGAGCGCCCCTTCCGCGTTCACCCGGCCGACCGGCGAAGCGCACTGGCACGTTTTACTGCGGGCGCGGGCTATCGAGTGCGGGGCGTTCGTGTTCGCCCCGGCGCAGACCGGCGATCATGCCGGTGGGCGAAAAACCTATGGCCATTCACTGGCTGTCGGGCCTTGGGGCGAGGTGCTGGCGGACGGCGGTACGGCGCGGGGCATTACCTTCGTCGATATTGATACGGCCGAAGCGCTGGAAGTGCGCAAACGCATCCCATCATTGCAGCACGACCGGTCTTATACCCTTTAGGGAAGCCGCCGTGGCGCGGGTTCGCCGTCTTCGCGATCCGAAGTGTCCAGGTTATTCACCGCGTAGATCATCTGTTTGACGCCGGGGCATTCGCCGTTCTCGACGATACCGTGACGATACGCGACGACCTGAAGGCGGCCTCTGACCAGTTCAAGAAGTTCCCCGCTTTTCAAAAGATGATCCGGGTTGCGGGGTTTGGAATAGACCTCGTTCCCGAGCGCGAAGGTCTCGTACAACAGCACCCCGCCCGGGGCGAGCGATCCGATCAGATCGTCGAAAAGCGGCCGAAAAAGATAGTTACAGACCACCACCGCATCGAACACGCGACCGGAGAGCGGCCAAGGCGAGCCGTCTTCCAGGTCGGCCTCGATGATCTCGGCATCATGGCTGCCAGCAAGGGGCGACAGCGCATCGATATTCTTGTCCACAGCGGTGACCCGGTGGCCCGCGTCCGCGAACAGCTTCACGTGCCGCCCGCCGCCCGCGGCCACATCCAACACACGGCCCTGTTCCTTGATCAGGGGCAGGTGTTTTCTGAACCACTTGGCGGGTTCGGTCATCCGAAGGTGATGCGGCAGGTCTTTGGTGTCGGTCATGGGAATCGGCGTCTCGGCGGCCAGTGGATGTTGTTAACGCTTTTTTTCTGTCAATTCTGCACTATATCACGGTTATATCGCGTTCTTTACGGAGTTCGGCGAACAGATGATCAAGTATTCCGTCCGGTGCAAGAACACGCACGAGTTCGAAGCGTGGTTCAAAGATAGCGCGGCGTTCGATGTCCAGGCAAAGAGCGGCGATATCGCGTGCCCGCACTGCGGCAATACCAAGGTCGAAAAAGCGCCGATGTCACCGCGCATCGGCAAATCCTCGAACTCGGCGGTCTCGCCCGAAGCCCGCGCCCGTGAAGTCGCGGAGCGGATTCTCGAGGTCGCCCAGCAGATGCGCAAGGAGGTCGAGGAAAACTGCGATTACGTTGGCGACCAGTTCGCCGACGAGGCGCGCCGTATTCACTACGGTGAAGCGGACGAGCGCGGGATTTATGGCGAAGCCACCGACGAGGAAACGCAGGAACTCGACGAAGAGGGGATCGAGGTCTTCCGTATCCCTACCATCCGCCGCAACTCCTGATGCGTCAGTCTTTTTTCGCGAAAGCCAGATAATTGATGTCGAGGTTGGGGCCGGCGCGCCAGCGGTCCGAAAGCGGATCGTAGTGCATGCCGTCCAGCGCCGTGATCTCCATTCCCGCCTGGCGCAGACCGCGGGCCAATTCCGACGGTTTGACGAACTTACGCCATTCGTGGGTGCCGACCGGCAGCCAGCGCAAGACGTACTCCGCCATTACCTTGGCGAGCGCCAGTGACTTGAGCGTCCTGTTGATGGTCGATAACACCATCCCGCCGCCGGGTTTCACCATCGCCGCCGATGCGGCCATAAACGCATTCAGGTCGGCGACGTGTTCGACGACCTCTAGGTTGATGACGACGTCGAATGTCGCACCGGTCCGGGCGAGATCTTCGGGCTGCATGACCCGGTAATCGATGTCGAGACGACCTTCCGCCGCATGCAGCTTCGCAACCTCGATGTTGCGCTCGGCGGCGTCGATGGCGGTGACGTCGGCGCCGAGCCGGGCCAAAGGCTCGGTGACCAGCCCGCCGCCGCAGCCGACATCCAGGAATGTCAGGCCTTTGAATGGTTCGTCGGCCTCGGGATCGAGACCGAAACGCGCCGTCACCTGATCGCGGATGAAGGCGAGCCGGACCGGTGCCAATTGATGAAGTGGACGGAACTTACCGTTCGGATCCCACCATTCCTCGGCGATGGCGGCGAAGCGCGCAACCTCGTCGGCGTCGGCGGTGCCGTTGATCTTGGTCTTCGGTGCTTCGGCGGTCGTGGTGTCGGGGGCCATGGCCGGGCCTTTCAATAGGGAGTTCAATCGCCCGAAAGCGTCTATCAGGGTTGCTTGCGGACAGGTCACAGAGTATGTATGCGCCGCCCGTGCTTCAACCCAAACCATGCGGATGGCACAGGCTTGGGTATTCCTGTGGTATTTCCGGGGGTTGTCTCCGGAACCCGTCCCGGAAAGTTTGCGAAAAGATGGCGCGGATCGTTCAAAAATTCGGTGGTACGTCGGTTGCCAATGTCGAGCGCATCAGGGCCGTGGCGCTGCGCGTCAAGGCCGAGGTCGACGCCGGCAACCAGGTTGCTGTGGTGCCCTCCGCGATGGCGGGCGAAACCAACAGGCTCGTCGACCTCGTGACGTCGGTCAGCAAGCTCTACGACGCACGGGAATACGACACCATCGTTTCCACCGGTGAGCAGGTGACCGTCGGGCTTTTGGCGCTGGCGTTGCAGGATATCGGTATCCAGGCGCGTTCATGGCTGGGGTGGCAGATCCCGATCCACACTAACGGCGTGCACGGCAAGGCCCGGATCGAGAGCATCGAAACCGAAGAGATGGAAAAGCGGCTCGAGCGCGGCGAGGTGCTGGTCGTTCCGGGGTTCCAGGGTCTCGGTCCCGATAACCGGATCACCACGCTGGGCCGCGGCGGCTCCGATACCAGCGCGGTTGCGCTGGCGGCGGCACTGAAAGCGGACCGTTGCGATATCTATACCGACGTTGACGGCGTCTATACGACCGACCCGCGCATCACGCCCAAGGCGCGCAAGCTGGACAAGATCACCTACGAGGAAATGCTCGAAATGGCGTCGGTCGGCGCCAAGGTGCTGCAGACCCGCTCCGTCGAATTGGCGATGAAGCACGGTGTGCGCGTGCAGGTGCTGTCGAGCTACACTGATGAACCTGGAACCCTTGTTGTTGATGAGGATGAGATCGTGGAACAGGAATTGGTAAGCGGCATTGCCTACAGCCGCGACGAAGCGAAGATCACGCTGGTTTCGGTTCCCGACCAGCCCGGCATCGCGGCGGCGATTTTCGGTCCGCTGGCGGACAACGGCATCAACGTCGACATGATCGTGCAGAACATTTCGCACGATAACAATGCGACCGATTTGACCTTCACCCTGCCGATGGCCGATCTTGAACGGGCGATCGCGACGCTCGAAGGCAAACGCTGCGAACTAAATTTCGCCGACCTCCGCGCCGATAAGAACGTGGCAAAAATTTCCGTGATCGGTGTCGGGATGCGGTCGCACGCAGGCGTTGCGCAACGGATGTTCACGACGCTTGCGGAAAAGGGAATCAACATCCAGGTCATATCGACTTCGGAGATCAAGGTGAGTGTCCTGATCGCCGAGGAGTACACGGAACTCGCGGTCCGCGCGCTGCACACGGCGTACGGTCTGGACGCCGACTGATCTTCGTCCCCGCCGCCGGGGCGCGCCCGCGAACAGGGAAGCTGGACGCATGTCCGAGAGAACGCCACGTGCCAAGATGACTCCGGCGCCGCGCCGACTGCTGGCGCGTGTCCGCGATCTTATGGCGGGGACCGGTACCGCGGAACAGCGCCTCGACGAAATCGCCGAAATCGTCGCCGCCGACCTGGTCGCGGAAGTATGCTCGATCTATGTCCGGCGTGCCGGTGACATCCTGGAGTTGTTCGCGACCCGCGGCCTCAAGCCTTCAGCCGTCCACAACACGCGGCTGCGTGTCGGCGAAGGTATCGTCGGTGAGATCGCGGCGCTTGCCCGGCCGTTCGCGCTCGCCGACGCACAGGAGCATCCGAGCTTCGCGTATCGTCCCGAAACGGGTGAAGAAGCCTTCCACTCGATGATGGGTGTGCCGATTCTGAGAAGCGGCCGCGTCATCGGTGTCATGGCGGTCCAGAACCGGACCCGACGAAATTACAACGAAGAGGAAGTCGAAAGCCTGCAGACCGTGGCCATGGTGCTGGCGGAACTGGTTGCGGGTGGCGAACTGATCGATCCGCACGAGCTTTTGCCGGCCGACGGGCTGGCCTCGGCGCCGCTCAGGCTCGAAGGGCTTCGCCTCAATGGCGGCATCGGTATCGGCCAGGCGATCGTGCACCGGCCGCATTTCCGCATCGAGCGCCTGGTCGCCGAGGACCCGGACGTCGAACTGGAACGCCTGCAGACCGCATTCGTGGAGATGCACGGCGCCATCGACGACATGATGACGTCGGAGCACATGAAGGTTAGCGGCGAACACCGCGACATCATGGAAACCTATTCGATGATCGCCCGCGACCAGGGCTGGATCAAGCGGATGGAAGAGGCGATCAAGGCGGGCCTGACGGCGGAAGCCGCCGTGCAGCGCGTGCTCGACGATCTGCGCGCGCGCATGGCGCAGGTCAACGACCCGTACTTGCGCGAGCGGGTGCATGATTTCGAGGATCTTGCCTATCGCCTTTTGCAGCACTTGCTGGGCGAGCCGAGCGGGCCCGACCTTTCCAAGCTCGAGGACGGCGCGGTGCTGATCGCCAAGACCCTCGGCCCCGCGCAATTGCTGGATTACGACGCCGATTACTTGACCGGTGTGATCCTCGAGGAAGGATCGCCAACGGCGCACGTGGCGATCATCGCGCGCGCACTAGATATTCCGGTGATCGGTCGCATCAAGGGTGTGATGGACAGGGTCAGCGAAGGCGACCCGATCATCGTCGACGGCGACCGCGCGCAGATCTTTCTCCGCCCGGGTGACGATATCCGCCGCAGCTTCCTGGACACCATCCGCGTCCACAAGGAACGGAAGGAATATTACAACGAGCTGATCCCGCTGCCCTCCGACACCAAGGATTCGCAGCACGTCACGCTTTTGGCCAATGCCGGGCTGTTGGTCGATGTCGAGCACATGCGCGATCTCGGTGCCGAGGGTGTCGGTCTGTTCAGGACCGAGATCCAGTTCATGATGCGCACCGAACTGCCGGGGATCGAGGATCAGACCGAACTCTACCGGCGTATCCTCGAAACCGCCGACGGCCGTCACGTCACATTCCGCACCCTCGATGTCGGGTCCGACAAGACGCTGCCGTATATCGAGAGCGACGAGGAGGAAAACCCTTCCATGGGCTGGCGCGCGATCCGTGTCGGACTGGACCGGCCGATGCTCCTTCGCCGCCAGATGCGGGCGATGGTCCGGGCCGCAAAACAATGCGAGACCGATATCTCGATCATGTTTCCGATGGTGACCGAGATCGAGGAATTCGTCGCCGCCCGTAAATTGCTCGACCGCGAGATCGAAAGCGAGGCGCCGGGCCGCAAGATCAACGCGGGGGCGATGCTGGAAGTGCCGGGTCTTCTGTTCCAGATGGAGCAGCTTCTGGAAGAAGTGGATTTCCTTTCCGTCGGGTCCAACGATCTCATGCAGTTCCTGTTTGCGACCGATCGTGGCAATCCACGTCTGTCGGATCGTTACGACACGCTTTCGCCGGCGGCGCTGAAGATGCTCAAAACGGTCGCCGATGCGTGCAACGCCGCCGACGTGCCGGTGACGGTGTGCGGCGAGATGGCGGGCCGCTCGCTCGAGGCAATGGCGTTGGTGGGACTGGGTTACCGACGCCTCTCCATGGCCAACCCGAGCATCGGCCCGGTAAAGGAGATGACGCGCTCATTGAACGTCAAGGACCTGCAGGGTTTTATGGCGCCGCTGCTCAACTCGCCGGAGCATAGCCTGCGCGGCAAATTGCGCAGCTTTGCCCTCGATCACGGCGTTGCGGTGTGACGGGGTGGCCGAAACATCGGCCCGGACCGGGGAAATCCCTATTTACCCTTGTAAATCAAAGGCGAATTGTGAGAATAACGACCGAGAGCGAGCCCGGGAAAAGCGCGGCAAATGTAGCCGTGTCCTGCAATGACGGGTTAAACAAGCCTTATGAGCAATAAAGACCAGACCAAGGACCAGGCACAGAAAGACGCGGGCGAGCGTTCACCGCAGGTCGGCGCGCTTTTGCGGGCGTCCAGACTGCGCGTCGGCGAGGACCTGCGCGATGTTTCTGACATCCTGTGCATCCGGTATCTCTATCTCGAAGCGATAGAAGATTGCCGTTACGGCGATCTGCCGGGCAACACGTATGCGGTCGGCTTTATTCGCTCCTATGCCGAGCATCTAGGTCTCGACGGCGACGAAGTGGTGCGCCGCTACCGCCTTGAGCAGACCGGCCAGCGAAGCGCCACGGATCTGGCATTCCCGACGCCGGTGCCGGACAGCGGCGTGCCGAAGGGCGCGATCGTCTTCATCGGCGTCTTGATCGCGTTGCTGGTCTATGGCGGTTGGTACGTGACGACGACGGATGAGAGCATTCTCTCGGACCTGATCTCGCCCGTCCCCGATCACCTGAAACACCTGGTCACGGGCGATGACGCTCCGAAAGACGCAAATTCGGATAATGCGGCAACCAGTGGCGCGGCGGATCCGTCGGCGACCGGTGTCGAACAAGTCGTCCGCGAAACCACCGAAGCGGCGGAGCAGATGGCGAATGCCGCCGGTGAAGCCGCGCAGCGTACGGCAGAAGCCGCAGCGGAAGCGGCGGCAACGGCGGGTAGCGCCGTGAACGAGACCGCGGAAAACGTCACAGAAAGCGCAGCGGCACCTGCGACCCAGAGCACGCCCGTCACCACGGCCGAGCCTCTGGCGGAAACGCCCCCCGCGCCATCGGCGAACGGTAGCGGATCGGCGGCGACCGACATAACGTCGTCCGCCGACACGCCCGCCTCGTCGGCAACGAGCGGCGAAACGGAGACCCCTGCGTCTGCTTCGCCGTCCGGTACTCAGGAATCCGCCCCCGCTCCGGCGGCGACGGAGAACAACGCCGCACCGGCGGCGACGAGCACTGAAACGGCGTCTGCACCGTCCGAGAACGCCACCGCCACGAGTGCGGCTCCCGCTGCGACGTCCGACACAGTGACGACGGAAACGCTGCCGGCACCGACCGAGCAACCGGCCCAGACCGAGACCCCGGTGACGGATACGACGCAAACCGAACCTGCCCAGGCACCCGTCGAGAACCAGGCTGAAACGCAGGCATCATCGCAGGCGCCGACCTCGGAGCGTGAAGTGACGGCCGAGGATCTGAATACCCTTGTGCTTCGTCAGGCGACCGGCGGCGACGGCTCCGCTACCGAGGCGGCCCCGGCACCGCCGGAAACGGCTGCCTTGAATTCAGGCGATACCGCGAATACATCCGGAATCGTGATTCGCGCGACGTCGAGCAGTTGGGTGGAGATCCGCGATCCGGCAACCAGTACGATTGTGTTCACCGGCCTGATGAGCGTCGGCAAGACTTTCAACGTGCCCGACAGAGAAGGGCTGGTTCTCGACACCGGTAACGCCGGCGCGCTGGACATCACTGTCGACGGGACGCCTGTGCCGAAGATCGGCGGTGTCGGCGCGGTGAGGAAGAATGTCCCGCTCGATGCCGAGCGCCTCAAGGCGGGGACGGCGGCGAGCCGATAAACGGGAATATGCGATGAGCATGCAGACGGCCCCCATTATCCGACGCCAGAGCGTTCCGGTCCTGATCGGCGATGTGTCCATCGGCGGCGGGCCGGTGGTCGTGCAGTCGATGACCAATACCGACACCGCCGACGTGACGGGCACCGCCGAGCAGGTGGCGGCGCTCGCGCGCGCGGGCTCCGAGATCGTTCGCATTACCGTCGATCGCGATGAAGCCGCGAAGGCGGTGCCGCACATCCGAGACGCGCTCGACAAGATGGGTTGCAATGTCCCGCTGGTCGGTGATTTCCACTACATCGGCCACAAGTTGCTGACGGAAAACCCGGCCTGCGCCGAGGCATTGGCGAAGTACCGGATCAATCCGGGCAACGTGGGGTTCCGCGAAAAACGCGACAAGCAGTTCTCGACCATGATCGATGTGGCGCTGGAATACGACAAACCGGTCCGGATCGGCGTCAACTGGGGCAGCCTTGATCAGGAGCTGGTCATCGGTTTGATGGACGAGAACGCCAAGTCCGCTAACCCGAAGTCGGCGCAGGACATCACCGAGGACGCGCTTGTGCTTTCCGCATTACAGAGCGCCGAGCTCGCCCGCGAGTTGGGGATGAGTGCGGATAAGATCGTGCTGTCGTGCAAGGTTTCTGAAGTTCAGAGCTTGATCCGCGTCTATCGGGCGCTCGCGCGTCAGTGCGATTACGCGCTGCACCTGGGCCTGACCGAAGCGGGGATGGGCTCGAAGGGTATCGTCGCCTCGACGGCGGCGCTTGCCGTGCTGTTACAGGAAGGGATCGGTGACACCATCCGTGTTTCGCTGACACCCGAACCGGGGGGCGATCGGACCGAGGAAGTCGTGGTCGCGCAGCAGATCCTGCAGACGATGGGCATCCGTTCCTTCATGCCATTGGTCACCGCCTGTCCCGGGTGCGGGCGTACTACGTCGACTGTGTTCCAGCAGCTCGCGGGCAAGATCCAGACCTACATCCGGACACGTATGCCGGAATGGCGCGAAGCCTATCCGGGCGTCGAGGACATGAACGTCGCGGTGATGGGCTGCATCGTCAACGGCCCCGGCGAAAGCAAGCACGCGGACATCGGGATTTCACTTCCGGGCACCGGTGAAACGCCGTCGGCGCCCGTCTTTATCGACGGCGAAAAGCGCATGACCCTCAAGGGGGCCGGTATCGCCGAAGAATTTCAGGGCATCGTCGAAGATTACGTAAAGACCCGCTACGGTAGCGGTTCGGCGTCCGACGCCGCCGAATAGCTGACAGGGTCAAAAACCATGGCGACGCTGCAACCTGTACGCGGTACACACGATTTGCTGCCCGAAGACATGCGCGCCCAGCGCCATGTAGCCGACACCGCGGCCGCCATTGCGCTCCTTTATGGTTTCGAAGAAATGACACCCCCGGTGTTCGAATTCACCGAGGTCTTCAAACGCACACTCGGCGATACCTCCGACATCGTCACCAAGGAAATGTACACGTTCGAGGATCGGGGCGGTGACAGCATCACCCTTCGGCCGGAATTCACGGCCGGTATCGCGCGTGCCTTCATGTCGAACGGATTGCAGCAAGCGGTGCCGGTGAAGTTCTTCGCACGCGGCCCGGTATTCAGATATGAGCGCCCGCAGAAAGGCCGTCTCCGTCAGTTCCACCAGGTCGACGTCGAGATCCTCGGCGTCCCCGGCCCGCAGGCGGATATCGAAGTGATCGCCGTCGGCGCGCATCTGCTAAGGATGCTGGGCGTCGCGGACGACGTGAAACTCGAGATCAACACACTCGGCGACACCGAGAGCCGGCAGAACTACCGAGATACGCTTGTCTCGTATCTCAACGGTCACAAGGACAAACTTTCCGAGGACAGCCTGAACCGGCTTGAGAAGAATCCGCTTCGCATCTTCGATTCCAAAGACGACGGCGACCGCGCCGTAATGGCGGAAGCGCCGCTTCTGAACGAACATCTGAACGATCACTCGCGCCAGTTCTTCGACGACGTTTTGCAGGGGCTCGGCGACATCGGTGTTGAAACGCACATCAATCCGCGTCTTGTCCGCGGCCTCGATTATTACTCGCACACGGCGTTTGAGTTCGTGACCGACAAGCTGGGTGCGCAGGGTGCGGTTCTTGCGGGTGGCCGGTACGACGGCCTGATGGAACAGATGGGCGGTCGCCCGATGCCGGGGATCGGCTGGGCGGCGGGTGTCGAACGTCTTGCGATGATGGTCGGCGATGCTGCGGGGGCGGTACGTCCGATCGCCGTGGTGCCGGTCGGCGGTGACGCCGGTCGGGCGGCAATGAAAATTGCACAGTCGCTTCGTGAAGCGGGGTATCATGCCGATCTCGGGTACAGCGGCAACATGGGCAAGCGCATGAAACGAGCCGACAAACTAAACGCAATCGCGACCGTCATACTTGGCGAGGACGAACTGGCACGTGACGCCGCGACCGTGCGCGACATGGAAAGCGGCGAACAGACAGAGGTGCCTCTCAAGGACCTGGAAGCGCACCTCGCCAAGTACCGCTAGCTATCGTGGCCGGGGGTACTCGCACGTCCCGCACTCCCATTGTCGTCGGCGTCAATCATCGCACCGGCAGTCTGTCCCTGCGTGACCGGCTCTTCGTCGAAGACGAAGCGGTGCCCGGGTTTCTCGACCGTCTCCGGGAGAGCGGCGTCGATCAGGCGGTCATCCTGTCGACGTGCGACCGGGTTGAGGTGATCGCCGCAAGCCGTGACGCCGGGCAGGATGCCGCCGTCATCGGTGAGGCGTTCGCCCGGCACGGCGATGTGGCGTCCGACGAGCTTGGGCAGGCGTTGCTTACCTGCGCCGGGACCGATGCAGTGCGTCACCTGTTCCGTGTCGCGGCGTCGCTGGACAGTGTCGTCGTCGGTGAGCCGCAGGTGCTGGGTCAGGTCAAGGCGTGTCACCGGTTGGCCCGCGACCGGGGAATGGTGGCCGACGATCTTGAGCGGTTGATGCAATCGGCCTACACCGCCGCCAAGCGGGTCCGGACCGAAACCGCCGTCGGCGAGCGGCCCGTGTCCATCGCCGCGGTGGCGGTCGGGATCGCACGGGAAGTGCATGGTCAACTCGAAGACGCGCATGCGCTATTGCTCGGCACCGGCGATATGGGTGAAGTGATTGCCGAGGAACTGCGCCGTGCTGGGCTGCGCATGCTTTCGGTCTGCGATTTCGGCAGGCCGTCCCAGGATATGACGGAGCGATTGGATGCACGCCCGGTAGACGAGGCGGATTTACAAGGCGCACTTGCCTCGGCGGATATCGTGATTACCGCCGTTGGCGGGCGGCGCACCGTCCTGAGTGCGGACATGGTGCGGCTGGCGTTGAAGGCGCGTCGGTCGTTGCCACAGTTCATCGTCGATGCCAGCCTGCCACGCGACGTGGAATCGGCCATCGACCGGTTGGACGATGCCTTTCTGTATGATCTCGCCGATCTGGAAAGATTGGCGATGGAGGGCCAGGCGAGCCGGTCTTTCGAAGCGGAAGCCGCGGAACGAATCGTTACCACCGAGGTCGAGGCATTTCTGAAGGGCCAGGGCGGACGTCAGGCGGGACACGCACTCGGCGCTTTGCACCAGCATGCGGCGGCGTTGCGGGAAAGTGTGCTTCTTGAAGCCGGCAACGATGCGGAAAAGGCAACGCATCTGTTGCTGCAGCGGCTGCTTCACGATCCGAGCGAACGGTTGCGCGCAAAGGCCCATGCAGGCGAGGACATCGAACAGATCGAACGGCTGGTCCGGGATCTGTTCGGTATTACGGATGATGGAGACAACAACACGTGAGTATGGAAGAACATCTCGAGCGCGTGACATCCCGCTTCGACGAGTTGACGCACCTGATGTCGGCGAGCGGGGTCTCGGGGGATGAATACGCCGAGCTGTCGAAAGAATATGCGGACCTCTCGCCGATCGTGGCGGCGATCAAGGCGTTCCAGCAAGCGCGTCAGCAGTTTATCGAGGCCGCGCAGATCGCAGACGATCCGGAAAGTGACGCCGAAATGCGCGCGCTCGCCGAAGAAGAATGCAATGATTTGAAGGAACGCCTTCCCGAGCTCGAGGATGCCGTCAAACTGATGATGGTCCCGAAGGACGATGCCGACAGCCGGAACGCGATCCTCGAAGTGCGCGCCGGCACCGGCGGCGACGAGGCGGCGCTTTTCGCCGCCGCCCTGTTCCGCATGTACAACCGCTACGCCGACCGCATGGGTTGGAAGTTCAATGTCATCCATTTTCAGGACACCGGTATCGGCGGCGCCAAGGAAGCGATTGCGGAAATCTCGGGCAAGGACGTATTTCGCTATCTCAAGTTTGAAAGCGGCGTCCATCGCGTCCAACGTGTGCCGGTCACCGAATCGGGCGGGCGCATTCACACCTCGGCCGCAACCGTTGCCGTGATGCCGGAAGCGGAAGAAGTCGATGTGGATATCGAGGAGAAAGACCTGAGGATCGATACCTTCCGTGCACAGGGCGCGGGCGGCCAGCACGTCAACACGACCGACAGCGCGGTGCGGATTACCCACATTCCGACGGGAATCGTCGTCTCGCAGCAGTCCGAAAAATCACAGCACAAGAACAAGGCCGCGGCGATGAAGGTGCTTCGCGCGCGTATCTTCGATGCCGAGCGTGAACGCCAGGCGACGGAACGCGCACAGCAGCGAAAGGACCAGGTCGGGTCCGGCGACAGGTCTGAACGTATCCGAACCTATAACTTTCCCGAACGCCGTGTCACTGATCACCGGATCGGACTGACGCTGCATAATCTCGACAGTTTCATCGACGGCGACATGGAAGATGTTGTCGAGGCGCTTTTGGCCGAAGACAACGCCCGCCGGCTTGCGAGCATGGAATGAGCGAGATTTCGGCGGCGCTGACCGAAGGCGAGGCGGCGCTGACGGCGGCCGGTATCGACAATCCCAGAAACGAGGCGCGGCTGTTGCTGGGCCATGTTCTCGGGATCACCCCGGCACAAGTATTCGCGCGCGCCGACGATGATCTCGCGGCGAGTAACCTGAAGACCTTTTACAAGCTTTTGAGTGCGCGCTGCGAGGGAACGCCGCTCGCACACCTTACCGGGCAACGTGAATTCTGGAGCATGAATTTCCACGTTACGCCGGCGACCCTGATCCCGAGGCCGGATACCGAAACGTTGGTCGAACTTGTCGAATCGTCATTCAAAGACCGCCCGGGTCCGGGCACCGTGCTCGATCTCGGCACCGGCAGCGGCTGCATTCTTTTGGCGCTTTTGAGTGTGTTCGAAAATGCGGACGGGGTGGGCTTGGACATGTCGAAAGACGCATGCCGAATCGCAGCGGCCAACGCGCGCGCGCTCGGGTTTGAAAAGCGCGCCCGGATTATCGAGGGATCTTGGGCCGATGGAATCGACGGCACCTTCGATCTGATCGTTTCCAATCCGCCTTATATTCCAAGCGCGGATATCGAGACGCTTGATTTAGACGTTCGCGGGTATGAACCGTTGGGCGCTTTGGACGGTGGCGTCGATGGGCTGGACGCTTATCGAGCGTTAATTCCGGCGGCGATACCGGCTCTGAGTGACGGAGGTATGCTGGTGCTGGAAGTCGGAATCGGGCAGGCCGACGATGTTTCGGAAATTGCGATCGTGCATGGACTCGTCGCCGGGCCGCGCCGTATGGACCTTGCCGGCATCGAACGCGCTGTTTCTTTTTACAAAAAAGGTGTTGGAATTGTGGGGGCTAGGGTCTAACGTCCTCACAGTTCAGCCTTTCGAGGTTGAGGGGGGAACGCCGAACGGCGTCCAAAAGCCCACAGTATCACGCTAGGTTTCCTTTTTTCGGGTGAGCATTCTCAACCGGGCCTAGGCTTGGTGCGGCGTGGACACTGCCTTGTACAGATAAGCTTCTGAGACAATGAAACACGGTCAAAACAATAACAGACGTCAACGGTCGCGCGGTAATCCCCGCAACCGGTATCCCAATCAAAAAGGCGGCTCTTTCGAGAGCAACGGCCCCGAAGCGAAAGTGCGGGGCACGGCGCAGCAGATTCTGGAAAAATACCAGTCTCTCGCCCGCGATGCCTATTCCGCCGGGGATCGTATTCTTGCGGAGGGGTACCTGCAGCACGCGGAGCATTACTACCGCATTCTGAATTCTGACAACGACGGACGGAACCGGGACAACAACCAGGGCCGCCATCAGAATAGCAACCGCGACGACGACCAGGATTACGACGATCAGAACGACGAGTCCGAAGCCCGTAACGACAACAAAAACGAAAATAAGGCCGACAATAAGAAAGACGGCAAGGGTGATGCGGACAATGGTCTGAAGCGCACGGTGTCGCGTGGCCGGAATGGGGGCGAACAGCCCTCGGCGGACGACAGCGGTGCCGACACTGAAGCGGAATCCAAGGACGCCAAATCCAAGGACGCTGATCAAGCTGCTGAGAAAGCCGAGGAAGCGCTGCGCAAGCCGCGCCAGCGCCGTTCGCGCAAGACGGAACAGGCGCCTGCCGAAAGCACCGATCAATCGGCCGCTGACTAACCGCCTTCAGATTACTTTAAGTTCGTTACCGATGTTGACGTCACCGCCTTTGGTGACGCGTGCGAACACGCCGCAATCGATGTGGCCGTAACCGCGCATCATATCCTTTGGAAGATTGAGATCACGTTCCGCCGTTGACGGGTTTACGTTGGTGGCGGCACAGCGGTCGATCGGCATGACGACCTCAAGCACCGCGTCGCCGATGGCCATCTGCTTGCCGCAGAGTTCGAATTCCGCCCACGCATCCAACCCATCGATCATGAAGTTGCCGCGAAAGCGTCTGGGATCGATCTCACGTCCGACGACACGCTCCAGGTCCTTCACCGAACTCAGATTGATGATCGAGATTACCGGGCTGTCGTGATCTGAAAGGACATGACCCGATGCGGCTTCGACCAGCTTGGGGCGGCCGCGCGCTTCGTCCTTCATGAAGGCGGCGAAGAAGTCTTCGATCATCGTTCGACCGATCTTCTGGGTGAGCTGGCCTCGTGCGACCTGATTGCCGGCGCGTTTTACCGTCAGGGTTTGCGTCGCGTCGTCGAACAGCGTTTCCAGTTGCGCCAGTTTTTCGTTCCGCATCAGGCAAAGGAAGCTGGACTTCGGCATCCAGTCCGATATCGCCCCGGAAACGGGGGTTGAGCCGAGCGCCAGCGCGTACTGCCGGTCATAGGGCAGGGCGCTGCCTTCGCTGAGGCGCACGGTCTCCATACGTTCGGGGCTCAGGCCCTTGACCGGATAACGGCAGATATCGCGCAAGGTGATGGTCATGCCCGCCAGATTGGCGAGCGGTCATTTGCCTGTCAAATCCTCAAGCAAACCTTCAGGCGAGTCCGCCCTGCACCAGCAGCTTGTGGAAATCGCGAAGCGCCTTTTCGGCCTTGGCGGGATCGCCGATACCTTCGATGAAGTGCGCATCGAAATCGGGCTGCCTCAGCAACTTGACGATGCGCCTGCGGGCGAGCTTGAGCGCTTTGCCTTCGGGCAGCACGCCGGCGCCGCAGAACTTGACCAACCGGACGGCGCGGTCGCGGATGTGCGTACCCGGGTTGTCGAGCCGGTCGATGATGTTCTCGTCGATCAGGTAGCGTTCGAGCACGCTATCGATGTGCGCCGTCACCTGTGCCTTGATATCGTCGGGCAGGGCAGACGATGCCGTCGCCTGAAAGGCGCCCGTCGCGGTTACCATCCTGTCCTTGTGCGACATCGATTGCTGGCAAAGCTGGTTGATGACCCGCGCGCTGAAGACGACGTCGAGCTGTGTCACGATATCGTCCATATGTTCTTCGTTGAGTTCGGTCTTGGATAGCTCGGCCAGGTACATGGCGCCACGGGCTGGATCGGGCAGCGCCTCGACCGTGGCGCCGATGGCGGCGCGCCGGCCGGTCTTGCCGCCGGCCTCGACGAACTGCGAGCCTCTCAACGTCAGCGCTTCCGCCGCCTGTGCCCCCGACAGAATGCCGCCCGGTACGAGCAGCCTGGCCAGCACGCGCTGGTACTCCTCCATCTCTTTGGACGGGTCGGCCTTGTAAAGGGGAGCGGACGATTTGAGCTGCCGGAGCGCCCGGTCGACGAGCACCCGCTGGCTCGCGGGTAGCGCGTTTTCCCTGAACAGCGTCACCAGACGGTCCGCTGTTTCCTTGGCGTCGCTCTCGGTGGTGTCGAACAGGCCGTCGGCGAGATCGAGCATGCTGATGATGGCGCTGCCGAGCGATCGTTGCCATCCCAGCAGTTCCTGAATGACGTTGGCGCCCAACAGATCCGCGATCACGGTGTCGAGCAGTAGCAGGGCGGTGCGATCGTGTTCGTGCAACGCCATGCCGCAGAGCCGGTCGATCTTGCCGGTCCAGCTCGGGATATTGATGAGTTCGCGGGCCAGCACGACCATTGCCAGGTATTCGACCGGGTGGCTTTCCACCTTCGGCATGGCGGCGAGCGTGTCCGAGAATTTGCCTTTCAGTTTCGGCAACTTGATCGACTGTGCTTCACGGGCTTGTTGGGTGACCTGATCGACGATCTTGTTGAGTTGCGCCTGCCGTTCCTTGGCCGATATCTCCCGGCCTTTGACCTGCAGGGTGGCGATGTGGCTGACGGCCGAGAAGCGGAGCGTGTCGCGGTCGAACAGGCGTTGCAGTTGCTTGTAACTGTGCAGCACCTCGGTGGGCGTCAGTTTTGCTTCTTCCAGGTATTCACGAAACAGACGGTTCAGCACCATCCGGCATTCAAGGCCGAACAGATCCTTCGGCGATTTACACCAAATCGGCGCCGTGTCGAGCGTTTGGATGCGTATCGGCTTTCCGCCGCTGACCGATTGGGTCTCCTGAAAGACGATGCTTTCGGTAATCGTGCCGTCGCCTTTGATCCGGTTGGCGACGACGCGCGCGCCGGCGCATTGGGGATTTTGGAGGTAGGTCTTGGCAAGCGCGCGGGCGTCCATCTCGCTGGCCCGGATCGCCTCCGTGAGCCAACGGCCCTCTTTCAAAACCTGGATGTCGAATTCGCCCTGCGCCATGGTTGGCCCAGCGCCTCCTCTGTCATAACGCTCATATTAGGGCCTGTTTGTAAGCTGTAAATGTAATCCGCATATTTCGAATTGTTGGGGCCTTTTCAAGCGGTTCGGTCGGCCCGGGCAAGGCACCGTGCGGGCCTAAATTTATTCAGGCGGGTGGACTTGCGGCGCTCGCCCGGCAGGCCATATTTGGAGTAAGATATCCATATACCGCGAGGGGTTATCGCTGCCCAATTGGGGGCGTTGACACCCGGCGCATAGAAAGGAAATGGAAATGGACTTTGAAAACTTCACCGACCGTGCGCGGGGCTTCATACAGTCCGCGCAGACATTGGCGCTCCGGAACAACCACCAGCAACTGACGCCGCTGCATGTCCTGAAAGTGCTACTTGAGGACAAGGAAGGTCTGGCCGCCAACCTGATCGACGCTGCGGGCGGCGACCGGGGCCGTGCCATCGAGAGCGTCAACCGCGAATTCTACAAGATTCCGAAAGTCGAAGGCGGGGGAGCGAACCAGCTCTATCTGGCGCCCGAATCGGCGCGCCTCTTCGATCAAGCCGAACAATTGGCCGAAAAAGCCGGCGACAGCGTCGTTACCGCCGAACGCGTCTTGCTCGCCATCGCGATGGCCAAGGACACGGTGGCCGCGAAGCTGTTGGCCGAAGCAGGCGTTACGCCGCAGAACCTCAACTCGGCCATCAACGAGTTCCGTAAGGGCCGCCCGGCGCATAGCGCGAATGCCGAGGACAATTACGATGCCTTGAAAAAATACGCGCGCGATCTGACCCAGGCGGCGATGGAAGGCAAGCTCGACCCGGTTATCGGCCGTGACGAGGAAATCCGCCGTACCATCCAGGTGCTGTCCCGCCGGACCAAGAACAACCCGGTGCTGATCGGCGAACCCGGCGTGGGTAAGACCGCCATCGTCGAAGGTTTGGCGCAGCGCATCGTAGATGGCGATGTGCCGGAAAACCTGAAACAGAAAACCCTTATGGTGCTCGATCTGGGGGCGCTCGTCGCGGGCGCCAAGTTCCGGGGCGAGTTCGAGGAAAGATTGAAAGCGGTCCTCAACGAAGTGACCGCGGCCGCCGGGCAGATCATCATGTTCATCGACGAGATGCACACCCTGGTCGGTGCGGGTGCCGGCGAAGGCTCGATGGATGCATCGAACCTGCTGAAGCCCGCCCTGGCGCGCGGTGAAATGCACTGCGTGGGCGCAACGACGCTCGACGAGTACCGTAAATATGTCGAAAAGGACGCGGCATTGGCACGGCGCTTCCAGCCGGTGTTCGTTTCCGAGCCGACGGTCGAGGACACGATCTCGATCCTGCGCGGCATCAAGGAAAAGTACGAACTGCACCATGGCGTGCGGATTACGGACGCGTCGCTGGTCGCCGCCGCGACCTTGAGTGCGCGCTACATCACCGACCGCTTCCTGCCCGACAAGGCGATTGACCTTGTGGACGAATCCGCGAGCCGATTGAAAATGCAGATCGACAGCAAGCCGGAAGAGATCGACGAACTCGACCGGCGCATTATCCAGCTCAAGATCGAACGCGAAGCATTGAAGAAAGAAAGCGACAAGGCATCGCATGACCGGCTCGAGAAGATCGAGACGGAACTCGAGGGCCTGGAAGCGGAATCGGAAGACCTCACCAGCCAGTGGGAAGCCGAGAAAGCGTCCCTCGCCGACACGACGAAGCTCAAGGAAGAACTCGATGCGGCGCGCATGTCGGCCGACCGGGCGATCCGCGAGGGCCGTCTGGAAGAAGCCGGGCAACTGACCTACAGCGAAATCCCGCGCTTGCAGGAGGCCCTCGAAAAGGCCGAGGCCGGGGGCGATGCGCACATGGTGGACGAATCGGTCACCGCCGAGCACGTGGCGCAGGTGGTTTCGCGTTGGACCGGTATTCCCGTCGACAAGATGCTGGAAGGCGAACGTGAAAAGCTGCTCCGCATGGAGGACGCCTTGCGCGGCCGTGTGATCGGTCAGGACGAGGCGCTTGTCGCGGTCTCGAACGCCGTTCGCCGCGCGCGCGCCGGTCTGGGCGACCCGAACCGGCCGATCGGCTCGTTCCTGTTTCTCGGGCCGACCGGCGTCGGTAAGACGGAGCTGACCAAGGCGCTGGCGTCGTTCCTGTTCGACGACGAACAGGCGATGGTGCGAATCGACATGTCCGAGTTTATGGAAAAGCATGCCGTCGCGCGTCTGATCGGGGCGCCCCCGGGCTATGTGGGCTACGACGAGGGCGGCTCGCTGACCGAGGCCGTGCGGCGACGTCCCTATCAGGTGATCCTGTTCGACGAGGTCGAAAAGGCGCACCCGGATGTCTTCAACGTGTTGCTGCAGGTGCTGGACGACGGTCGTCTGACGGACGGTCAGGGCCGCACGGTGGACTTCCGCAATACGCTGATCATCATGACCTCCAACCTGGGCAGCGACATCATCGCCTCACAGGAAGAGGGTCGGGATCTGGAAGAAATCCGGCCGATGGTGATGGAGGTGGTGCGGGCGTCGTTCCGGCCGGAATTCCTGAACCGCCTGGACGAAACCATTCTGTTCCGCCGCCTCGCGCGCGAGCACATGGACGGCATCGTCGAAATCCAGCTCGACCGGCTGCGGGACCGGATCAAGGACCGCGGCATCGTTCTCAAGCTGGATGGTGCGGCCCGGGCGTGGCTCGCGGATCAGGGTTACGACCCGGTCTATGGTGCACGGCCGCTGAAGCGGACGATCCAGCGCGCGCTGGAAAACCCGCTGGCGCAGGCGATCCTCGAAGGCCGCGTCAACGACGGCGACGAGATCAAGGTCTCCGCCGGCAAGGACGGGCTTCTGATCAACGGGGAGCGTGCACAGGCGGCCTAAGGGCGTCTGCACGGTCTCCGAGGCTTCCGGCTAATCTGTCCCGGTGGTGCGTGGCTTAGTTGCTGCGGATCACCGGCGCGGTGCCGGATCGGGGCTGGGGTGTGCCGCGCGGCGAGACGGTGATCAGGATTTCGGATCCCCGCAACGTCGTCGATGTGATCTGCATCTGCATGATGCGGTCTTCGCGGTCATAGGTCAGCACACTGGTCGGTGCGCGGACAGACGTGATTTCGTTCCAGCCGAACTGTGGCAGCCGGTTGCGATAAAAATCGAAGATCGCGACCGGGTTCTGTCCTGCCGTCAGGGCCAGTTGGCCGAACCATTTGTCGGTGCCAACGACGAGGGTCTTGTCGACGATCATGTTGGCGCCTTCGGGGATCGGAATGTCGGGAAAAACGCTGGCGCTCGGCTCGGCCCCCTGGGTGCCGGCTTGGGACGACGACATGCCGCCGCCTTGTAATGTCGCCGTTTCGGTGCAGGCCTGGAGGGTGAACAACAGTGCCGCAGCGACGGCTGTAATGGTTGCGAAGCGTCGTGCGCCTGATCGTTTCTGCAATATCGTATCCCCCGACCGAAAAATTTCAGTTTTTAGCGAATTTATTTCAAAAGGGTGCTTGCCAAACCCCATCCATCATCATATACCACCGCGCATCGGCCAAGGCCAAGCGCGAGCGCTGTTTTCCACAGTTCGCGGATTGCCGAAACGGCCGGTTGGGGATATAATCCTCGCCCTCGTCTGAATGGGGTTTGACAAGCCGGTTGCGCGGCCTTAAAAGCGCGCTCCTCCGGTCGGGCTCCTTCGGTCGGATTTGTGCTCGGGCTTCCGGGTGCCGCTGATGAAGATTGTGAATACGGAAGAGATGCGTGGGCGGCGGCTTGTAGTCGTTGGGGTTTCATGGAGCCTGTTTTTCCCACGTATCG
>MDSW01032787.1_pt1 | contig 23199 bp, 11 predicted proteins | sample 811171 | NCBI WGS metagenome assembly MDSW01 (sample SAMN05326641, study PRJNA326480) | marine metagenome | isolation source: seawater | place: Atlantic Ocean: North West | collected 2012 | reverse complement strand
TCGACTGGATGCAGCGATCCCTTTACGGTGACGCAATCGATTTGCCTGCTTTCGTGTTGAACACTTGATGACAGCAAGGATGCGAATTGGCCGGTAAAGAGAAGCGGAACGCCGAATTGCTTCGTCGCTGCTTCGAGACGAGCGCTGATGTTGACATTCGGAGACAAGTACGAAGCATCCACCTTGTGCTCGCTCCCAATGGCGCCTTCGATCGCCCAACCCACGTGAAGACCAAAACCCATCTTCACCTCGAAGTTCTTAATTCGCTCGTTCAGGGCCTCATTCCCGCGATACCGTTGTAACCGAGCGCTGCGCCGCAACGCTCCGATGATTGTGACGAATGAGGCGAGCGCGTTGTCGGCAATCATCTGAATCTTTCGACGTTTGTGTTCGTCTATATGCGCACAATTCGATATATCCGATATATCCTCCGCAGAAATATCTTTAGGAAACTTCCACACCAATAAAAACGCATCGCCAATATTCTTATTCGCGCTCCCGCCGTGCACGTGTACTTCCACGTGCACAATCTTGGCGATCGTGTTCACAAACTCCATGATGTCCTCCTGTAACACCTCAGTCGTGTCCGTAAATTGCCGGATGTCACAAAACCCGAAAATAGCAACCATCTTTTTGCCAGGAATCATCGGATCAATCGCACCGCCGCGCTTCATGTTTTCAGCGATAATTTCGGAGCCCGCGTCACCGAATCCGACGGCGAGGAGAGAGCAAATGCGACAGATACTATTCTCTAGCAGTCGTGTCTCCATCTGATTATTTTCATCGCCACCGGTGATTTCAAATTGTGTCAGTGGATTCTCACTCATCGCTTGAATCTTATTCACCATTCGGTCTAGTGGTCGGAGGACCAGAGCGTTGGTGTCTTTGCTGAACAGCACGGCGCCGATGGTGAGAATGAGGCACACAAAAATTGTTCGCATGATGTTGAGCAAAGCCTGCAATTGACTCTCGCGCTGTCGATCGAAGAACGCGAAACTGAAACCACTAGGCACGTTTGCATCTGGTGTAGAAAACGTGGAGAATTCAAATTCGGTACAACGCAGTTTCTTATGCGCGTAACCGTCGAGTGCGAATGAGAGATTGCCATTGTTTGAGTAATCTGTGCCATTCACCACCAGTCGATACATTCCTTTAGTGCCGGCGTAGTATTGATTTAGCGACCGGTAAAATCCATCCGTTTCGTCGACGCTATTGATCAGGGTTTCATGCGCCATAGTGAGTCCGCCCTCTGCGAAATCCTGTCGCTCGCCGGCTGCGTACAAGCGGACATCAAACACTGGGAGCATGAAGAGCATGAGTAAAACGCCGATAATGACCCGTTTCGTCGTCAAATCGCCAAGCTTCTGCCCAACACGAGACTCAGACTGCTCAAAGTCCAACAAAGAATCTTCGTCTTCCTCTACATACGCATTTACAGCGTTCTCGTCCATCCCTCCGACGACACTTTGCTTCACCAGACTATCGCGTTTGAGCTTGATCAAACTGTCGCGACGTTCGTTACGCTCTCGATTGACTTCGTACGTTTTAAATATCTTCACCAATCGTATCAGGCGTATGATGCGAACGATGCGACCAGCTCGAGTTGCCGCGCGGGAAGCTCGACCGGCTTTTGCAAATCCGGCGTCGGCGACGCCACTATCGCCGCCACCCGCGCCCGCCGTTCGAGTAGCTTCATCAAAGGTGGACCCGTAAGAGTCGACACCTTGACACGGATCCATACCAAGCGCTCGCATGAAAGCCGGAATGTCTGCGAGCAGACTTAACGTCGCCACAGAATCGAGCCAAAAGTAAAATCCTCCCGCATATTTTTCCAGGGCGAAGACGCTCAGCGCGAGTTCAATCGCGAAGCTCGCCAAGCACACCCACACCAGGACCAAAAACCCGAGATCTGCGTCTGCGTCGGTTGCGAACAAGCGCAAATCATCCCCGAAAAGGCTCCAAATCGTGATGTTTGCCATCCACATGGAGACGTGCCCGCTTTCGAGCGCCCCTCGAACGCGCCGCTTGAGCGCCTCGCCGCGCCAGCCCCTCTCGCCTTTCTCGAATTTGGTGCTCTTGCGGCCTTGCACAGTGGACGCGAAGCTCCTATCTCGCGCGGAGTCAAATATCCCGCTCGTTTTGCACGCATTTACTCCCTCACCACGCTCTTCATCCACGCTCTCACGTTCACCGCGCGATCGATATCTCGCATCGTTGGCGATGTCCGCGTGGGCTTCCCCGAGCGTCGTCGAGTTTTGCACGAAGCACGACGCGCGGCGTCGCGCCTGCGTCTGCAAAGCCGCGCGCCTGGATGAATCGACTTTCTCTCCGTGTGCGTCAGCCATCGCGCGACGCGCGCGCGAAGTGAGGCGCGCGAGCGTTTTTCTCTTCCGAAGAAATGGCGACTGTTCGTCTCCCCTTCTGCGGCGGTTCGATTGGGATTATATTACAACTGACGCGCGCGTCAGCGGGAGTCGGCGCAACACGCGAAACAAGCCATAGACGCCGCGCAACACGCTTTGTGATACGTGTGCGCGCACATAAAGGTGATGAGCTCGCCGTCGTTGGGGCACAGGAGGGAGTGACTACACGCGGGGCAGCGACGAAGATCCATCTTGATGCCCCAGTCGCCAAAATCTTCGATGGCGGGCGCGATTGGGTTCTCGTGAGGCACTTTCAGAGTAAATTGTGACACTCCGTCATCAGCATCGGTAGACGAGCGACATACAAACGGTAATTGGTCCACGACACCGTCGATCTCCGCCGCGAGCGCGGCTTGGAGCTGTGGAAATCTTCCAAACTGCCGCATGGGTGGCCGCGATAAGTGTGCGTCAAGTGGCTCGAGAAGCTTGGCAGCGCCACGGCGTAAGTCCAAATCCACAGAATTTTCGGAAGTCAAGAATGTGGTGACATTTGTGAAAATACGACTGAGAGCTCTGGATATGGATTCGTTCGTGTTCATCGGTGATATCGCTTTCGACAACTTCTCCTCTTCTGAAGCCTTGGCGAGCGCTCGAATGACTTCCGCCGCTCCAACTGCGGCGGAACCTACGCGCGAGACTAACATAAGATGCGATACGCCGTGCTCGAGAGCCGCAGATGTGTCAGCGCCGTCAAGCGACTCTAAAGTCTGGAGAAGCGCCCGCCTAAGACATTCTGATACGATAGCCGACGCTTCTGCAACATCGGTTGATCGAAGCGATGCCACACATTCGGACTCCAAAGATTGACTCATATCAATCGCACCTCCTTCCGTCAACGCTGCAGTTACACTTGCCATTGTCATTGAGTCCGTCGAATGTTCCGCTGACGCGAGAGACGTTTGAGTCTCACGATTCTTTGGCGGCGTTTGCTTTTTCACCGCTGCGACGTCGAGCTTGAGTTCATCACACACTGCGTCAAGCTCTTTCTCAACGTTTTCTAACAGCGAACTCCATTGCAGTTTTATCTTAGCGGTGAGTGGTGCATCTTCGCCCTTTTCAAAGCGTGTCAGAAGTTCAATCGACTCGGCGCGAATATTGCGCCAACGCCGAAGCGAAGGCAGGAGAATCGACGCGTCGAGGCTCATTCGACACTCTTTAAGTTTCGTGACAGAGTCGACGATCGCGGCGACTCGTACATTCGTCATAAATCTGTACTGAATCCGAGCGTTTTGCTCGGGCAATGGAGTGTCAGTGGAGTCAAGTGTCGACGTCGTCTTAATGTCTTCGTAACAGCTCCAATGCTCAAAATGCGCCCCTCGAATTGGGAGCAAACACTTCACGCTATCCATCGCCTTTTGCCACTCTTGAGCATCGAACGCGTCACACTCTTCCCATTCGATGTCATTGTTTGGTAAATCAACCCCGTAATTCTTGGATTTTGTCGGCGAGACTACTTTCACGTTGCTTTGTAGTATGACTGCAGGCTCGTTTGATTCGACATCGTCCAGAATGAGCGCGTGTCGCTTCTTCACCTTTCCATTTGCCTTCGGCGCGAATTCTCCATCTACCTTGGATGTCTTGGAAACGCCACGAGGATTGTAAAAGAAGATGCCTCCGTCGGTTTCCGCCTTCGGGAACTCGTTCGAAGCTGGGGCAGCCAATTCGGACAATGGTCGATCAATCGTCGAACGATCTCTACCGAGAGGTGGTTTTCCGAGATCGAAGTCCGGCGTCTTTGGTGCTTTCGGTGATGATACTTCTTCCTCGGTCACGAGCTCGCGCAGGTCAACTTCGGTGTCCTCCTTCGCCGGCGCCAACTTCGAGCCCACTTGTTCGCCCCATTGCACGAGAAACGCAAGCCTACTATTTACTCCGGCGGCGTCCGCTTCCGACGAATCCAACGCCTCTTTCGCCCTTCTGAATAAGCCGTCGTCGTACGAGTTTGTCTTGCGGCAAATGTCTAGGGCACGGATGAATGCACTTGCAGAGGATGTCTCGCTCACGACGTCATGCGCAAGCGCCTTGGCGTCGACGAATGATTCCAAACACCACACCGAATTCCCACTGTCTTCAGATGGCGTCAGGAAAAACGCTCGATGATCAACTGTGCATGCATCGACGAAACCAGCGCTCAAACTTTCGCTCCCTGGCTCTTTTAGGGGATACCATCTAACGATTGCTGGAGTAGCGACGTCGATGATGGCGACTGCGCGCTCCGTCGTCGACAACACGCAAGGGCCTAAACGATGCAAGAGGCCAAACTCTAGTTTCTTTGACGCGCGTTTCACCGCATCCGCGGATTCACTCGATTGATCCCATCCTGGTACGCTGGAAGGCACTGGCACTTCGGGTTTGATGGTTGCCATGATTTCCACGTCGGCTCGCTCAGAGTCAACATTGTCCACTTTGGCAATCCACAGCTTACGCCCCGGTCGTGACACCACAGCATGCTCTACTACCCTCACACCTTCTAATTCTTCGTCCCATTCGTCTTCCTCTTCCACGGGATCGTCATCTTCTACGCTCAAACTTGCGTACCCGTGGAAGCAACTTCCGTACGATCCTTCGCGCTGCTTGCTACCTATATTCGACGTCGTTCCGCTATGCGCTCCCTGCACAATCACGAGTTGTGCGCTAGATTGTGCGCTTGTTATCACGTGACGACCGCTCGGTGACGCATCGAGCTGATGCACCGCACTACTCACGTCTGTGTACAATGTCTTATTCACCGGCGCCGGTCTCGCGCCCGTGCGGCCACCGTCGCACCACTCCACGAACGCTGCGCACGACGTCACCGTCACCACCCCTTGATCGCTTCCCGCATACAACACCCGCGAATCGCTCGACCACGACAGCGCCGTGACAGCTCGTCCTTCATGCGTGCTCGACAGAAACGCCACCGTCGATCCCAGCGCGCTTCTCCGCGGCGCCTCCTCCCGCGTCAATCCATCGAGCTCAATCACCCTCACGTGTCCATCTGCGAACCCCAGCGCGCACATTCGTCCGCACGGCGACGCTCTGATCGTCCGCACGCTCTGCGGCGCCGCGCGCGCGCCCACATTCCCCTGTCGTCTCGCGCTCGGCTCGACCAATTCCGGCGACACCACCGCGACGAATCTCGCGCGTCGTTCCACGCCTCCCGCGCCATCATCGCGCGCCCTCGATCGCGCGAACACGTACGCCGACCCAGTGTTCGCCCCCAAAATCACCAGCGCGCGCGTGGCGTCGACGCACGTGAACCGAACGCGTTTAGAGCTCACGGCTCGCAAATCCGCGCTCGACGCCACGCAGCGCCATCGCGGCGCCATCGCGCCCGCATCGTCCCCCGAGCGCGTCGACGCGACGCTCGCATCGTCCGCGCGCGCGCGTTCGATCGCCGCCGCGTCTTCGTCCGGCATCGCGCCGCCGCGCGCGCGACTCTGCCGCGCTCCAATCGCCGCGCGTCGCGTTCGACGCACTTCGCGGCGTCACACGCGCGCGCGCGTCTCGCGCCGCGCCGCGACGCGCATCGCGAGGGACTCGCGCGACGCCGCGCGCGCGCGACGATGTCGACGCGCATCGCGCCGCGGTACGAGTTGTTTTTCAAAGATGTGAAGTGTCTCGAGACGGAACTGCGCGCGCTGCGTCGCCGAACGTCGTCGGCGACGACGCGCGTGAACGTGCCGAACAAGGATAAAAAAGACGATTTGATCGCGTGGATCGACGCCGCGCGAACGCTGAGCGATGATGTCGATGTGGTGCCGCATTACTCGATGAAGAATCAGTACAGGAGGGACGCGAACCAAAGCGTCGAGGCGGTGAAGGCGTTCGCGGACGCGATGACGGCGCGGAACATCGATCGGTGCTTGTTGGTGAGTGGAAGTGGGAGTCGAAAGTGCGATAGCGTCGAGGTGCTGCGTCGGTTGGCGATGGATCGAGAGTGGAAAAGGCGGGCGTCGACTTTTCGATTCGACGTGGCGTATAATCCGCATTTTGACGAAGGAAGCGACGCGGCGGCGCGAGAGTTTGAACGGTTGGAGAAAAAAATGCGCGGAGGGCTCGTTCGTGGGGTTTGGTTTCAAATTGGAAGCGATGTGGAGAAGTTGGAGCGAGGTTTGGAGCGCGTCCGCGACTTGGCGCCGGATGCCGAAATTTACGGCTCGGTTTTTCTGCCTTCGAAGCAGCTTCTCGCGCGCATGAAATTCAGGCCGTGGGCTGGTGTTTTCTTGAGTGATGAATACTTGTCGAGCGTCGAACGCGCCGAAGAAATCACGATCGCTCAGATGGCGTGCCTGGTTCGGCATGGCGCGACGCCTTTCATCGAGTCTCCGGTGACGAAAGACGAGGATTGGGCACAGTGTGAGCGCTTGCTGGCGGCGGCGGCGAAACGCGTCGACGAGAGCGGCAAACTTTAAGTGATGGCGCGGTAGTGGGGGGGGGTCATTAATATTCATTCTTCTAAATCAGTTGTAATTTTATTCATCAAAGCAATTCGTTTTGTTCGTCGTCCGTCACTCGCTCGCCGCGCTAAGAGAGCGCCAACTAGCGACGAGCAGTTTTTGCACGCACTGTAGCGCAGATTTGCGAACTTCGTCGTCTTCGTGCGACATCAATCGCATGCTATGTTCTTTACCCCCTAAATCATTCGCGAGGAATCGCCCGGCTGGATAGTGAACGGCAAATTCTCCGATGTCGTTGCACGCCACGGCGAGCGTCTTCGGATCCATCGCCTCGCTACCGTCGATGAGTTTGATCAGCACGCGCAATATTTGACAGTTGTTATCCGTCAACTTTGTCGCGCACTCTCGCCAGAACCCTTCATCCTTGTGCGCCGCGCTCCACTCCAAACTTCCGCTCATGACTTCGTCTCTGTATCTCTCCCAGCTGCTCGCCTCTTTGCGTCGAGCGCGCAAATCTTCGTCCAACTCAGCGAGCGTCGAAGCGAGCTCTTCGTCTTCGAACCCGCGAAGGGACAAGTTGTGCACGAGCTTGCGAAGGGACTCGTCCACGGCGGTGAAATTATCACCCACAGCGTCGCCATCGACGCCATGCCGGTCGGTGATGTTCTTCAACGCCAAGATACACGCGCGAATGACTTTTTCCTTCGTCGCGGCGCCCGCGCACGACATCAAAGCCTTCACGCTCGCCGCGCCTCGAGCGCACATTTCCCTCCGTCCTTCGGCGGAGAAACTCATCAACCAAAAACATAACGCCACCTCGTACATCGTTTGCACGCTAAACCGATCGCTCGCTCGTAAAATCGGCGTCAACCCGTCCACGATCCCCTCGTTCGTCGCTAACGCCCGCGCCTCGGGCATGTCCAACACCCCCGCGAGCGCGGACGCCACCGACGGCACGACGTCGTCTCCGCGCTCCTCCCCGCGCTCTCTCGCTCGCAGCTCCTTCCCGCACCACGACACGATCGTCCGCACCGCGTGCGCCACGCTCTCCGCCTTCGCCCCTCCCCCCCCGTTCCTCGGCCGTCGACCTATCATCATCCTCAGCGTTCGACTCGCCGTCTCCTTGATGAACCGCGAGTTCGCGTCCTCCGGTCTCGCGAGCGTCTTCGCCAGCACTCGATACGCGTCCGCCTCCGCCGCGCCTCCGATCGCCGCCATCGTCTCGTCCTCGCACGTCTCCGGATCGTAATTCACGAACGCATCGACGCCGAGCCACTCGTCCTCCGCGCGCTCGTCGTCGTCCCTCGCGCCGTTCGTCCGCGTCGCCGCCTCCACCAGCGCCAGCACGTGCTCCGTCGCCGCCGTCGCGCCGACGTTCGACAGCGTCCCCAGCAGCGTCTCGCACACCGCCCGTCCGTGGTGTCGCATCGTCGCTCGCATCGTTTTCCTCGCCTCCATCGCGCGTCGCCGTCGTCCCTCGTCGTCGTCGTCGTCGTCGTCGTCGTCCATCGCGTCCCGCGCGACGTCCGCGATCTTCATCAACCGCGCGACGTCCTCCTCGCGAAGCAACCGACCGCGGACGAACGCGTCCCAGCGCGGGGCGTCGCGGAGTCGCGCCGCGCGCGTCCGCGCGCGCTCGCGGTCCGCGCGCGACATGCGGAGCGCGCGCGTCGTCAAATCACGACGCGCTTTCGATGCCGATGCCGACGCTCGCGACGCGCGCGACGACGCCGGCGCGCGTCGCGAACCGCCGAGACGCGCCGATCGCGCGCGCGTTCGGCGACGCTCGCTTTTGGCGGTCGGACGCGCAGAAGATGAACGCGCTGCGGCACGAGCTCGAGACGCAGCGGGCGGAGACGCTGCGGTTGCATCGCGAGCGACGCATCGCGGACGACGCGCGCGCGGTCGCGGAGGAGCGATGCGCGATGTACGAGACGCGGTGCGAGCGGCAAGAGCGAGAGATCTTCGCGCTCGAGCGACAGTTGGAGGAGAAGACGAACGGGGTGGAGACGGCGATGATGGTGGCGCGTCGACAGATCAAGTGGCAAGAAGAGCGCTACGAGGCGCTGGCGAAAGAAGCGGAGGCGCTGCGGGAAGCGATCGCTGCGGGTAAGTAAATTAAAAAATGTTGATCAAGCGCGCGGGAGCTAACGGGGCGAGGCGTCGTCGCCGTTGACGCGCGCGTTGGTGAGAACGTCGTCCTGACGAAGCGCGCCGACGATGCAGCCTTGCTCGTCGACGACGGCGATTAAAGCGGCGGAGTCGCGAACGCACATCATGGCGACGTCGCCGACGGTGGTTTCGTCGAGCGAAAGACGCTCGGGGGCGGCGCTCATGACCTGACCGACGGTAATGTCGGTGCCGACGCAGCCGTCGGCCCGACGAAACGTGCCGACGGGGATGCCAGTTTCGTCGTCGATGACGACGGCGTTGACGTTGGCGCCCAAAGACTCGAGCGCGTCGGCGACAGAGTCGCTGCGACGGACGATGTCGCCGCGGCGCATGCACTCGCCCACGTTTGGAAGCACGGATGCGATCGGTTCGCCCGGCGCGACGCCCTTCTTGAACAGGAGAGGCTCCACGGCGCCGACTTGCACGGCGTTGGCCCAACCGCCTCGCGGTGGAGGCGCCGGTGAGGCGCCGATGCCTTGCTCGTCGAATTCGTCGTACGACCACGCACCGTCGAGTAAGTCGAGCGCCTGCGTGACGCTCCACACGTCCGGCTTTTCCCATCGACAGAGCGAACCATTGTGATTTAACACGACGTCGTCGTCCAAGGGATCGAATTCTTGCGCGCCGTCGTCGTCCTCTTCATCGAACGATTGCGCCGCGTTGTCGAAGTTGGCGTCACACTCGAGGACTTCCTGGACAAAGAGCGCGACGAGAACACCGGACGATCGGTCGCGAAATACCCTAGCCGCAGCCTCTTCGTTACCATTCTGAACGCGGAAAATCGCGGCGCGCGCACCCTCGACGTTGCCGGCCGCGGCGCACGCTTCGGCCTCAAACATGTCGCACTCGGCTTTGATCTCGCCGCTCTTGTTCTTCCGCTGAAGCTTACTGCTCAGTTTTCGTACCCCTTGCTCGTCGCCGTTCGTCGCCAACAGTCGCATGGCGGAGAAGTACACGCTCGGACTGATGTACATCTTCTTCTCGTAGCCAAAGTCGAGCGCCGTCAAAGCGGTGTCGATGTCTCCGTACGCCACAAAGGCGTTCACGAAGGCGCCGACGACGATGCCGTCTTGCTTCACACCCTTTGCTATGAAACGACTCCAAAGATCCTTCACCACATCGACGCCACCCGCGAATTCACCACCGACAATGTCTCGAGCCGCCGCCGTCTCCGCCACCAACGTCGTCGTGTACGAAATTTCATTCGGATGCACGTTGGCGTCTTTGATCCTATCCATTCTTCGCAGCAACGCGCGGCACCAATCGGGGCGACCAGCCTTGGCGCACGCTGAGATGGTGATGTTGTACGTCACTCTGGTCGGCTCGACGCCAGCCTTGGACATTTCAGGAAGAATGTTCAAGCATCCCAACGCGTCCTGGCTTCGGGCGCACGCCTTGACGAGCGCGTTCCAAATATACTCGTCTTCGTTAAAGTTGTCGCCGCCGCGAACGCGTCCTTCCCACGTCGTGATGCGCTTCATAAACTTGCGCGTCCGTTGCACATCACCATTCGTCGCACACGCATCGAGCGCGGCGAAGAGCATGCGCGTCGTCGCCGTTCGTTTGGGGTGCCATTGCGTTCCCATGTCGTCGCGCTTTCCGTACTTTGGCACGTCGTCCTTTGACCATTTCCACGAACCTCGCAAGACGATGTTTCCGCGTTTACCTACGCCGAATTTCCCATCCTTCGGCCCGCGGCCCTTCTCCCACTGCTCTAGCAATCCGAGCGCCTCGGTGAGACGCCCCTGTCTGGCGTATCCCAGCATGAGCGCGCTGTACGCTGGCGCCCCCGCCCCGCACTCGGACACTCCGTCGAGCTTCATCAGGAGCTTGTACGCCGTATCTAGCTCGTTGCACTTCACGCACGCCCCGATCACCGCACCCATCGTGATCTTCCTCCCCTTCGGCGTGGTCGGTATCGCGGACATCTCCAGCAAATCAAACACGGCGTCCAGTCGTCTCGCGTCGCCCAACTCTTTGATCTTCTTCGTCAGCAGTTTCCCGTACAGCGGCCTCAACCCGTACGTCACCTTACCCGAATCTCGACTCTGACTCCCCACCGACTGAAAACCTTGCGGCTTCACGCTTCGAATCTCCTCGTCCAGCGCCGCCGCCCGCTCCGGCGTCCCCACGAACGCGTCGTTTTCCTCGTCGAACGGCGACGCCCACCCATCGTCCTCGATCTCGTGCGCCTCCTCCATCGGATCCATCGTCCTTCCCGTCGCCGTGAGATGCTCCCACGCGTCGAACCCGCGCTCGACGCCGCGTCCGCGTCGCCCTCCGCGTTCGCCGCGTCTCCCGCGCGTCGCCGTCCCGTCCCTCGCGTCGTCCCCTCCCTCGTCCCTTCCCCGCTCGCCCCACGCCGCCGCGCGCGCCCGTTCGCCTCGCCGCGCGTTTCCCGCGTCACCCGCCGTCGTCGCTCGCGCGATTCCGCGCGTTCGCGTCCTCGCGCGCGCGCCCGCGTCCTCGTCCCGCGCGCGCGTCGCCATCGCGCGCGCATCCATCGCGCGTCGCCATCGCGCGCGCGCGCGTCCGATCGCGTCGCCGCGCGTCGACGCCGACGTCGACGGCGTCGACGCGATCGTCGCCCGCATCGTCGCGCGCGCGCCGTCGCGCGCGCGCCGCCGTGCCGGCGACGTCGCGCCGCGCCGCGCATCTTATCCTGAGACGCTCGAGGCGACACACGGAACAGCCCGCGGTCGGTCTGTATGCGCAAACAGTGAGAGACTGATATATGACGCGGTCGGTCGGTATGGGTAAACAGTGTGCGTACGAATACCGACGGCCCGACCGCGCGCGCCGACCGCGCGCCCGGCAGAGCGCGACGCGATGGCGCGCGACGACGACGACGACGACGACGACCGGCGGTGGTACGCGCGGCTGGTGCCCATCGTCGATGAGTCCGCGCGCGTGAAACACGTCGATCGAGCGGCGCTGACGAAGACGGCGGACGGATGCGCGCGCGCGCGACGCGGCGACGGCGACGGCGCGCGACGGCGCGCTGCGACTGCGCACGCGAAGCGCGGTCCTCGGACGGATCGTCATGAACAAGGAGGGCACGGCGCGGGCGAAGACGCAACCGGCGGATCTGGCGCTGGACGTCGCGAGCGGTGCGCGCGAGGCGAGGGCGAGGCGAGAGAGGGGGAGCGCGAGCGACGCGTTTGAAATTTGGATTCAAACGCGCGCGAGGACGAGGGGCGAAGGGTTCGGGCGCGAGCGAGCGGGCGATCGATGGCGCGGACGGACGATCGAAAGATCGAGGGAATCGAACGCGCGGGGGACTGACGGACGCGCGCGCGTCGTGGAATCCAAATCGTAGTGAGCGCGAAGCACGCGGTGATTACGTGCGAGGTGAAGGACGCGAAGGCGTCGCCGCCCGAGTTTGAGATTAAAATCATCGACTTGTCGCGAAATGGGGTGATGCTGAACGGCGAACGGATCAATAAGGATGAGTATTACGAGCTCAAGGATGGGGACGCGGTGACGATGCCGTTTCATTTGGAGTATAGGTTTGAGCTGAATCCGGACGGAACGTTGCCGAGGGCGACGCGCGTGCCCGTGGACGAGACGCCGACGCCGCTGCAAAAGAAGCGCGCGTCGCCGGCGACGGCGGCGGTGGAGAACGGCGGCGGTGCGAAGAAACCGCGCGAGAGCTGCGATGATAACGAGGGACAAGGCCAGGCCATGCGCGAGTTGACGACGGAGAACGGAGAGTTGCGTCAACGCGTGGAGGCGCTCGAGAAGGAGCTCGAAGAGGCGCGACGCCGCGAAAAGGAGGCAGCGGCGCCGACCGAGGCGGCGGAGGGCGACAACGATGACGTACGCGCGGAAGCGCTTCGCGAAGCCGAGGAAAAAGTGAAACAAGCCGAAGCACGCGCGGAAAAGCTCAACGCTGAGCTCGAGGAGGCGCAGGCGGTGGTTGAAGGCGCGGCGAGCGCGACGAAGGAGATGGAAACCAAGCTCGCGGAGTTGCAATCGGCGCTCGACGCCGCCGAGACGAAGCGCGTGGAAGCCATCGCGAGTGTTCAAAAGGAATGCGCCGAGGAGATTGAAAATTTGAACGCCCGCGTCGCTCGAATCCAGTCGGTTCGCAAGGAGGAGCTTGAAGAAGCCGAAGCTCGCGTCAAGGCGTTCGCGTCATCGGCGCGAGAATCGCGCGATTTAGCAAAGCAACTCTTGGACAAACTCAACGAAAGCGTTCAATTGGTCGCGAGCGACGCGGACGCCGCTCACGGCGACGACGACGAGATGACGCACGAGACGACGCCTCAAAGACGAGACGGCTCCGACGAAAAAGCCGCCGAGGACGCCGCCGAGGACGAACCCGCAAAGGACGACGACGACGACATCAACGATAACGACGACGACGACGACATCAACGATAAAGACGACGATTCCCTCGAACAATTGGACGTCGACAACCACTTTTCCGACTCCATCTTAGCCGACGTCGAGTTCCCGCCGACGGAGAAGCCGACGCAAGTCGCCGCGCCTCTGCACGACATCGGCAACTCGCCGCGCACCGACCAACCGTCTCCGAGCAAGCGCGTCGGTCGCGATATCGACGACCGTTCGCCCCTTCCCGCGAGCGTCCTCGAGGACTGATCCGACGCATCGCCGACGTTCGCGCCTCGGCGCGCCGCACCATGAATACATAACGACCGTTTCGTAACGACCGCCGCACTCTTTGACATGCGCGTCGCGCCCGCGCGCGATTTCACGCCCGCGCGTTCGACGACGACGATGCGCGCGTCGCTCTCGCGCGCGATCGCTCGCGCCGTCCTCCGCGCGCCGTCGCGCGCGTCGCCGTCCCGGCGGCGTCCCGGCGCGTCCCGAGCGTTCGCGCGCGACGCCGACGACACCTCGCGCGTCGCCGTCCTCGGCGGCGGCGCCGCCGGACTCACCGCCGCGTACTTCGCCGCGCGCGCGGGCGCGCGGGTCACGGTGTACGAACGAACGAGCGAGTGCGGGAAGAAGATTTTGATGTCTGGCGGCGCGCGGTGCAACGTGCTGCCGACGAGCGCGACGGCGAACGATTTCACCACGGAGAGCGCGAATCGACGATTGAAGGCGGTGCTCGCGTCGTGGTCCGTCGAAAGATGTCGAGAGTGGCTGGAGACGGAGATTGGATTAGGGCTGGGGATTGAGATCGCGTCGAATAAATACTTTCCGCTGAGCAACTCGTCGAGGGAGGTGCGGGATAGATTGGTCGCCGCGTGCGAGAAGGCGGGAGTGGAATTCAAGTACGAGACGAGCGTCGATGGGGTGGTGCGAGGAAGCGATGGGATGGGATGGACGCTTCGAGTGCGAGGGTCGGGAGACGAACGCGCGCGCGCGATCGTGCTCGCGATGGGAGGGCTGAGTTTTCCCGCCGTCGGAACGGATGGCACCGGGTACGCCATCGCGAGGCGGGATTTAGGACACGCGTTACACGAGCCGTATCCCGCGTTGGTGCCGCTGACGGGACCGCATCCGGGCGGCGAACCCTTACCAGGGGTCTCCGTCGAAGTCGAGCTGAAGGTAGCGGCGGCGAACGCCGACGGTGGCGGTGGGAAGAAGAAGGCGCAAGCGATTCGCAAGGGGTTTCTCTTCACGCATCGCGGGTATTCTGGACCGAGCGTTTTGGATCTGAGCCATCACCTGGTACGGCCGCTGGTGCGAGCGAACGAATCCAAAGGTGGAAGCTTACGAGACGAAGATTTTGACGCTCCGACGTCGTCGTCGCCGAGAATGGTGATTAATTGGAGCGGCATCAAACGAGAAGAGTGGCAAGAGCGCCTCACAGCGCCGCCGGGCCGAGCGCTCGTCGTCAGCCGACTACGCGAAGCGCTTCCGAGTCGCCTCGCCGACGCCCTCGTCGCTGAATCCGGCGTTGATTCGCGATGTAAAATTGCCGAACTGAAAAAGGACGATCGCGCGAAGCTTCTGCGCGTGTTGACTGAATACGAAATCGCGGTGAAAGGTCATCAAGGGTATCGCAAGGCTGAAGTCACGGGTGGCGGCGTAGCTTTGGATGAACTCGACACGGCGTCGATGGAGAGCTTGAAGGCGCCGGGAATTTATATGTGCGGTGAAGTTTGTGACGTGTTCGGCAGAATCGGTGGATTTAATTTTCTATGGGCGTGGTGTAGCGGTAGACTGGCAGGAATGAGTGCGGCGAAGGCCATTTCGAGCGCGGACGACGAGTGATGTAATGTAACATACATATGTGTTTACAAGTGTACAGCTTTTCACAGCACGACAGTAAGCGGAGACGGATTCGGAATGAATCGTCGGAGCTTAGGCATGACTGTCGCATCGACGAACTGCGGTCCTTCGATGCTTGTTGGCATCGGGATCAACGTCGAGTGCGACTCGGCGACGCGCACGTTTGGCGCGTCGGCGTGCATACTTTCTCCCTCCACAAGCACGCGGCTCCATCGCACGTTTCCACGATCTATCGCGATGTTGCACAGATTTCCGTTGATCTCACAATGAATCACGTCAACATTCGCGCCACCAGACACGCACACGCCGTCGTTCGCGTTTTTGGAAACATGGCACCCCTCGACGAGGACGTCAATCTCCTCGGAAGATTTTTCGTTTTCGAAGTCATCCGAGTCTAAATCCATGAGAAATGCGGAAAATTCTTCTTCAAGATCGAGCTCTTCGTCAATACCTGCGTCAAATCTCGCAGTAAGGTAGTCGCGGTTCGTGTACCGCTGCGCGATATCGATCCCGTTGAATGCGTTGCCTCGGACTTCAGAGTGCCGAATCGTGCCCCGACCGCACATTGCGATACCGACACTGGAGTTGTTCGCGACTATCGTGTTAGAAATATTTGCCGTGGAAGATACACCCACGGAAATACCCGCGCCAACGTTGTTCGCGATGAGGTTGTCGTGGATATTGCCGTGCGCGCAATCAAACAAGACAACGCCATGCGCGAACCCGTTTACGATGCGATTGTTGCAAATCTCCACCGGGCCCGACAAAGCCGTGACGGCGGCAAACAAACGATCGTACCCCAAAGACGAAGGTAAGCTTTCGATCTCATCGATGACTTCCTCTTCGTGCGCGTCTTCGACGCTAGACTTGGCGGCGGTGATTCTGCACGCCGTGAGCGAGCTGCCGCGTCGCGACGTGCTTAAAAACGACGACAGCACTGAGTGAATGTTACACGCGTGCACGTGCACCGCGGAGTCTTGCGCCGTCGCCACCACGCCTTCACCAGCGCTCACGATATCGCAACTGTCAAGTCGCAATCGCGAGCCGTCGGAAACGTACACGCACGCCTGGTGGCCGTATCCAGACGAGCTGCTGCGTTTCGCAGAGCCCCGTCGCAACAGCGTGACGTTGGTAACCACGGACGCGACGGAACGGGAAGCGTTCATCGCCGTCGACGTCATCATCGCTGGAGTTTCGTCGCTCACGATGAGCACGTTCTCTCGTTTGTCGACACCCACAATCTCGATCCCGCGAGGAATGGTTAACGATCCTTCGTACGTGCCTTTGCCCAAGCAAACGACGTCGCCCGGCAAGGTGGCGTTGAGAACGCGCTGCAGCGCGCTCGCCTGCATGACTCCTCCGTCGCATTCAACTCGAATCACGCGCTTACCCGCCACTCGTGCGATTCCTCGGGTTTGCAAACGCTCCTTATAAGCCCGTCGCCAGCCCTCCCCCCCGCGGAAAATATCTCGGCGCTTTTCGGCGTTGGCGCTCGTGCCAAACACCGACTCGAAAGGCAACCGCGCGCTCCGAGCCCACGTCCCGCTCGCCCGCCACCGCCATCGAGCTTCACACAGCGACTTCCACAGCGAATCATCGAGCGTCGCCTCTCGCATCGTCCGAGACGTCAACCCGAGCGCCTCCACCGTCGCCGCGTCCGCGAACGAGCACGCGTGCGCCAAGCAATCCCGCGGCAAATTCTCGATCTCGCTCCCCCCTCCCGCGCGCACCTCTTCCCTCCCACCCACATCCCGCGCCGTCTCGCTCGCGCGTCCCTCCCACCGTCGTCGTCCGTCCCGTTCCCGTCGTCCTCGCGCCGCGCGTTCGAACGCGTCCCGCCCGCGCGCGTCCCCCGCCCCCCCCGACGTCTCCGGCGACCCCACCGGCGTGTCGAACCGCTCCCGTCGCCTCCGTCGCGCGTTCCCGCGTCCGCTCGCGTCCCCTCGCGCGTCGCTTCGCGCCCAGCGTTCTCCCGCGCGCCTCCGCGCGTCGCGTCGCGCGCGCTGACGCGGCGTCGTCGTCCCATCCATCGTCGCCCGCTTCCCATCGCGTGTATCGTCCATCGGTCCGAGCGTTCGCCGTCGATCGATGGACGCGCGACGTCGCGAGTCACCGCGCCTCCGTCGCGTCGTCGCGCGCGCGTCGCGTCGCGCGTCGCGCGATGGCGATTCGCGGCGATGCGCGCGCGACCGGCCGTCGCCCGACGCGTCTGTTTCCGGACTGTTTGCGCATACGAGTGTAAAGCGGTCGGTCGCCGCGACCTCGTGGTCCGTGTGTCGGCGTTCCGAAAGGCGATCCGACGCCGACGCGCCGACGCGCGACGACGCGACGCGACGCGCGCGCGCGCGACGACGACGCGAGCTCGATCGCGGATCGCGTCGCGATGTGCGGGATCTTCGCGTACAGTAATTGGAACTGCCCGAAGAGCCAGAAGGAGATCGTCGAGAAGCTGCTCACGGGACTGAAGCGTTTGGAGTACCGCGGATACGACAGCGCGGGACTGGCGATCGAGGACGGGGAGGACGTGTCGCGGACGACGGCGAAGGTGTTTCGCGAGACGGGGAAGATCGCGAACCTGGAGGGGTTGCTGGAGGCGAGTGAGAAGGATCTGCACGGGGATTTGGTGTTCGAGTCGCACTGCGGCATCGCGCACACGAGATGGGCGACGCACGGACCGCCGGCGCCGAAGAATTCGCACCCGCACACGAGCGATGAGGAGAATGATTTTTTGGTGGTGCATAACGGGATCATAACGAATCATCAGGCGCTCAGGGAGACGTTGCAGCGGAAGGGGTACATGTTTGAGAGCGATACGGATACCGAGGTCATTCCAAAGTTGACAAAGTATTTATTCGATAAATTTCACGATAAGTGCTCGTTCAGACAGCTGGTGATGGAGGTGTTGAGACAGTTGCAAGGGGCGTACGCGCTGGCGTTTAAATCGAGGCATTACCCGGGGGAGTTGGTGGCGGCGAAGCGCGGGTCGCCGTTGCTCTTGGGCATCGCCGAGGGACCGCATCCGGGAGAGCAGCACGCGTTGGTGACGAGCGAAGGCTTCGTGCCGACGTCTAAGCGCGCGAAGCGGACGTCGATGGAATTTTACTTCGCTTCCGACGCATCGGCCATGGTAGAGCACACTAAGCGCGTGTTGCACCTGGAGGACGACGACGTGGCGCACATTCACAACGGAGGGTACGGCATCTATCGCATGGAGAAGATTCACACCGAGGGCGAAGATTCGCCGAGTTTGGCGTATGCTCCGACGGTGAAATCCGCTGAAGTCGAGCGTACGATTGAGACGCTGACTATGGAGGTTGAGCAAATCATGAAGGGAAACTTTGATCACTTTATGAAGAAGGAAATTCACGAACAACCGGACGCGATTCAGCAGACGATGCGCGGTCGCGTCGTCTTCGACGCCGACGGAAACGTGCAACGCGTGTTCCTCGGTGGCATGGTTGATTACTTGTCCACCATTCGACGGTCACGTAGAATAATCTTGTGTGGATGCGGGACGAGTTATAACAGCGCCATCGCTGTTCGTCAGCTCATGGAAGAACTGACCGAGTTGCCGGTGACGCTCGAGCTCGCCTCGGACGTCCTAGATCGTCAGTGCCCGTTCTTCCGCGATGATTCCATTATTTTCATCTCGCAATCCGGTGAAACCGCGGATACTTTGCGCGCTCTCGAGTACGCGAAGTCCAAGGGGGCGTTGTGCATCGGGATCGTCAACGTAGTCGGTTCGGCGATTTCCCGCGCCACCGATTGCGGTCTCCACATCAACGCCGGCGCCGAAATCGGCGTCGCCTCCACCAAGGCTTACACGTGCCAAATCACCTCCATGGTGCTCCTCGCCTTGGCTCTCAGCGAAGATTCTCGCTCTCGCGCTGATCGCCGCATGGACATCATGCGCGGCGTCGTCACATTGCCAGACACCATGCGCCGTGCGCTCGAGCTCGATCAGAAAATGCTCGCGCTCGCCCGCACTCTCGTGGACGAGAACTCTTTGCTGTTATTCGGTCGTGGTTACAACTACGCCACCGCCCTCGAAGGCGCCCTGAAGGTGAAAGAAGTCGCCCTTCTTCACTCTGAAGGCATCTTGGCGGGTGAGATGAAACACGGTCCATTGGCGTTGGTCGACGAGACCCTTCCTTTGGTCGTCATCGCCACGCGCGATTCCTCCTACCTCAAGCAAAAGTCCGTCATCGAGCAGCTTCGCGCTCGCGACGCGCGCTGCATCTTGATCGTCAGCGAAGACGATGATTCTTTGGACAAATTCGCCTCGAACGAAGACATGATCATCAAGGTTCCCGAGGTGTGCGACTGCTTGCAACCTTTGATCAACATCGTCCCCTTGCAGTTGCTCTCGTATCACCTCACCGTCTTGCGCGGGCACAACGTCGATCAACCGCGCAACCTCGCGAAATCGGTGACGGTAGAATAGACTGCACCAGGCATAGTCTTGATTAATAATACGTAGAGACGTAGACACGTAAAGACGAGAGAATGCGTCTCTCCGCCGCTCGCGCGCGCTCGACGCGTCCCGCTCGCCTCTTTCTTCTCCAGAGTTCGACGCCGCGCGTCCTCGCTCGGCGCAACCGCGCCATGGCCGGGTTCTGGCGCCCAGGCGCGGACGCTCCCTCGACGTCCGCGCCGTCGACTCTCTTAACTCTCGACGTCGACGCCGATGCCGACGCCACCGGGACGTTGATTCAATTCGAGAAAAATCCGAAAGCGTCGCTGAGCGCGCGTCGTCGCGCGCTCCCGATCGCGGCGCACGCGGACGAATTGATGTACTGCGTCGAGAAACATCAAACCACGGTCGTCGTCGGGCACACGGGGTGCGGAAAGACGACGCAGATACCGCAGTACCTGCGAGACGGCGGCTGGTGCGGCGGCGGCGCGACTGTGGCGGTGACGCAGCCGAGACGAGTGGCGGCGCAGACGGTGGCGCAACGCGTCGCAGAGGAGGTAGGGTGTGTGATAGGGGATACAGTTGGGTACGCGATACGATTTGAGGACGTGTGCACGCCGGGGAAGACGGAGATTAAATTTTGCACGGATGGAGCGCTGTTGCGCGAGCTCGCGGAGGATCCGTTGTTGACAAAGTATTCGGTGGTGATAGTGGACGAGGCGCACGAGCGCACGTTAGCGACGGACGTGTTGTTAGGATTATTGAAGAAAGTGCAGCGCGCGAGAAGGGATTTGCGGTTGATCGTGTCGAGCGCGACGATTCAGGCGGAATCATTCGCGGCGTTCTTTGACGCGAGCGGCGAGGACGACGACGGCGATGGACCTTCGAGAAAGCCCATCATCATGTCCGTCGAAGGTCGAGCGCACGGTGTGTTGATTCATTATCTGGATGAACCGACCGGAGATTACGTGTTGAGCGCGGTAGAGACGGCGTTGGAAGTGCATCGAAACGAAGGACCAGGTGATATATTAATCTTTCTCACAGGCGAGGGCGAGATCGACGACGCCGTCAACTTGCTCGAAGAGGAAGCGCGAGAGATGAAACGCGATCCGAGACGGTCACACGATGCGCTGGATTTAGTGGTTTGTCCACTGTATGCGGGATTAAATCTTGCGGCGCAGTTGGAGGCGTTTCGACCGCCGCGCAGAGGCGCGCGCAAAGTCGTCGTGGCGACAAACGTTGCCGAAACGTCTGTGACGATTGAAGGTGTCGTGTACGTCATAGATTCATGCTTTGCGAAGCAAAAGGCGTTCGACCCAGAGCGCGGCATGGAGAGTTTGTTCGTCGCACCCGCGAGCAAGGCGAGTACGAACCAACGCGCCGGTCGCGCCGGTCGCGTGCGTCCGGGTAAATGCTTTCGCTTGTGCACCGAGATTGACTATCGCTCGTTGGCCGACGTCACGGCTCCGGAGATCGTTCGAAGTGACCTCGCGAGTACGGTTTTGCAGATCAAGGCGATGGGTATTGATAATATCATGAACTTTGAGTGGGTGTCGCCGCCGCCCGCGGCGAACATGATCAAGGCGCTCGAGCTTTTATACGCGCTCAGGGCTTTGGACGACGACGCCAAGCTCACGAGTCCGCTCGGCGTGCACTTAGCCGAAATCCCACTCGAGCCGCAGCTAGGGAAGATGCTCCTCGTGAGTGGAGAGATGGGATGCGTAAGGGAAGCGTTGACTGTCGCGGCGTACATGCAAGTGCAGTCGTTGTGGGTCACGCATCGCGGGCAAAAGAAACGCTTAGATGAGATGCGCGACCGCTTTGCCGTGGAAGAAGGAGACGCAGTGATGATGTTGAACATCCACGACGCGTACTGTGACGCGAGAAACCAGGCAAAGTTTGCGAGCAACAACATGCTCAATCATCGAGCGCTGCTTCGGGCTGGAGATGTACGCAGTCAATTGAAAAAGCATCTCGCTAGACTGGGAGTCGTCACGAATTCGTCTTGCGGCGATGATACGGTACCAATTCGACGTGCGATTGCTGCTGGGTTCTTTGCTAACGCTGCAACGCTCGCGCCCTACGGTGGCGGCCCCGATGGTTCCGTCTTTCATTCTCTCCGCGCGATGAGTGCGCGCGCGCGTGCTCGAGAGCTCCGAATACATCCAAGCTCCGCGCTGTTCCGCTCGCGACCGCAATGCGTGGTGTATTGCTCCGCCGTTCGCACAGATCGCGAGTACATGCGCGACGTCACCGTCGTCGAAGCCGATTGGTTGCGCGAGCTCGCGCCGCACTTCTATCGCGCGGTGAGCGCCAATCCGACGACGCAATAGATAGCCGTTTTAGCGATTAAAATTACAAACTAGGAGTTTCGTCGATTCACGACTGATATATCACCATCCTTTAGAACAGAAACCTCGAGAACACCACTCGATCTCGTCGCAACTTTGCCGACAACCTCGACATGAACATCCGTGTCGGGGTAGGGGTTGTCCGAGAGACTCACCGTGATGTCGCCCCTGGGTTTCGACATTTGACAACCGCGCTTTTTACCGACGACCTCGGGCAACTTGTCATCAAGAAATCTAGCGTAGCCGCTCGCCGCGCTACCCGTCACGGGATCTTCGTCGATACCGACATCCGGCCCAAACCATCGCGTGTAGAAATCGTACGAATGATTCGGCCGATTTTTCACCGTCAAGAGCACGCACAAACCACGAAAACCTTGAACCATGTCAAAGTCGTACTTCATTTCCTCGATGAAGCACCTCCCCACTTCCGATATCGCCTTCAGATCGGGCGCGTGATTCATGAAGCGGTCGAAACACGCCTCAAACACCTCGTTGGGTGCATCATCCGTGTCGATTATGAAAAACAAGTCGCCGATGAAGTTGTACCGAAGCTCGTACTTCGCCTTGGAAGTCGCAGAGCTCTGCGAGTTCGAGCGCTCGTGGTCGTCGCCAAAGCAGCCTCGAATCATGTTCACGATTTCTTGAGGGTGTAAGAACCCATCCTCACCAAGCGCGTCCGGAAAGGATCTCGCGCGTTCCTCCGGAAGTGCCATCGCGTAGGACGACTCTACACCGCCGTCCAAATCTTTCCACACGAACAACGACTCGTAAGCGGCTTTCACTTGTGTTCCATCGCACACATCACGCGGCTTGCCGTATAAAAATCCAATCTTAGTGACGTGCTCGTTCCCCGGCGCTCGAAAAATCTCGTGCGCCGTCGCCATCGACGCGTGCCCGCACAGATTGATCTCGCACTTTGGCGTAAACCACCGTATGTCGTACATCCGATGCGCCATCGCGCCGACGACCTCCACGTCTGCCCGCTTCGCGAACGCCGTCTCGCTCAAGCCTAATTCGCTCGCCGCCGCCTGCATCACCGCGTCCGGCGGCCACGGTCCATCGTCCGGCAAAAGCACCACGGCCGCGGGATTCCCACTGTCGTCGCCTTTCGTCGCCGACGGGAACGCGTTCGCGATCGCGTACGCGTGCCTCGTCGTCATGTCTGATTGATTGATTGATTGATTGATTGATCGACGCAACCGTTTCGCTTCGCAACCGTCGACGCGCGCCGCCGGTCGCAAAAGAAACAGCGC
>MDSW01078016.1_pt1 | contig 23202 bp, 20 predicted proteins | sample 811171 | NCBI WGS metagenome assembly MDSW01 (sample SAMN05326641, study PRJNA326480) | marine metagenome | isolation source: seawater | place: Atlantic Ocean: North West | collected 2012 | reverse complement strand
CCAGATGCTTGAATTTGAATTTTTTGTTCTTTACCAGTACCTTTATCTTTAGCAGAAACATTAACTATACCGTTTGCGTCAATATCAAAAGTTACCTCAATCTGAGGAACACCTCTAGGAGCAGGCGCTATTCCAACAAGTTCAAAGTTTCCTAAAATTTTATTATCTGCTGCCATCTCTCTTTCACCCTGAAGAACTCTTATAGATACTGCGGGCTGATTATCTTCAGCAGTAGAGAAAATTTGGCTCTTTTTTGTTGGTATAGTTGTGTTTTTATCAATTAGTTTTGTTGAAACTCCCCCAAGAGTTTCTATGCCCAGTGACAAAGGAGTAACATCTAAAAGCAAAACATCTTTTACGTCTCCTTGTAATACTCCTGCTTGAATAGCAGCACCCATTGCAACTACTTCATCAGGGTTTACACTTTTGTTCGGTTCCTTTCCAAAAAAATTTTTAACAGTTTCAACAATTTTTGGCATTCTAGTCATCCCACCTACAAGAACAATTTCATTTATTTCAGCTGCAGAAAATCCAGAATCTTTAAGAGCGGTTTTGCAAGGCTCCAGGGTTCTTTCAATTAAACTTTCTACAAGAGCCTCAAGTTTAGCTCTCGTAAATTTTAAGTTTATGTGTTTAGGGCCTGTTTTATCAGCAGTTATAAAAGGAAGATTTATTTCTGTTTGAGCTGCAGACGATAATTCTATTTTTGCTTTTTCTGCTGCCTCTTTTAATCTTTGAAGTGCTAATTTATCACTTTTTAAATCAATGCCATTGTCTTTTTTAAATTCAGATACTAAATAATCAACTATTGTATCATCAAAATCTTCACCACCTAAAAACGTATCACCATTTGTTGATTTTACTTCAAAAACCCCGTCCCCAATTTCTAAAATTGAAACATCAAATGTACCTCCACCAAGATCATAAACAGCAATTTTCTTTCCACCTTTTTTGTCTAGTCCATATGCCAATGATGCAGCAGTAGGTTCATTTATAATTCTTAAAACTTCAAGACCTGCAATTTTTCCTGCATCTTTTGTAGCTTGTCTCTGAGCATCATTAAAATATGCCGGTACTGTTATTACAGCTTTTGTAACAGGTTGCCCCAAATATTTTTCTGCTGTTTCCTTCATTTTTTGAAGAATAAATGCTGATATCTGTGATGGAGAATATTTTTTTCCTTTTGCTTCTATCCAAGCATCATTTTTATCTGACTTAACTATTTTAAATGGAACTTTTTCTACATCTTTTTTAACAGAGTTATCATCAAAGGTTCTGCCTATTAATCTTTTAGCAGCAAAAATTGTATCATTTGGATTTGTAACAGCCTGTCTTTTTGCTGGTTGTCCAACCAATTTTTCATCTTTTTCAAGAAAGGCTACCACAGATGGTGTAGTTCTTTGCCCTTCTGCGTTCTCAATAACTTTGGCTTGCTTTCCTTCCATTATTGCTACGCAAGAATTTGTAGTGCCTAAATCTATTCCAATTACTCTACTCATGATATCTCATATATGGGTGTTATTTTCTTTTCTACAAGGTGGTATTTTCTATTTTTTCTCATTTTTATCCTTGTTTTTGAGGTCTTTTTTTTTAGATACCGCAACCATTGAGGGCCTTAGCAGTCTATCCCCAAACATATATCCCGGCTGTATTTCTTGAACAATAGTTCCAATTTCGACATTATCATCCTCTATTTCTACCATTGCTTGATGAAAATTAGGGTCAAATTTTTTATTTAAAGAATTTATTTTTTCTATCTTATTTTTTTTAAATATCGATAACAAATCTTTTTCTATAATTTCAATATTTTTTAAAAATTTACTTAAATCTTTATTATTTTTTAGATTAGGATCATTCTTTATTGAATTATGGGCTCTTTGTAAGTTATCTAAAATGGCCAAGTTTTCTCGAGCGAAACTAAAACCACCAAAATCAATTGCCTCTTTAATTTCTTTTTCAAATCTACTTCGTTGATTTTCTTGCTCAGCAAGAGACCTTAAAAGTTTATCCTCTGTATCTTTCAGTTTTTCTTCAAGAGACAGTTCTTTATTCTCATCTTTAATAGATTTAGACTCTTTATTTTCTCTATCTTCGTCATTTAAATTAGTCATAATTGCTATATAATCATAAATTATTTAATTTCTAGATGAATATGCATAAATTTAATAAAATTTTAATTGGAACTCATAATGATGGTAAATTCAAAGAGATAAGCGATTTAATACCTAAAACGATAGAAAAAGTTTCCCCTTTAAGCCTCAGTATCGAGAGTCCCGCAGAAAATGGAAAGACATTTCTTGAAAATTCTGAAATTAAAGCTGATTTTTTTTGTAAAAAATCAAATTTAGTTACTCTTTCAGATGATTCAGGGTTGTCAATTGATTGTTTAAATGGTGAACCTGGTATTTACTCTGCTCGGTGGGCAAAAAAATATGGAAGCTTTGATAAAGCCATGGATGAAATTTTAAAAATGGTTAATAAAAAAAACAAAAATACAAATGCACAATTTATTTGTAGCCTCACAATACAATGGCCAGACGGAAAAAAAATTTCTGAAATAGGAAAAGTTAATGGAAAAATATGCCCCAAAAAAGGAGATAATGGATTTGGTTACGACCCAATATTTATTCCAGAAAACTATTCTAAGACATTTGCAGAAATGAACTATAACGAGAAGCTTCTAATTGATCATAGATTTATAGCTTATAAAAAATTAGAAAAAAAAATTAAAACTTATTTTGAATAAATTTACCCTCTTTTATTCTATAAATATTAAGATCTTGTATAACTTTATTTTCAGATATTTTAAACTTTCCAAGTTTGCCTTTAATATCTTTTTTAAAATTAAAGTCATTAATTGATTTTATTTCACCTAAGTTTTTCCATAAATAATAAATAAGGCCAACGCTGTCATAAGCTAAAATTGATATTTCATTGGGTGTGTAGTTATAAACTTTGAAAAAAGAATTATTAAAATTTCTAAAATTATTTAAATTAATAGAGGGAAAATAAAAATTATTAATTGAAGTTTCCTCAAGAATTCCTTTATCAAACCATTGATTACCAGTTATTATTAAAATATCTTTGTCAGCAACATCAGTATAAGCAAGGGATGTTAGAACACTTTTTAAACTATCACCAAAATCTAAAATTATTACAGAGTCAAAATTTACTTTACCTAGTGTATATCTTTGTTTTAATTTATTTAACTCTCGGATATCTTTTAATTCTTCTGAACCTTCTAATTTTTTAACTCTAGACTCTAAATTCATTTTTCTCTGCTTATAATTTGTGAGTTTTTCGATTTGCTTAGTCAATTTTTCTGGATTTTGACTATATTTAAATTTTTTTGAATTAGGAAAATTTATTAATTTAATATTTTTTTCTATGTGTTTAGAATAATCATTTTCAGGATATAAGATTATTGTTTTTTTCCTATTCTCTTTGTTTATAAATTTTTTTATCGATATTAGTTGCGATTCAAGGTTTATACCCATCATTAAGACATTATTTTTTATGTTTGAGTCCATATTAGATAAAGATAAAAAAATTAAATTTTCGCAACTGTACAAATCTTTTGTAGATTTAGACTCCACAGGTCCAACGACTACTTTAATTCCATCTTTTTCAAATTCTTCGCAAGCTTTCTTTATTTTTTTATTTTCGGACCCAGAGTCTTTTGGGTATATTTTTATATTTGAATCATCAATATCGTGTAAAGCTAGATTTATTGAATATAAAATTTCTTCACCAAAACCTTTTAGCTCTCCTGAGAAAGGAGCCAAAACTCCTATTTTAAGAAAATTCTTATCTTTATTTTCTAATGCAAAAATAAAACTATTAAAACTAATTAATAAATAAGATAAAAGTATCTTAGTAATATATTTCATAAAGTTATGAATGATTTCTTACCAGGTTTATATATTGTTTCAACTCCAATAGGTAATCTAGAGGATATTACATTAAGAGCTTTAAATGTACTAAAAAATTCTAATATAATTTTATGTGAGGATACAAGAAGATCATTAAAATTATTAAACCATTATAAAATTAAACAAAAACTTGTTTCTTATCATAAATTTAACGAAAAAAAATCTTTAGCACCTATAATTCAATCAATTCAAACCGGTAAAATAATCTCACTAATCTCGGATGCTGGAACACCTATTTTATCAGATCCTGGCTTAATACTTTTAAAAGAGTGTATTAAAAAAAAAAATAAAAATCTTTCCAATTCCCGGTGTATCAGCAATAACAACCGCTGTTAGTATTTCCGCTTTTGATGAAAAATATTTCTTCTATGGTTTTTTACCAAAAAAAGAAAAAGAATTAACAAGAATTATGGAAGAGTTAAAGAATTATAATTTTAATATTGTCTTTTTTATTCCCGCTATAAAAATTAACTTTTATATTAAATTTTTTAAGAAATACTTTTTAAATAGAAAAATTCTAATTGCTAAAGAGATGACTAAATTGTATGAACATTTTTACAGGGAAGATCTTAAAAATTTTGAAGGTTTTAAAAACAAAATTAAAGGAGAATTAACAGTCGTATTATCAAAAAGTGAGGTAAAAAATAATTCTTCCAGTAATGAAATTAATGAAAATATCCTCAGGAAAGAAGTGATTGAATATTTAAAAAGATATTCACTTAAAGATGTGGTAAAACTGATTTCAGAAAAAAACAAATTACCTAAAAAAAAAGTATATGATTTATGCTTAAAAATAAAAAAATAAATTTAATTTTTTCTAAATTAACCTTATTTTTATTTATACTAAATTCTTGTGTAGGAAGTTCATCAGTAGGTGTTTTTGGTTCAGGGGTAAGTATTGCTTTTGATCCTAGAACAGTTGGCATGCAAATTGACGACTCAATAATGCAAAAAAATTTAATGGCTCGATTAGCACTATCTGAAAAAAAATACTTACTCTCAGTAAGTGTAAAAGTTTTAGATGGAAATATATTTTTATCTGGCAAAGTCGAGGAACCTGAAGAAAAATTAAAAATTACTAAAATGGCCTGGGAAACCAAGGGAACAAGGTCTGTTAAGAGTGCAATAACAATTAAAGGTGAAACAAACTTTAAAAATACTGCTAAGGATATTTTGATTACATCTCAATTAAGAACTGCATTTATTTTTAACAAACTTATTAAGGCAACTAACTATAATATCGATACTATTAATGGAAATGTTTATGTTTTTGGAATTTCAATGACTTCTGATGAAAAAAAAGAAGTCATTAAAGAAGCTAATGAAATTTATGGAGTTAAAAAAGCAATTCCAAGTATTATATTAGTTGAAGACTTAAGTAGAAATAAAAATTAATTATTTTTTCTATTTTTATAATCAATAATTTCAGCAGAATATGCTGCTACAGATGCTAGGTTAAGTATGTCATTTGCAGATGACCTAAGTGGTGCAATTTCAATAGGCAGTCCTAATCCAATTAACAGAGGGCCTATCATTTTTGCTCCACCAATTGTTTTCATAAGCTTTGTTGATATAGCTGCGCTATGAAGAGCTGGCATTATTAATATATTTGCATTACCAACAATTTTCGAAAAAGGATAGGTCTCTTTATATTTTGGATTTAAAGCTACATCTGGTTGCATCTCACCATCAAAATCAAAATCAACTTTTTTGCTTTTAAGAATTTCTATGGCTTCTCTCACATGCTTTGTGTTCCTGGACGAAGGTTTTCCAAATGTAGAATGAGACAAAAATGCTACTTTTGGTTCAAAACCAAACAACTTTGCAACTCTAACACTTGATGTTGCGATTTTTATTAAATCATCTGCAGTTGGGAAATCGTTTACTTGTGTATCGGCAATAAAAATAGTTTTTTTTGATGTGATAAGCATATTTAATCCGAATAGAATCTCCCCAGTTCTAGCCTCAACAACTTTTTTGAGACTTTCAATAGAAGCAGCATAATGTCTTATATTTCCTGTAACCATTGCGTCAGCATCACCACATTCAACCATTGATGAACCCCAAATTATTCTATCGTTTCTTATCAGTCTATCTACATCTCTTTCTAAAAGACCTTTTCTTTGCAATTTAGTATATAATTTTTTTGTATACTGTTCCCTTTTTTCTTTATCGGTTGAATTAACAATTTTAATTTTATAATCCTCATCTAATCCAATTTCTTTTAATTGTTCTTTAACTCTTTTTTCATTTCCAATGACAATCGGCGTTCCTAAGTTACTGTTTTTAAAAGCAATTGCTGCTTTTAACATGTTCTCATCTTCACCTTCAGCAAATACAACAGTTTTAGGATTTTTTTTAATTTGAGAATTAATTCCCTGCATTATAGACATGGAAGGATCAAGTCTATTGGCTAATTGATCTTTATAAGTTTCAATATTAGAAATTTTCTTTCTTGCTACACCGCTTTTCATTGCAGCTTCAGCTACAGCTGCTGGAATTCTGCTAATTAATCTTGGATCAAAAGTTGATGGTATAATATATTCTTTTCCATAATGAGGCCTATCTCCTCCATAAGCATTAACTACTTCATCAGGCACTTCTTCCCGAGCAAGGGTCGCAATTGCTTTTGCAGCTGCTATTTTCATTTCTTCATTAATTTCTTTTGCTCTTACATCGAGAGCTCCTCTAAATATATAAGGAAATCCGATTAGGTTATTAACTTGATTAGGATAATCAGATCTGCCAGTAGCAACAATTGCATCTGATCTCACCTCATCGACTAATTCTGGCTTTATTTCTGGATCGGGGTTTGCGCATGCAAATATTATCGGATTTTTTGCCATAGATTTTACCATTTCAGGGGTTAAAACATTTTTTGCAGATAAGCCTAAAAAAACATCAGCATCTTTTATAGCATCTTTAAGCGTTCTTAGTTTCGTTTCCGCAGCGTATGCTGATTTAAAATGGTCTATATTATCTCTACCTTTATAGATTACACCTTTTCTATCAAGCATAATTATATTTTGAGTCTTTATGCCAATACTTTTAAAAAGATTTGCACATGCTAACGCGGATGCCCCTGCTCCATTTACAACAACTTTTACATCTCCAGGTTTTTTATTCGAAATATCCAATGCATTAATTAATGCAGCAGAAGTAATTATTGCAGTACCATGTTGATCATCGTGAAAAATGGGAATATCTAAACTTTCCCTAAGTTTTTTTTCTATTATAAAACAGTCTGGTGCAGCTATATCCTCTAAGTTTATTCCACCAAAGCTATTTCCTATATTTTGTATGCATTTAATTATTTCATCAGAATTTTTATTATCTATCTCAATATCAATTGCATCTATGTCGGCAAATCTTTTAAATAAAACAGCTTTACCCTCCATAACAGGTTTTGAAGCCAGTGCCCCAAGATCACCCAATCCTAAAATAGCAGATCCATTACTTATAACTGCAACCAAGTTACCTTTACTAGTATATTCATATGCTGCGTCTGGATTTTTAGAAATCTCTTTGACTGGCACAGCTACACCCGGAGAATATGCTAAAGACAGGTCTCTCTTAGTTGTTAAAGATTTTGATGAAACTATCTCAATTTTGCCAGACTTTCCTCTATTATGAAAATCTAATGCCTCTTTATCAGTGTAATGATCAATTTTTGATTTTTTTGTCATTAAGTATTTAGTATGTAATATAAATGATATTAAATCACTAATAATTTGTCTTAATTATGAATTTATTGTCTTCAACAACAGTTTTTAGTTTTTATACTTTGATAAGCAGGGTTTTAGGATATTTAAGGGATATTTTAATAGCAATATTTCTGGGCACGAGCATTTATGCAGATGCTTTTTTTGTTGCTTTTAGACTCCCAAATACATTTAGAAGATTATTTGCAGAAGGAACATTTAATGCAGCTTTTATTCCAAGTTATACGGATGCAAAAATTAAAGGTGAGGACTTAGGTAAAAAGTTTGCCAATGAGGTTTTTAGTTTGCTTTTAATATTCTTAATTTTTTTAATTATAGTAATTGAAATATTTACACCTTTCTTAGTTTATATAATTGCACCAGGATTTTATGAAAATTTGAATAAATTTTATTTGGCTATTGAATTTACAAGAATAACTTTTCCATTTTTACTTTTTGTTAGCTTGTCTTCATTATTATCTGGTATTTTAAATACAAACAATAAATTCGCTGCCGCTGCTGCCGCACCTATAATTCTTAATATTATTTTAATTTTTTTTCTTTTATTTTCAGTCTACTACGATCTTAATATCGCTAAGAATTTATCAATTGGCGTAACCTTTGCTGGAATATTGCAGTTTATAGCTTTGATAATTTTTACCAGGAAATTTTATTTTCCCTCAATTCAAATTATATTTAAACTTAATTCTAGAATAAAAAAGTTTTTTAAAAAACTATTACCAAGTATATTTTCCTCTGGAATAACTCAAATAAATATTTTAGTGGGAACTATAATTGCATCTTTTCAATCAGGAGCAGTTTCTTATTTGTATTATGCTGATAGAGTTTATCAAATCAATCTAGCTATTGCTGGAATTGCAGTAGGTACTGTTGCATTGCCGGCACTCTCAAAAAGTATAAAATCAAATGATCAAATATCTGTAAACCAAATACAAAATAGATCAATAGAATTATCTTTGTTACTTTCAATTCCAGCAACATTTGGATTATTAATAGCTTCAAAACAAATTATAAATAGTTTGTTTGGTTATGGATCTTTTCAAATTGAAGATGTTATTTTTACTTCTTTAGCACTAACTTTTTTTTCAATCGGGGTTCCCGCATTTGCTCTGATAAAGGTATTATCAAACTTTTATTTTGCAAGAGATAATACAAAGTTACCTTTTTATATATCTTTTCTAAGCATGGTACTTAACATTCTTATTAGCGTCTCTCTATTTAAAAAATATGGTTTTATAATTATACCAATCGCCACATCGATCTCCACTTGGGTAGCTGTTTTTATTTATATTGTTTTACTTACTAGAAGTGGATTAATTAATTTTGAAAACAAATATTTACTTAATTTTTTTAAAATTTTAATTGCTACAATTCTAATGTGTCTTTTTCTTTATTTTAGTTTAGATTATTTTGAGGATAAGTTTGATTACTATTACAAATTTAAATTAATTTATTTATTAATTGTTGTAGGCTTATCGGTAACAGTATATCTTTTTTTTGCAAAACTTTTTGGGTTATTTAATCTTAAAAGTTATAAATTAATATGAGTAAAAGCCATAAAGAAATAGTATTTTCAGGTGTTCAACCAACAGGAAATATGCATCTTGGAAATTATTTAGGAGCAATAAAAAATTTTGTTGCTTTACAAAAAAAAAAGAATTGTATTTATTGTGTTGTTGATCTTCACGCAATAACAGTTTTTCAAGAACCAAAAATTTTAAAAAATAATACTTTGGAAACAGTTGCAGCCTTTATAGCATGTGGTTTAGATTTTAAAAAAAATATTATTTTTAATCAATCTTCGGTTAGTGGTCATGCCGAATTAGCCTGGATTTTGAATTGTGTATCAAGGGTTGGTTGGATGAATCGAATGACCCAGTTTAAGGAGAAAGCGGGCACTAATAAAGAGAATGCTAGCGTAGGCCTGTATGTTTACCCAAATCTTATGGCTGCAGATATACTTTTGTACAAGGCTACCCATGTTCCTGTTGGCGACGATCAAAAGCAACACTTAGAGTTATCAAGAGATATAGCGCAAAAATTTAACAATGATTTTAAATGTAAAGACTTTTTTCCAATACCTGAACCATTAATTCAAAAAAATTTTTCAAGAGTAATGAGTTTAAGGGATGGTAAAAAGAAGATGAGCAAATCTGAGGAGTCAGATTACTCTAGAATTAATTTAAGCGATAACTCAGATGAAATAATTAAAAAAATTAAAAAAGCAAAAACAGACTCTTTGCCAATACCAGATAAAATTGAACATTTAAAAGAGAGACCCGAAGCAATTAATTTGTTAAGCATCTACTCTTCCTTAAAAAATACTAATTTAAAAACAACTTTAGAGGAAATGGCCGGAAAGGATTTTTCAAAATTTAAAGAGAAACTTTCGGAAATATTGATTGATACTATTTGTCCTATAGGAAAAAAAATAAAAGAATTAAATAGTGATAAGGTTTTATTGCAAAGTATTCTCAAAGATGGCTCTAATAAAGCCAAGGAAATAGCAGATGAAAATTTAAGCAAGGTAAAAGAAATTGTGGGATTTATTTAACAATTTTTCTATGGTAAAATTTAAAAATGATACAAACTGAAAATACACCAAATCCTAATGCACTGAAGTTTACTTCTAATCAAAGATTTTCTGATATTGGTGTCAAAGAATTTCAAAAAAAAGATATTAAAGAAATAAAAAATATTTTTATTAAGAATTTGCTTAATTTTGAAGGAGTTGAATTAGTATTAGTTTCAGAAAATTTCATAAGTGTTAAAAAATCTGAAAATGTAAAATGGGATATTTTGAAACCATCTATTATATCTTCAATAAATGATTATTTTGAAAAAAATGAAAAACCAGTTTTAACACAAAAACAGGAAGAACCTATAAAACAAGAGGAAGAAAATAATACAGTTAAAGAAATCAAAGAAGTACTTGATAACAAAATTAGCCCTGCCGTTGCAAAAGATGGGGGAGATATTAAATTTGTCTCTTTCAAAGATGGCACTGTTAAATTAGAACTACGTGGAAGTTGTTCAGGATGCCCAAGTTCTATGATGACTTTGAAAAATGGTGTACAAAATCTTTTGCGTCACTACGTTAAAGAAGTAAAAAATGTAGAAGCTATATAATTATATGAAGGGAAAACAAATACCTTACATAGATCAATTGTTTCAGTTAGCAAAGCTGTACAAAATAGATGAAATCAAAGTTTACGCTAAATCTAAAAAACAACTTACGACATCTCAACTTGAGTTAATTTTATTAAAAAATAAAATAAGATTGCCTGAACAAAGTTATAACAAAAAGAAAATTGCTGAAATTAAATTCAAAGAACAAGTTACTACAAATATTTTGATAACACTTTGTCTAATTGCTTTTATGGTAAGTATTATATCGGTTAGACCATTTATAAAATCATTTACAAGCGATATAAAATTTACATATGTGGCTAAAGAGTATAAATCGAATTTCAAAAAAAATTCTTTTGATACCCAAACAAAAGCCTCACCCAAATCTTCTGAAAAAGACAAAGATAGCCAAGATTATATAAGTTTAGATACTAAATTAACTTTAAAAATATTTGAAAATTTAGAATACGATTTAAAAAACATAAGATTAGGCCAAGCAGTCAAACCTGTTTACTTAAGGAAACTGCCAAAAGACCTTAAAAAAATGAAAAGTACTCAGAAAAAAAAGGATACTTTTATAAAAATTATAATGCCTTTAATTTTAAGTGAAAATAACAACATATTAGAAAACAGAAAAAAATTGTTTAAAATTTTAGCAAAACAGTCGAATACGATGGGTGAAAAAGTTTGGTTAAAAAGAAGATTTAAAGAATACCAAATAGAAAAAGAGGATATAGCTGAGCTTAAATTACGAATGGATATTGTTCCAACTTCAATTGCAATTGCACAGGCAGCTAAAGAAAGCGGTTGGGGTACTTCAAGATTTGCTTTAGAGGGAAACGCAATGTATGGACAATGGACTTGGGATAAGGATGGCATTGAGCCAACAAACAAAGATAGTAATCAGGAACACAAAATTCTTAGATTTCCTATGCTACAATCATCAGTTAAAGCATATATGAGAAATTTAAATACTCACAGAGGTTATAGAGAATTTAGAAATCAAAGAGCTGACTTAAGAAAAACTAATAAAAATATTTCTGGATTAGATCTAGTAAAATATTTGTATAATTATGCGGAGACAGGTTCAGAATATGTAAAAATTTTAAGGAAAATTATAACGCAAAATGATTTAACAGATTTTGACAATTCAGTTTTGATGAACTCTGAGAGATCAGGTTATTTAACTTTATAAATTTTAAAGATCAGCTATTACAAACTGTATTCCAAGCCAACGCCAATACCCGCCTTCTTCCCACAAAGAGCAATTAATTCTGCCCCTTTCTGTTGTAAACTTTCCATCTAAAATTATTTTTAATTGGTTTTTTTTATGAAAATGTAATTTCGATTTTCTCCATCTATCCTGTTCATTTGAGTAACAATTTATATTTTCAATATTAAGACCATTTTCAAAAAAATAAATATTCACTTCTGGAGGATTATTATTTTCTTTAATATACTTTTCTAACGGAGTAATTTTTTTATATGGAAAAGGAATTGTTTTTAAAAGTCTTTTAAATCTTTTTATTTCTCCATACTTCTCATTAATTGGAAATCTTGGTAATTCATATTTATTTTTAGTTTTATCCATTACACCTGAATGTTGGCCAAAAGCATATATAAAACCAAGATCACTTAAAATTCCTTTAAACGACTCTCGATATTCTCCAAAGGGATAAGCAAAAATTTTTGTATCATAGTTTAATTTTTCTTTTAAAATTCTTTTAGCTTCTTTGATATCTTTTCTAAAATTTTCATCTGATTTATCTACAAGGTAGCCATGCGAGTGACTATGGTTACCAATATACACAAAATCATATTTTGAAATTTCTTTTATTTCAGACCAATTCATATAGCCACTAGCACCAACTGTCTCTGTATTTATGAAAATAATAAAAGGAATTTTATCCTTTTTTAAAATTGGCCATGCTTTTTTATAAAACGAAGAAAATCCATCATCAATTGTAAGTAAAATTTTTTTATCAGAATTATTTTGTTTTATAGAGTTTTTAAATTCTTGAAATGAAATCATTCTAAAGCCTGACTCTTTTATTAAATTTATATGAGATTTAAAATCTTCTATTTTTATATTTGTTGAAGGATACTTATTTTCATCAAATCGATGGTACATTATAGATATAATCCCGTTATCTTCAATAGTATTGACTGAAGAAAAGGAATTGTTTGTTATAATCAAAAAAATTATAAGTATACAGGTGATTAAAGATTTTTTAATAATAAATTTCACAGGCAAAAATGACTCTATTGGTTTAAGAGTAAATAATAATTTTTTTATTAAAAAACTTCAAATGAATTTAAAAAATAATTCACTTATTGTGAATAATATTTTTAATTTTACCTCAAAGAAAAAGGCTATTATTAATGGTCAATTTTCTGTGATAGTTAATATCGGACCCGGGAGTTTTTCGGGTGTAAGAATATCTCTAGCGATTGCAAAAGGAATGAAATTAGCTCGAGGAGTTAAAATATATGGTTATCAGGGTTCAGATTTACCTAAATTCGACCTCAAAAATATAGAATTATTGTTTAAAAAAAACTTAATAGAAAATAATTTGATTAAACCACTATATTTAAGTTAAATTAACTTATCTTATGAGTAAAATTGAAGAAAAATGTAAAGAAAAAGGTGTCAGGCTAACTGATCAAAGAAAAATTATTGCGAAAGTAATATCAGATTCAAAAGAAACTTATGGATCGAAGGATCATCCTGACGTAGACGAACTACATAAGAGAGCAACGGTAATTGATAAAAAAATTAGTATAGCAACAGTTTACAGAACCATTAAATTGTTTGAGGAGTCCGGAATTTTAATCCGTCATGACTTCAAGGAGGGAAAGTCCAGATATGAACCGACTACCGACGAACACCACAATCATTTGATTGATATAAACACTGGAGAAATAGTAGAATTTATTGATAAAGATGTTGAAGATCTTCAAAAAAAAATCGCTGAAAAATTAGGATATAAATTAGTAGATCATAAATTAGAATTATACGGAACAAAAAATAAAAAGAATTAATAATTTGTCTAAAAAATTTTTCATTAAAACCTTTGGCTGTCAAATGAACGAATATGACAGTAATAGAATTGCTGATTTATTTAAATCAAGTGGATATTTACAAAGTTTAAATATTCAAGATACAAATTTTTATGTTTTAAATACATGCCATATAAGAGAAAAATCTACCGAAAAAGTATATTCAGATATTGGAAGACTTAAAAAAAATTATAGAAATAAATCTAAACCTATTGTTCTTGTAACTGGATGTGTTGCTCAAGCAGAAAACGAAGAAATGTTAAAAAGGGAGCCTTATATTGATGCAGTTATTGGTCCCCAATCTTATCATGATATTCCAAAAATTTTAAAAAACTTGGATAAAAATACTAAAAAATTTAACCTAACAGATTTTGACGTAATCGAAAAATTTGACAAATTAAATCTTGTTAAAAATTCAAATTCAAATGTCTCAGCATTTATAACAATCCAGGAAGGCTGTGATAAATTTTGTAACTTTTGTGTAGTACCTTATACGAGAGGAGCAGAATACTCACGATCACCAAAAGATATAATTTTAGAAGCAAATGATTTAGTTAAAAATGGAGCGAGAGAAATAACTTTACTAGGTCAAAATGTGAACGCATATAAGTTTATAGATGCAAAAAAAGAAATTAGATTATCTAACTTAATTAATAGACTTTCAAAAATAGAGGAATTAAAAAGAATAAGGTACACCACATCCCACCCAAAAGATATGACGCAAGATTTAATACAGTGTTATAAAAATTCAAACAAATTGATGCCTTTTTTACATCTACCAGTTCAAAGTGGCTCTGATAGAATTTTAAATAGCATGAATAGAAAACATACTAGTGCTGAATATTTAAGTACAATTAATAAATTATTAAAAATAAATCCGGAAATTAAGTTCTCAAGTGACTTCATAGTTGGATATCCTGGGGAAACGGAAAAAGATTTTAATGAAACTATCTCATTAATAAAAAAGGTTAATTTTATCAACTCATACTCTTTTATATACAGCACGAGACCTGGCACTCCTGCATCGAATCTAGCAATGATTGATAAAGAAATTCAAAAAAAAAGATTAGTAGTTTTACAAAATTTGCTTCGCAAAATTCAAATGAATAAAAATAAAAAAGAGATTGGAAAAATTAAAGAGGTTTTAGTTGAAAATAGAATGAAAAATAGGAATCAACATTTTGGACGTACCAGAGATTTAACTCCAGTTATTTTAAGCCAATCAAAGGACTCTGATATTGGAAAAATTTTAGATGTTAAAATAGAAGAATGTAATCAAAACTCGTTGTTTGGGAGAAAAAAGATTGTGGAAAGCGAAGCGGCAGCTTAATGTTAGAAGCAAAAAATTTAAATAAAGAAATTTCAATAAAAAAAATTGATAGCACTACCTCAAATATAAAAATTTTTAATAATGATATTTTAGCTGAAATAGTTGGTGAATTTAATAAGAACCTTATCAAAATTGAAAAGCTCACAGAAACTAAGATTTTCTTTAGAGGCAATTCTATTACAGTCAAGGGCCAAAAAGATTCAATTTTGACAGTTTCTAACTCATTAATTTTTTTAGTGAATAAATTTCTTGTTACTGGCTCCATAGAGGATAATGATATAAATTACTCTGTAAAAAAGGGTGATGATTTGGAAAGAACTGGAAAAAATAAAAATAATATTAGGTCATTAGATCAAGTAATAAAAACTCCAAGGAGATCCGTAATTCCGAAATCTGAAAAACAATCAAAGTATTTAAAAGCTTTATTAAATGAGGATATCGTCATCTCCTTGGGTCCTGCAGGAACTGGCAAAAGTTATTTAGCAGTTTCTGTAGCTGTTAATATGTTGATGGAAAAAAAAGTAGAAAAAGTAATTTTATCTCGTCCAGCTGTTGAAGCTGGTGAGAGGTTAGGTTTTTTACCAGGTGACATGAAAGAAAAGGTCGATCCTTACTTAAGACCACTTTATGACGCGCTATATGATTTATTTGGATATGAAAAAGTTCAAAGGAAAATCGAGTCTGGGGAAATAGAAATTGCCCCACTTGCCTTTATGAGAGGAAGAACTTTAAAAAATTCCTTTGCAATTTTAGATGAGGCACAAAATGCTTCATTAACACAAATTAAAATGTTTTTAACAAGAATTGGAGAAAATTCAAAAATAGTTGTAAATGGAGACCCATCGCAAATCGATTTAATGAATAAAAACCATTCTGGTTTAATTCAATCAACAAAAATTTTAAAGAATGTGAAAGAAATCAAATGTATTGAATTAGATCATGCAGATGTTGTAAGGCATCCATTAGTATCAAAAATCATTCAAGCCTATCAACAAAAAACTGATGATAAAAATTGATGTTTTTGTCAAAGATAGAAATTGGAGAAAATACATATCCAATCCTAAAAGACACCTTAAAAGCAGATTAAAATATATCAATAACTCCATTCAGTTTATTAAAAATAATAAAATAAATTTTTCTATTTTATTGGCAGGAAGCAATGAAATAAAAAGATTAAATAAAAAATTTAGAAAAAAAGATAAAATAACCGATGTTTTATCATTTCCCAATTATAAAAACTTAAATTTAAAAAAAATAAAAAAAAAAGATATTTATTTGGGTGATTTAATTTTGAATTTTTACAAAATAGATAAAAAAAATTTTAAAAAAGAGTTTGATAAACTTTGGATACATGGCTTTCTCCATCTTTTGGGCTACAAGCATTACAAAAATAATGATTATTATAAAATGCGCAAACTTGAAAAAAAAATACTTACTAAAATAGAGAATAATTAATGTTAAGTTTTTTCAATAAAAGATTTTTTATAATTTTTTTATTTCCAATTCTTTTGGGAGGTATTACAGTTCTCAGTTTTCAACCATACAATCTTTTTTTTATTAATTTTTTATCGCTTCCTTTGTTATTTTTTACAATTATTTATGTAAAAAAAAAATCAAAGAGCATTTATATAAAAAAACCCTTTTTAAAAAATTTATTTATTTTAGGTACATCTTATGGTTTTGGTTTCTTCTTCTTTGGCATTTATTGGATTGCACATTCTTTAACGTTTGATGAAACTTTTAAATTTCTAATACCATTTAGTCTAATCCTAATTCCTTTATTCTTATCTTTATTCTTTTCCTTGCCAATAGTTCTTGTAGGTAACTTTTGTGAAAAAAATTTATCCTCAATATTTTTATTGAGTTCAGTTTTTTCACTTTCTGATTTTGTAAGAAGCAAAATTCTTACAGGTTTTCCCTGGAATATTTGGAGTTATAGTTTTTCTTGGTCATTAGAAAATTTACAAATCTTATATAAAATCGGCTTCTTTTCTCTCAACATATTAGTTATTACAATTTTTTTTATGCCTGCTGTATTATTTTTCAAGAATAATTATAAATATTATATTCTAACCTTTTTTTTAATTTTAATTTTTTCGAATTATTTTTATGGGTCATATAAAATTAACTCTTATGAAAGCAATTCCAATTTAAATGGAATAAATTTTAAAATTATATCAGCTGGGATGAATTTGAATGAATTTAAAGATGATATAAAGACTGCATCTAAATTAATAAAGTATAGTGAACCTGACAAAAATAAAAAGACAATTTTTATTTGGCCAGAAGGTATTTTTTTATCAGAAAACTTTAATAAAAAAAAAGATATACAAGAATTGTTTACAAATAACTTTTCTCAAAATCATCTAATAATATTTGGTGCAAATACGTCTCAGGAGGGTCCTTTTAAAAAAAAGTATTTTAACAGCATGATTTTTTCTGACAAAAATTTAAACTTTATATCTCAGTATGATAAAAGAAAATTAGTACCATTTGGTGAATTTTTACCTTTTGAGAGTTTTTTAAAATCTATTGGCTTAAAAAAAATTACACCTGGTTACTCGTCATTTTCAAAAGGTAAAAAAAATTCATTAATAAGTATAGATTTTGATAGAAAAAATATTAATTTTTTAAGTTTAATTTGTTATGAAATAATTTTTCCAGGTCTGGAAGAAGAGTATAGTAAATTCAATTTTATTATAAATATTTCAGAAGATGCTTGGTTTGGAGAAAGTATAGGTCCCCACCAGCATTTTGCTAAAGCTATTTTCAGATCAATAGAGTCGGGTGTATATACTATAAGATCAGCAAATAAGGGAATTAGTGCATTTATTAATCCACAAGGAAAAATTTTAAAAAATTTACAACCAAATGAAATAGGAAATATAGAATTAAGACTGCCAATAATTGAAGAAACGAAAAAACAATTTAAAAAAGATTTGATATTTTTGTTTCTTTTAATTACATATATTCTCACATTTTTTGTATTAAGAAAATTTAAACTTTAATGAATTTTAAAAACTATCTTTTTACTAGTGAATCAGTATCAGAAGGACATCCTGATAAAGTTTGTGATCGAATTTCTGATATGGTTGTTGATACATATATTTCAAAGGATCCTTTTTCAAGAGTTGCATGTGAAACACTAGCAACTACTAACAAAGTTGTTTTAGCTGGAGAAACAAGAGGACCAGAAATAAAAAAAAATGATCTAACAGAAAAAGTTCGTAATTGTATCAAAGATATAGGTTATGAGCAAAAAGGTTTTCACTGGAAGAATTGCAATATCGACGTAAATCTTCACTCTCAGTCATCTGATATAGCTATGGGCGTTGATTCAAAGGGCAATAAAGACGAAGGAGCAGGTGATCAAGGTATTATGTTTGGTTATGCTTGTGATGAAACAGACGTTTTAATGCCGGCGCCAATCTATTTCTCTCATAAAATTTTAGAACTTATGGCATTAGATAGAAAAAATGGAAAAGCAAATAAACTGGAACCTGACTCAAAAAGCCAAGTTACTTTAATGTATGAAAATGGAATACCGGTAAAAGTTACAGCAGTAGTAATTTCTACCCAGCATTCACCAGACGTTACTCAAAAACAAGTAAAGGAAATTGTCAGGCCGTATTTAGATAAAGCAATTCCTAAAAATTTATTATCTGATCTTAAAGATGAAGATTTTTATGTAAATCCAACTGGCCAATTTATTATTGGTGGTCCAGATGGTGATGCAGGTTTGACGGGAAGAAAAATTATAGTTGATACTTATGGTGGAGCGGCACGTCATGGTGGTGGAGCATTTTCTGGTAAGGACCCAAGTAAAGTTGACAGATCTGCTGCTTACGCAGCAAGGTATGTTGCGAAAAATGTAGTTGCCTCTAAAATTTCAAAAAAATGTGAAATACAACTTTCATATGCTATTGGCGTGTCAAAACCATTGTCTATTTATGTTAACCTTTTTGATGGTGACTCTGAAAAAGAAAAGCATGTAGAAAATTTGATTAAAGATAACTTTGATTTAAGCCCAAGGGGCATTAGAGAAATGTTAAACTTAAATCGACCTATTTACGAGTGCACAGCAGCCTACGGTCATTTTGGCAGAAAACCCGGAACAGATGGCACTTTTTCTTGGGAAAATACTGACAAAGTATCAATTTTTAAAAAGTAATTCTTGAAAAAAATACAAATTTAAATTAGAAATTATTTAAAATTACCTGTAAGTCAAAATGGGCTTTTGCCCATTTTTTTTTAGGTGAAAGGAAAAATGCTTAATAGAGGTTTAGATAAACAAGAATTGTTAAGAATAGTAGATTCGGTAGCAAACGAAAAGTCTATAGACAAAGAATTGATATTAGTTTCCATGGAAACAGCCATTCAAAGAGCTGCTTACAGTAAATTTGGTTTTGAAACTGCAATAGAGGCAAAAATTAATAGAGAGGATGGAACTATTAAAATTCAGAAAGTTCTTGAAATTGTTGAAAATGTTGAAGACCCAGTGAAACAAATAACTTTAAAAGATGCTGGAGCAATAAATAAAGAAAATAAAAACTTAAAAGTTGGAGATAAAATTTACGAAGAATTACCCCAAATTGATTTTGGAAGAATAGCAGCACAAAGTGCTAAACAGGTTATTTCGCAAAAAGTAAGAGAAGCTGAAAAGAATAGACAATATGAGGATTTCAAGGATAAACAAGGCCAAATTGTTAGTGGAATTATCAAAAGAGCCGAATACGGAAATGTTATAGTTGATCTCGGTAGAGCAGAAGGAATTATAAGAAAAGAGGAATTAATACAAAGAGAAATATTAAAAAATGGAGATAGAGTAAAAGCTTTTTGCTTTGAGGTTAAACAAGATACTAAAGGCCATCAAATTTTTCTTTCACGTGCTCATCCTCAATTTTTAGCTCGATTATTTTTTCAGGAAGTACCAGAAATATACGAAGGTGTTATAGAAATAAAATCTGTTGCTAGAGATCCAGGAAGTAGAGCAAAAATATGCGTTAATTCTAAAGATTCTTCATTAGATCCAGTTGGCGCATGTGTTGGAATGAGGGGAAGTAGAGTTCAAACTGTAGTAAATGAATTACAAGGAGAAAAAATAGATATAATTAAATGGACAGAAGATTTACCCACACTTGTTGCAGAATCTCTTTCACCAGCAGAAATACAAAAAGTATTAATTGACGAAGAGAATAAGAGAATCGAAGTTATCTTGACAGAAGAAAATTTAAGTAAAGCAATTGGCCGGAGAGGTCAAAACGTAAGACTAGCTTCGAAGCTAATTAATTATGAAATAGATATACTTACCGATCAAGAAGATTCAGAAAGAAGACAAAAAGAGTTTAAGGAAAGAACCGAGCTTTTTGTAAAAGGTTTAGAAGTAGACGAAACACTCGGGCAGCTTTTGGTTTCTGAAAACTTTCAAAATATTGAGGAAATATCACAATCCAATATTGATGATATAACTAGAATCGAGGGTATTGAAGAGTCAACCGCTAAAGAATTAATTGAAAGAGCTAAAGAATTTTTAGAGAAAGAAAAACTAGAAATTTCTCAAAAATTAAAAAAATTAGGCGTTGAAGATTCACTTATTAAACTTGAAGGTATGACACAGGGTATGCTTGTAGTGCTAGGAGAAAAAAATATTAAAAAGCTTAAAGATTTCGCCGAATTATCCTCAGACGAATTAGTTGGTGGGATGGATGAAGTTAAAGGTAAAAGAATAAAAATAGACGGATATCTTGAGGAGTTTAATTTAACAAAGCAAGAGGCAGATAACCTAATAATGAACGCAAGAAAAATTGTGTTCGCTGATTAATTTATGCAAAAAGATAAAGGTAAAAAAAAAACATTAACAATATCTAGTTCATTTAATAAGAAATTCAATCCAAGTTCTTACGGAAAAACCACAAAAAAATCATATATTGTAGAAAAGAAAAAAAGTCCAAAAGCATCATTTAAACAAAATAGAAATTGGTCTAACCCTTCAAACACAAAGAGTGGCCCAAATAACAGAAATCTCAATAGAAAATATGTTGAACAACAGGCAACCAAAAGATTTATTCGCCCAGAAAAAAAGGACGAGAATATAAAAAACAAAGAAAAAGCAGATAACAGAAACAAGGATTATCAGTCAAAAAGGCAATCGAAGCTTACAATATCAACTGCTATGAATGTTGAGGAATTTGAAATTAAACAAAGAAGTTTGGCCTCAGTAAAAAGAGCTAGACTTAAAGAAAAGAAAAATATTAATGATGATACTAAAAAAGAATTCAAAAAAGTAATAAGAGAAGTTAAAATTCCACAACAAATAACTATACAAGAATTATCAAACAGGATGGCTGAGCAATCAGCAAATATAATTAAGTTTTTATTAAATATGGGAGTTAAAGCGACAATTAATCATTCTATAGATAAAGACACCGCAGAATACATTGTAAAAGAGTTTGGTCACACTCCTATTTTAGAAAAAGCTCTTACGAAAATATCCAACAAAACCTCTATAAGTAATGGAAAAGATTTAGTTCATAGACCGCCAATAGTAACTATTATGGGACATGTAGATCATGGAAAAACATCTTTACTGGATGCTTTAAGAAGTACAAATGTAGTATCAGGTGAGCATGGAGGTATAACTCAACATATAGGAGCCTATCAAGTTGGCGATAGAAATAATAAAATAATAACTTTTATAGACACTCCTGGCCACGCAGCTTTTACTGAAATGAGAGCTAGAGGTTCTAAGATAACTGATATTGTAGTACTGGTTGTTGCAGCAGACGACGGTGTCAAACCACAAACTGTAGAAGCAATACAACACTCAAAAGCAGCCAAAGTCCCAATAATTGTTGCTATAAACAAATGTGATTTACCTAATTCTAACATTGTTAAGATTAAAAATGATTTGATGAGATATGAGTTGGTAGCAGAAGATTTAAGCGGAGACACCTTATTCGTAGAAGTATCAGCTATTAAAAAAACCAATTTAGATAAACTTAAAGAAACTATTTTATTACAATCAGATATTTTGGATCTCAAAGCATCTAAGGAGGGCAATGCAAAAGGAGTAGTTCTAGAATCTAAAATTGATAAGGGGAAAGGGCCTGTTTCAACAATACTAGTTACAGAGGGAAAATTAAAAAAGGGAGACCATTTTGTTTGCGGTAAAACCTTAGGAAAAATTCGTGCCATGTTGGATTATAAAGGAATTAATGTAAATGAAGCTTATCCGTCCACACCAGTTGAAATTTTAGGTATGCAAGAATCAGCAAATGCTGGCGATGAATTTATGGTTGTTGAAAATGAGGATGAAGCAAAAAAAATAAATGATTTCGAGAAATCTGGAACAAAGGGAAATCAAAATTTAATTTCGCAAGATAATACTAAGCTTTTTGATAAAAAAAATCTTAAAGAAGAACTAAATATTATATTAAAGTCTGACGTTCAAGGATCTAGTGAAGCTCTGAGAAATTCAATTGAAAATATTAATCACGCCGAAGTCAGTCCAAAAATCATTTTATCTGATATTGGAATGATTAATGAAACTGATATTTCTTTAGCTAAAGCCTCAAGTGCTGTCGTGATTGGTTTTAATGTAAAACCAAATAAAGAAGCAAAAAAATTAGCAGAAGAGCAAAAAGTTAGAATTGAATATTTCAATATAATTTATAAAGCAATAGAATACGTAGAAAAATCACTTTCTGGTTTACTAGAGCCAGAAAGAAAAGAAAAAATAGAAGGTACAGCTGAAATACTAAGAATTTTTAAACTCTCAAAATCGGGTAAAGTAGCTGGTTCAAAAGTTACGGATGGTGAGATAAAAAATAACTCAAAAGCTAGAATAATAAGAGACGGCAAAGTTATATACGATGGTGAAATAGCAAGTATATTTAGAGAAAAAAATGCTGCTAAAGAAGTAAAAAGTGGACTTGAATGTGGTATTACATTTAAAAATTTTTTAGATTTTAAAGAAAAAGACATGATCGAATCTTACAAAGTTGATATGATTGAAAGACAAATAAATGAT
>MDSW01144565.1_pt1 | contig 23209 bp, 17 predicted proteins | sample 811171 | NCBI WGS metagenome assembly MDSW01 (sample SAMN05326641, study PRJNA326480) | marine metagenome | isolation source: seawater | place: Atlantic Ocean: North West | collected 2012 | reverse complement strand
CAGATGAAAACCATAGCTTTGTATGTTGCTTATCTAGTTTAAATCTAGCTAAGTATCATGAGTGGAAAGACTCAAACTTAATATACGATAGTATATGGTTTTTAGATGGTGTACTAGAGGAGTTTATACAAAAAGCAAAGAACAGAAGAGGCTTTGAAAATGCAGTAAGATCAGCTGAAAAGGGTAGAGCATTAGGTTTAGGTGTTTTAGGCTGGCATACTTATTTGCAGCAAAAAGGCTTTCCGTTCGAAGGATTATTAGCACAATATGAAACAAGAAGAATTTTTAGTCAAATTAAAATCGAGTCTGAAAGAGCTTCAATGGCTCTTGCTGAAGCTTATGGAGAACCTCTTTGGTGTGTCGGTACTGGCTTTCGCAATACCCACTTACGTGCTATTGCTCCCACCGTATCTAATAGTAAGCTTGCTGGTAACATATCTCCGGGTATTGAACCGTGGGCAGCTAACGTCTTTACAGACCAAAGTGCAAAAGGAACTTTCATTAGAAAAAACCCTACACTTGTAAATGTTTTAGAAGAACATAATCTAAATACAGATAAAGTGTGGGATCAAATACTAGCTGATGGTGGTTCTGTACAAGGTATTAAAGCATTAGATAAGATTATGGTAGGTCCACAAAAAGACATACCAATAAAAGAAGTTTATAAAACTTTTAAGGAAATAAATCAACTAGAACTAGTTAATCAGGCAGGTATACGTCAACAGTACATAGACCAGTCTGTTAGTTTAAACTTGGCTTTTCCTGCACAAGCAGATCCTAAATGGATTAATAAAGTACATTTAGAAGCTTGGAAAAAAGGTATTAAAACTTTGTATTATATGCGTACCGAGTCGGTACTGAGAGGAGATATTGCTGAACAAGCAATGGATCCGAGTTGCTTAAGCTGCGACGGATAAAAAAAAAGGGGGATCGTAATGATCCCCTTTTTTATTTTAGCACTTCCATCTTCGTCTAGCTGCTCTACCTCTTTCTGAGGTCCAGCCTTTTGATCTAGCACAAAATGATTTTCTTCTTTTAGCAGCTTTACTACCAGGTTTTACTTTACCTGTAACTGCTGTTTTTAATTTACTACCAGGGTTTTTACGTCTATATTCAGCTACACCCTTTTTAGTCATACCAGCACCTTCTTTAGTAGTACGGAAATTACGACCTTTACCTTTTGTAGTTTTTCTTACATCAGGTTTTCTTTTTCTCTTACGTCTACCTTTTTTAAAAGGTGTTCCGTCTACCATCTCTGGTTGTTCACAATCAGGTTCTTGTCTTACAAATCCCATATATGGTCTTCTACGACCACAGTCAGTTATAGCTATAGGATTATTCCTTTGTTGAAATGCCATTACTTCTTTTTCTTCTTAGGTACGCAGTTAGGTACTTTTTTACCATTTTTCATTTTTGTTCCTACCATCATATAATCGTCCCAACAAGGACCTTGCTGCTTAAATGGAGAACCAGACTCTAATTTAGCTTTAGCAGCTTCATAATCACCTCCTGTTTCTTGCATTGCTTTTCCAAACGCATTACCTTGAAAAGGTGAACCACCTTTGTCCATTACTTTGTCTACCACTTTACCTGCGACTTTACCAACAATCATTCCTGTTATTGGATCCATAGGTATACCTTTTGGTGCGCCTAAGTTTTGAGGCCCACATCCTTTTGTTCTAATTGTGCTCATATTAACATGTATTTAGTTTTACCGTCCTCGCGGTATGCTTTTAAACATCTATTTCTATTTTCCTCTTCAGATACATAGCTTACGTGCACCCAATCAGGATTATTATTATCACCAAACTCCCATATCATTTGATCGTAATTTAAGTTTTCTTTAATAAACTTATACATGTCAGCATTTGACATATGACCAAATGAATCGTCTATATCCATTGCTTGCCCGTGGCAATGCTGTGATTTAGCTGACCCACCGATAGCTTTGTTAAGTTCAGGTCCACGATAAAACGAATTAATCTTTATAGGACCTCCTACGTGCTCTCTAAGAGGTTCAAATACTTTTTCTGCAATAAGCTTCATGTTAACTAAATGATCATCAGAGGGATCATTGCTTAAACCAAGTCGTTTAGCCGTTATGCTATACACACCTTCCTTGTAGCTTACGTGCTTGCTTATCTTACTCATTAATTATTTTTTTAATCTTCTTTGCTTTAGATTTTATTTCAGCGGCTTTTGCTAAAATAATATCATCTACTGTAGTCTTACTCCACAAGTACGTCCACACGTCTTTGAAGTATTGTTTTGTTAGTTGCCACATATTTCTTCTTGTTAAATAAATTAATTGTAACGCTTATTGTTATACCACCGAGCGCCGTAGCGGCTAAATCTTTAGTATCAAAGTTATTATTACCTTGTGTTGAGTCTATAATTTCTTTGACAGTCCCAGCTAACAATGCAGTGCTTATAGCTGCTATTGTAGCTTTCTTTTTATCTTTTGTTTTTTGCCACACATAAGTATAACCAGCTGATCCAGCTATACTACCTGCCGCAAAATGTAGTTGTTTGTCTTTTGCTATCTGTGCCTCAGCATCCAGTGCAAAAAGGGCAATTAAAATCGCAGTCCATATTCTAAAATTTATTTGCTTGATTAACATCATTTATCGCTTCTTGTATTTCTTCTAAGTTTGTAGGTAGTTCTAAATCTAAACCAGCTTTCCAAACTGTTTCTTTTATACCATCTTTAAATAATATAATAGTAGGTGCCATACGTACCTTGTATTTCTTTTTAGCTTCAGGAGCTTTAGCTATATCAACTCTATAATACACAGCGTCTTCTAATTCTTCCCACTCAGCAAAACAATTAACTGAGTTAAACTCTGCCCAAAATTCTACAATTATAGGTTTTGTTTCGTTATCACCAAAAGCTTCTTTAGCGTTTATCTTTGAATCAAAATTAGTATCGTCTATCCAATATTTCTCTGGTACATCTGATTGAGCTATTGATAAAAACGGTATTAAAATTAAAAGTAAAATGTTTTTCATTATCTTCTTTGTTGTAGTTCGTATAATCTTTGATCTATTTTATCTAACTGTTCTTTCATTGACTCCACGTCATCTTGAGTATCAAGAATCGTCTGACGGATCAATTCGTCTTTAAGATCATACTCAACTCTATCAATAACAGGCTCAGGTAATTCCTTAGCAAGTGCTATGTCTGCTTGCAAAGTAAACCACATTGTAGCTAAGCTAACAATACCAGCGCCTATTAACCCTAATGTTTTTAAATCTAATGTTACTTTAGTATCTTCTCCTATTTGTTTTGCCATGATTATCTAAATGTGTAGTTAATTCCAAAATTTGAGTTAAACATTTCTGAGTCCCAGAACTTAGTGTATTCACCCTCAACAAACAAACCGATTGATTTACTAAGTTTAACACCAAGTACTATACCAGCTTGATAATCACTCCACTGTTCACCTTTAAGTAAGTCATTGTGACCACCTTTGCCCCAGCTGTTTCTATGTAGATAACTAAAGTCTTCGTTACCTTGAACATATTTGTGGTAAGGTAGTATCCAGCTACCATAAGTGTGTAGCCAAAAATTACCTTCATAGTGGTAAAAGTCAAAACCGATTATAGGTGCAATCTCTGCAAAGGGATCTAATTCAGCCCAAGCTTCTTGATTAAACCTATTTAATAAACCAGGCATTATAAGATCTCTAAACTGTTGATCTGTCCAAGCTACTATGTTTCCATCTGGATCGGTCCAATACCAATCAAAAATATCATTTCCATTTTCATCTGACCCTTGATACCACCAATCATCATAACCATATTCAAAACCTAAACTATACCACGGGTTTAACGCATCTCCAAACTCATCTTCTTCGTTTAACCATATCTCTACAGGATTATATCCATAAGGTCTTTGGTGCGTTCTATATATTGCCCCAGCAGATATACTAAACTTTTTACCAATAGGTAATCTAGCTCTTAATTCACCAGACATGTACTCAAAATCAATTTTACCTGTTTCTCTAGCTTCAAATTTAGCTATATGGTTTTTACCAGTGTGTCTAATAAATAATCTTTTATTGTCAAACTCATTACCGTTAAATCTTTCTTTTTCCCAATGTAATAGATACTCTAGACCTTTTACAGCTGATGTTGGTGCAGATAAACCTACTTGTTTTTCTACAACTTGATTACCTGTCCAAAAGTTACCAGGTTTAACCTCGTAGTCAAATCTAGCTAGTTTACGTATACCAAAACCATACCTATAATTAAATGGGTGATACTTAGCTCTATCTTCTACTTGAGGTATACCATAAAAATCATTAGGATCTGTACGTATAAAATAATTAGGTTGTACTGATTGTGCGTTTTCTATGTTACCAGCAGCGTAAAACGTTCCGTATTTTAAAAAGTCTTTATATAACTCTTTAAATATTTGAGCGTTTGACTGATTGAACGAGAATAACAATATTAATACTAAGATTATTTTTTTCATATTATCTGTTTTATTTATTTTTTCTATATCTTTCGTAAGCCGCGTCTCTAGCTTTTTGATTTCTTGAATTACTACGCTTTCTATCTTTTTTCTTTTGTTTTTTAACTTTTTCTTTTAGCTTTTTAAGCTCTGGATCGTATTCAGATCCAACATCCCAAGTATTCCAACCTAAGAAATTAGCTATTCGTTGCCAAGTTTCATTTTCTCTATTTAAAGAAGCTCTTACGTTGTTAATTTTATTAAATAATCTATCAAGAGGTACGTTTGTTGCAGCAGCTACAACATTACCTATGGATTGATATATAGGGTTTCCTAAACCAAAACCATATTCAGGTATAATATCTTTATTGAATTTATAAGTTTGTATACCAGAATATAATCTTCTAGCTTTACTACCAATTGGTGGTGACAAGTTCATAAATTCTATTACAGTATACGTATGATCAGCTCTAAAACCTTTTGCCTCTTGTTCTCTAAATTTAAGTATAATATTTTTAACAGTAGAAACACCTGCTCCATAAATACCTGTACCTCTTAATATAGTGTCAGCCATATTATTTAGTATTCTAGGACCTTTTTTACCTAACATTTCTTCTTTTTCATCTTCATCGTCTTCAAACATTAAAGCAAACAGTGCTGATTGTAATGTTGTAAACAATAAGTTTTGTAAGAAACCGTAGTAAGCTATTTTACTTATGTTAGTTTTAGCATCTCCTCTACCATTGATTAAATCAAGATAAGCTTTCTTCATTAATCTAGTGTACTGCATTGGTGTGTTCTGGAAAGCAAGGATTAAACGACCGAGCGGTCCTGCTTGCTGTTGGGATATTAAGTCTGGTCTTGCAGACTGTTGGGTTTTTTCGGATATTTCAGCAAAATCTTCAAAAGCTTGTTTTTGAGCTTCTGTTTGTGACATACCTTGCTGTAAGTATGTATTTATTCTATTTCTATAAAAAGTTGCACCACCACTAGCGATAGCAAAACTATCAGCCATTTGTGTTGGCATAAAACCTTTTGTAAGTAAGTATCTTAATAAAGCTTGTGGTGTATTACCTTTACCTCTAACCGCAGCTGCAATTTCAGCTTCATTAATATCTGTAGTTAAACCAGATCTTCTTTGCTTTAACATGTCAGAGTTAAATATAAACGTAAAGTCTTTTATATATTGATCAAAGTTTGCTACAGCGGCACCTGCTTTTAATGGGTTGTTATCAGACCAGTTAACAAAGTTAAACATAGATATTGTCTGTAGTACTGCAGATCGCATGTTGAAGAACATAATAGCACCTACACTATTATTCACCCAATTTGTGAAAGAATTAACTAATTTGTTGTTACCAAATTTTCTATTAGTACCATTTTCCATTCTCCACAACATATCTTCTAGTGCAGATCTAAAATCAGAGCCATATATTGACTCAATTTTATTTAGATTTTTTTCAGAAAATATTTCATTTTTATTTTGTATCCACTCTTGTAAAAATGCTTTTCTTCTAGTTTTAGTTGTTAAGTCATTTATATCACTAACAATACTACCAGCAACCCAATTTTCACTAGGTTGTATATAACCTTGGTCTTGTGTTAAAGCAGCTAAAGAATTAGCATAAGCAGTTATGTCTGAATACTTTTCAACAAATCTAACCATGCTTTGTACTTCACCTTGAGACAAACCAGGTATATCATAACCAAGTTTGTTCCATATATAAACTCTAACAGCGTCTTGCATCATAAAGCCATTACTAAGTCTATCGTTTAATCTTTTTCTAATACCTGGAAAAGCTTTTTTAATTTGTTGATAACCGTTTACATAAGCTTGTTTTGCTCTATTCATTTCAGCAGTTGCTTTAGCAAATGGTTTAAATAATTTTTCGTCAAAAAACTTTAATTGTCTTTCACCTATAACTCCTTTTCCTAAAAACTGATATATAAGACCTACAAAATCTTCAGCACCTGGTGGTATAAACCATGTTGATTTTATTGATTCACCCTTTGCTTTTGCTGCGGCTTTACTAACATTTGTTCTGCTATCAACACCTTTAGTCTCTTCAAGTATATCATTAAACTCTTGATCAAGTGTTTTACTAAACTGTGGTTTACCGTAGGTTTTACTTTTACTAAACTGTACTTTAGCTTGTTCTACATTAGGTTCTAAACCTAAACCAGAAAGCATATCTTGTACAGCTTTAACATTTTTATAAGCGTCATCTGCAAAGTAAAAATCATTATAACCTTGTGCAGCTTTTTCTTTTATCCACTCTGCCTTAGCTTCAGCTCTACCATCTTCTAAACCAGTAATATTATCTATAGGTATTTCTAAACCTATACCTTTTAAAAATGCGTGTATTGCATAAGCAGACTCTTGTGGTCTAGCTGTTAATACAAATATATTTTGATTACCAAACTTGCTTTGGCGTTTCATAGCTAATTCAAACAAAGGTCCTTTCTTACCATCAATTACTTTGTTAAACTCACTAAAATCAAATACAGCTCCAGCAGCTTCAAGATCAGCAGACTGTAAAGCAAACTCGGTTGCATTTATTTTAAACTGTTTACCATCATGCATTTTAACTATAACCTGACTATTTGTTTGAGCTAACGTGTCATCAAAATCAAAAACACTTAACCCTTTTCTAGGACCTAATCTAGCTCTATCAGCTTTGTTAGACATGTCTTGTTGATAAACTTCTGACTTGCTAAATTGTATTGGTCCACCAACAACTTTACCATTTGTAACGTCTACAAAATATAAACCAGTTCCATCGTATCTAGTCTCTAGTGGGTTAACACCTGGTTTGTGGTTAATACCCATTTTAGATTGAACGCCTGTTGTTCTTAATTTATCATCTTGTAGTTTAGGCAATATAGCTACGTCGTAATTTTTTATCTCCTGGTTTAATAAGTTTTTATCACCAGTTAATATATACATGTAAGCGGCATCTCTTATATAATTAGCTGGTATCATATGCTCTAATACCATCGCATCATTTTTATAAGCTAAGCCTTGCTCATGAAGTTGTTTTCTAGTTAATATGTTACCATTTACATCTGCAGGTAAATACCTAACACCAGCCATAACTTTACCTGGGCTAAACTGATGAGCAAATAAAACCCTCATTAACCATTGCACTTGCTCTAAGCTAAGGTTTTTATTATCATAAGCTTTTTTGATCAAGTCTATTACCTTTAGCATAAACTTTTTCTCTTGCTGAGATTTACCGTAAAGATCTTTTGCAAAAGCTATCTGACCATCGTTGTCTAAATTATTAAAATCACTTTTTTCGTTATTATACCACTTCTTATGTTTAAATGTATTATCATCTCTAAACATACCTCTGGTATTTTCTTTTATATTTAAAGCGTTTTTAATATCTGCTTGATTAGCAAATATAACATCTCTAGCAGATTTTTTATTTAACTTAACCTCGCTTGGTTTTACAAAAAATCCTTTAATAGCTTTTTTTACTTCAAAACCAGCAAGTCTAGCTGGATTTGTAACAGCAGGCATTATAAACCTTACAAAATCTCTAAACTCTAAATTATCAAACAAATATTTAACAGCTAGCCTAGCGTTGTTTATACTGTCTAAACTTTTTAAATCTTGTAAATTTTTAAAACCTAGTTTGGCATTTATTGCTTCAAAACCTACTGACTGATCTAGGTTATATTTTATATTTTCTAATAAAAAGTCTGTAGCTTGCTCTACATTGTATTTTTTGACTTTAGCTTCAAAGTTTTTAACCCTCCATTTAGAACCTATTTCTTTAGCTATCTTATCAGCTTGTGATCTATCGATGCTTAGATTATCTTGTTCTGCTCTTAATATGTCTTTAACTGTTTTCTCTATATAGTTAGGTACTTTGTTTAAATAATTTCTAACAAATATACCTTTGTTGTCAGTTATAAGATTTTTAATATTAGGTATTAAACTAGCATTTTCTCTACTTATAGAGTGTGCTGTTTTGCTAAACTGTACAACATCACCACCATATTTTTCTTCTGACTTAGTATCTAAGTAATCAGATATGTCTTGTATTAATTTTTCAGCTTGTATTACACCTACTATATTTTCATTACCATCTGCTATTTCTACAATGCTTTCAAGCATTTCTTGGTTGTTAAGTATTTTATCAACCTCAACCTTAGCAAAATCACCACTCATATCAACAGCAAACCTTTTTTGTTTTTCAACAAGTGTTGTATAACCTCCTTCTGTAAAGAATTTTATTAATTCTGTTTTTGTAGGTTTATATATTTTAAAATCATCTTTTCTATAATAGCTATCTTTTTTAAGCTCAGGCTTATTTTCTTTTTTAGTTACTTTATCAGTAAAACCTATTTTTTCTTTTTTAAATAAACCAGGCATTTTCTTTACACGAGCTAGTGGATATGATTTTAATATTTGCTCATAACCAAACTCTAATAAAGATCTGAAAGAGCTAGGTATTACGATCTCACCTTTCTTTCTTGATATAGCACCCATCTCAGATCTAATAAGATCTCTAACATCTGTTTCTACAATGCTTTTAATATTATTAGCTATTTGAGATGCGTTTAAACCGTTTTTAACACCTAGTTTTATTTCTCTAGATATTAAGTCTTTTGCTTTTTGCTCTACTTCTTTATTGTAAAACTTTTCATTTTTGTTTCTATCAACATTAGTAAATGAAGATAGCTTTCTAGCAACTGGTCCTAAATCTTTTTTGTCAGGAGTGCTTTTAGCTTTTTTTCTTTCAACAGTTCTAGCTACGTTTTCATCTGTAGTTGACTGTATAATATTTTTATATCTAGGATCGCTTTCGTAAAACTCTTGTAACCTAGCATCGAATAAACTTCTTTTTGTTTGAGGTACAAAACCATTTAAATAACCCATGACACTATCATTTCTGTTAGCATCATAATCCATTAATAATTTTGTTAAACCTCTTTTATCATCTAGTATAAAACTTCTAGCAATATCTTCTTTAACATTATCATCTAGCTTAACGTTTCTCAACCTTCTCATTGTTTCTTTGAAAAAGTTTTCATCATAAGCTACTATCATAGATTTATCTCTAGTACCGTCAAGCTCACCTTTTCTTTGTTCAATAGCACCGTAATCTATTTTAGACATTTGCAAATTACCCTCTTGAGCTAAATCAACATCACCAATAGCAGCTTCTGCTTCAGCACTAAGCTCGTTGTTTTTAGAATAATCTTTTAAAAAGTTATAGACACCTCTACCATCTTTAAAACTAATGTTGTCAAAACCTTCGCCTTTAAAAAATCTAATTATAGCATCACCCGCTTTACCCATGGCACTTTTTTCAAAGCTAATTTTTTCTTGAGCTATTAAGTCTGAAAAAACATTTACGTACTCTGTGTCAAACTCTCCTTGAGTTCTGTAACCTCTACTTCTCATTTCAGCGTCTACAATCTTTCTTTGATCTCTAGACATCGCTCTTCTTAGTTGCTTAACTATTTTACCTTGTTCAGCAGCAGAGCCAACCTTAGCGTTCATTACTTTATGTAAAAACTCGTGCTTAGCTACATTTATTTGACCAGTTTTTCTAGCAACTTCTTTGTTTACAAATATTTTTCCACCAACTGTAAAACCAGCAATGTTACCTTTATTGTCTCTAAACTCTTGCTTACCTTTTTTATCAACCTCACTTAAGTTGTCCATAGCTTGTTCAGTTTCTATGGTACTATTCAATATAGTTGTTTTAAGGTTTTTAGCAGACTTTTTGTCTTTAACAGTTGATTTTAAAAAGTCTATATTTTCTTCTAACTTCATATCAGCGATACCCTGCTTAGCTGCGTTGTATTCAGCTTCTAAACCTTCTTTAGCTAAGGTATAATCTTGCTCTGATATTTCGTTTCTTCTTAATTTTTTATTTAACTCTGTTATTTTAAAAGCAGTAGCGTCAGCTAAATCACTAAATCCGTTTATTTGATTTAATTGACCATCATCTAAGTTTTGATATATTTTATTACCTTTAATAACAGAATCTGCTATTTTCATTTCTATATCGTTGATCTTAGCTTCTATACCGTTTCTAACAACATCATCGTTTGATTGACCAAGTTTTAATCTCAACGAAGCTAACTCACTTAAATTTTTTTCTAAGTTATCTCCATCAACAACACTTCTAACATTACTAACCTCTCTAGCAACATAACCACCTGTTGTCATACCAGCACCACCAACAAAACCTTGTAGACCAGCTTCTAAACCCTCTTCGCTTGTCATGGCTTCGTAATAAGTTTCTAGTATTTTGGCTTTTTCATCAGTACCAGCAACTCTACCCATCTCATCATTAATCTCATCTACAGCATGCTGAGTCATTTCAGTAACCATTTCACCACTACCACTTATTAATGCGGCTAAAGCTGCTCTACGTTTTTTACTATATAACACTTTGTTTAATACAGACTTTGGCACAAACTTACCTATAGTTTTACCAGGCCCAACCGTTAAAGCTACTGAAGCAGCAGTACTAATACCTTCTGACAACATACTTAATGCGCCAAACCCAACAGGTGCTAAATTATCAGCTTGACCACTAGTAACGAGCTCACTCATTGATATTCCTAGGTTTTCTGCTTTTTGCTTGTTATATTCTAAATAATTTCTTGCTGTAAAATCAGCCATATAACCCATACCAGCGGTTCCAGCACCATAAGCAACACTACCAATCATGTTTGTTATAGCATTAAAACCACCTGCTAAAACACCACCTATGTCACCCTTTTTCCAAGAATCAACAATACCTTTTGTGGCTTTCATTTCTTGTTGATCTTTTTGGTATCTGTCTAAAGCTTCTAACGTATTAACAGAACCCATATCTCCACCAAGCCAAGCATCTTTATTTTTTAAATTCTCTTGACCGTATATGGTAGAATATATAGCGTTTGTAGCTATATCTTTAGCTGCGTCTTTACCGTCTTCATCTCCCCAAAACTCTCTAACATCGTCAAACTGTTCAACCATGTTATCCCAAGAGTTCTGTATTGATTGCCAGGTGCTTTCTGGTCTACCTTGTGATTCCGATAAACCAGTCTCCGAGCTTGAGGCCATATTGTTTTCTGACCCCGCAGTTGCCTCTACACTTGCAGGATCCGATGTCTTTCCCAGCTTGTCATTGTAATGCTGTACTACTTTAGCAATAGCATCCTCAGACTCGCCAGCGTCAATCATGCGCTGCACAATTCCTTCTAATTCTTCCATAGAATAATTTTATTTTGAGTATTTATTAATGTAATCTTGTGCTGTCATTTCGCCGTCAGCCGCGTTATTGTTTACTTGTGGCCATAAGTCATCTGGTATACCTTGACCTGATAATATATAGTATAAATCGTTTGGATCGTTAGGATCTATTAGTTTAAATTGATTACCATTGTAGTATTCAAATAAACCTTCTTCTTCTTCAGAAGGTATAATCTCATCATTACCGGTTAAAAATCTATCTAATACACTAGCATCACCATTTGATAATGCGTCCCATCCAGCAAGCATGTTGTTTAATCTTGCATTGTATTTTCTTCCACTAGCTGTACCACCACCGCCTTTGGTCTTAGTCTTATTTAAAGCTATTTTATAACCTTCTGTTGCGCTGTCTTGTAAACCTTTCATATAACTGTTTACAACGAACTGTCTAAGCTCATTTTGTCTATCTGGATTATGTAGTAAATCATATGGTACTCCAAGTCCTCCTGGTATAATTAGGTCATCAGCGGCAAGTGATCTAGCTGTGTTTATGTTTCCAACTAATTTGTTTAGTTTAATTCTGTATAAGTTTTGAGCATTTCTACTCATAGGAGCTTTAGCGTTAAAAGCCGCTGAGTTCATCTCTAATATTTTTGTAGCGGCATCAGAGTCTTTAACATCGTAATCAGGTAAATCGTCAAAATTTATATAGCCAGAATCATTTGTAAAGTATATCTCACCTTTACTATTTATTTGTAAACCCATTTTATCTGTGTAAACTTGAGATAATAAATCTAAGTTTTTTCCAGAATTTGCAGAGCTCATAGCTCCTTGTGTTTCTACTTTTAAATAGTCAGTTTTATATTGTTTAAACTTTGTAAAGTTTGCGTTTAAATTTTCAGCAGCTCTTTTTATTTTAGCTAATTCTTTTCTATACTGCATATTAGCTGGACTACCGGCTTCAGTTTCTCTTACAAGTTTTTTCAACCTGTACACCTCTCTCATGTTTTTATCGTTCCAATCAGCTACCTTGTCTTTATATACAGGCGGTACTTTAGCAATATCAACACCTTCAGGTATTTTATCAAAATAATCATTAGCTCTTCTGTTACTTTCCTGCTTGTAATATTCTTCTCTAGCTTTAAGCTGTCTTCTCTTTAATTCTAGCTCTTCATTGTTTGATGAACCATATGCTCCACCACCCATGAGATCTTTATAATATGACGAGTCTACTAAGTCTTGCATGTTTTTATTATTTAAATTATGATGCGCCTATTCTATGTAGGTCTCCACCAGGTAAAAATTGAGTACCAATACCAGCAGCTTCTCCAATTCCACCCATTAATTGTTTTGTTGCTCTTTCTTTTTCAGCAATTGCATCACCTAATCTCATACCAGCTCTATTTAACATACCTTGATTTCTTGATGCCATAGCCTTTCTTTGGTACATTTCACCTTGAATAAATCTTTGACCCATTACATCTTCTTGTTGTGCTGCTTTTAATTGATTTGCTTGTTCTTGCTGACCAATACTAGCTGTTGCTCTTTGTAAGTTTTGTGATTGTTGATTAGCCATAGATTGTGCTAATGCAGCAATACCAGATCCACCTGCAGCTCCTTGCATATTGTCCATCGTGTTAGCTAAAGCTTGTTGTTGTTGAGCGGCTAACATATCTGCCTCTTGAGTATTAACTGTTAAATCCTCATATACGTTTTGTTGGTTTGCATAAGGATTAGATATATCTTGACTTTCTAACGCTGCTAACTGTTTATCGTAACCAGCCATAGCATCAGCTAATTCTCTTTTTCTAGCTTTACTACCAATTATACCGCCAGCTATCTTTGTAGCTGCACCTATACCAGCTCCAATTAACAATGCTGGTGCTATAGCATAATTGACACCCTCAGGTGCTTCAAAAAGCGATTTAATTAATTCTAAAATCTCCATATTTATCTTTTTTGTATAGTTATATTATTACACATTATTTGCTACTTTCAAAGATTTCCGTACTAACATGGTAAACCTCAGCGTGGTTATGATCATTGTTACGTAAATCAACTTCTGCAAAGTATCCTGTCATTGTTGACGCGTTTGCTCTATTATCTTTTGAAAACATTATAAAATCACTAGATGTTGGTACTGCTAAATCAGACGGTATATCACAAGTTAAAGTGTATTCTGTTAAAGCTGTACAAGCACCCATTTTTTTTATAGTGTTAGATGTTGTAAAACCACCTACAGTACTAGTATTGCAATAGTATATAATATCTCCAATTTGCACTGAATCCTGTATTGGGTACGAAAATGTTAATGTTACACTAGGCATATCTTATATTATTAAGGTGTAGGATTATTATCATAAATTATTACTATTTCTAAAGTATGTGGTTCGTCATCTAGGTTGTTAGTATTTGTATCTAACGTGGAAGTTTGAACAGTACCAGTTCTAGCTTCAGCATCAAAAACAGAAGCGCCACTACCAGTATATATAATAGGTATTTGACCACTAGCGATTACTTGATCAGAGTTGTTTTTAAGTCTAAAGAAAACTTGATCGTAATCATAAACATCATTCATGTATGTAGGTATACCAGCATGAGTGTCATCTAAATCCCAGTCACTAACTTGTAGTGTTAAATCATTTTCAGATCCAGCTGTAAAGTTTTGTGCTGTTAAAGTTCCACTAAACAAACCTGACAAGTTGTTTTCTGTAGGATTACTCAAGTTATTATCTTTCCATTTATAGTTAACCACATAGCTAAAACTACTGCTACTACCAGCTGTTATACTTACTGTAGCAACGTTACTATCTTGAGTACCATCGTTAACTTTATATCTAAATAAGTCGTTACCAGTTCCAGTTAACGATCTTGTATATGTAGCTACACCACCACTAGATATAGAAACTGTGCCTTGCGTAGGCGCTTGCGTTACAGTAAAAGTTAATGTATCGTTGTCTGGGTTTGTGTATGTTAACCCATGTGTTGTATTACCTGTTGGATTAGCTGTAAACGAAGAGTTGCTAGCTACAGAAGGTAGATTTATAAAATTATCTAACGCTAATGTGTGTGATGAATTAGCACTACCAAAACTATCTATTCTTCCACCAATAGCAAAAACAATAGAACTTAGAGCTGTGTTTATTGCTGATGTTGTTGTTATAGTAGATATGTTCATATCACTATTACCATTTTGACCAGACGTATTAACAGCGACAAAATCAGAAGTTAAAGGTAATCTTTTCATATACATGTCTACATCATCTGTTAGCGTAAGGTTAAAGCTTTTATCTCTTAAACTTACAGCTACTTCAGAGTCTACAGCACCTGTATAAACTTGACTAGGTGTTGACGTGTAACTTCTATTACTTGCTGAGTTAACTGTTATTGTCCAGTTGACATCAGCTAAAGCTTGTACTGAAAAAGTATGTATACCATTACTATCAGAATCTAATGAACTGTGTAAACTAGAACCAGAATAAGGTACTGTTGTTAACGTAAAATCATATTGATCTGGATCTGTAACCGTAGGATAAATAACATCAACCACGTAAACACCTGTATTACCTATTGTTATATTAACAGTAGCACCGCTATCAAAGTTTTGATTTGTAAAGTTGTAAGCAGTGTTATCTTCATTAACCATACTTAAATCTACCTGCGCTCCAACATCACCATATATAGATAATCTTCTAGTTACAGCACCTAACCCCATAGGAGTTGTTTTAGTTGTAACAGAATTTATAAACTTAGTAGTATTAGTTGCTGGTATTGTACCTGTAGCTCTAGCATCAAATCTAAGAATATCACCAGTAACATCATGATCTGGAAAAGTATATTCAACAGTAAAAGTTTTTGCTGTTAAAAAGTTTACACCACCAGATCCAGTATAAGTTTTTGTACTAGTTATCTTATAATCAGAAGGGTTATCTAAATCAGATGTTAAATAGCTTGGTTCATTTACAAAGTATTTACCACTACTAGCTGTGTATGTTCTAGTGAAAACAGTTGTTTGTGAACCAAAAGAACCATTAGCACTATAAGAAGTCCCAGCATTGTTAACAGTAGCGTCTGCTAAAGTATTTGATATAGTTCCAGATAAATTTCTGGGAACAAACTTAGACAACAAAGCGTCTCCATCAATATCTATTAAACCTGTTACATTAGCTGTAGGTACAAAGGCATCTCTTAAGTCTACAGTAACTAACACAGTATTATTTAAAGCGTATGGAGTACCACTATCCGATAAAGTTATACTTTGAATAACACCTGAGCCAGATATACTAGTGTTATCTGTAAAATCAGCAGCTCTCACAACGTAACCAGAGGAAGGTGTTATTGTTAATACTTGATTAGCAACACCACTTCCAAGAGCTTGACCCGAAGGTACGCTTACTACTTGTTTATTTATTGTACAATTATTTAAAGCCATATTAGTCGTTGTTTTCTACAATTGTTATAGTTACGTTAGTTGGTGCATCAGATGTTACACTTGTTGGTTGACCAATACCTTGAACAGAAAATTCGTTTGTATCTAAAGTACCTGTTTGACTACCTGTATCCCAAGTGGTTTCAGTTCCTTGTATATAACCAAACCATTTATTTTCTTTATCCATAAACTGTTGAACTTTACCATCTTGAAGATCAGTTGTTATAGAATAAGAATACCAACCTTTTTTCTCAGTATTATCAAAATACTCACCATTAGTTAAATCTCTTATAACTTTTGTTTGAGTTCCTTCATAATTTAAAGTGTTAAAACCTTTTACAGCATCAGGAGCATCGTTAAATATAAGTTTTACAGTTGACTCATATTGGTTTCCATAAAAGTTATTTCTAGTGTTATTATCATGTGACCATAAATCACCTTGATAAAAAGTGTAATATATATTGTTTAATGATAAACCACCTTCGTTAGCGTGAAATGATTTTCTACTTGGCCAACCTTGAACTTCTTCTTTAAATGATATTGTTTCAGCAAAATCTCTTATATATTGACTTTTAGGTGTTACGTTGTAAAGATCTTTATTATCATCGTAAGACCCTAGTATTAAGTTTTCAGATAAAGCTAACTTATCTCTGAAGTAATCTTTCATACCATAGTTGGATATTTCAGTAACACCGTCCATAGACAGTCTTAAAACTTTACCCCTTGCTTTGTCTGTGAAGTAACATCTATATGTGTAGTTTGCAAAACTTTCTGGATTTTTACTAATACCAAACTCACCAAAAGTTGGTGGAACAACAGCTTGACCAAGAACATTTCTTGAAGCTGTTAGATTTGCATTACCATCAGCATTATATAAAGCGTCTTTGTTTGCTAAAACTTTCACAATTTTATCTTCACAAAAAGCTAATACATCTGTTTCTCTAGTATGTAGTAATTGTATACTACCATATTCTGGGTTTAAGTCTTTTGTTATTTTATCAGCCATTATAAACTGATTTAATCTATTAACACCAGCTCTAGAGTTAAATATTTGTGAGTATATTAAACCTGTTTTTTTATTTTCTTCTTTGTATTGTTCCGCTAATACAGTTGATGCTTTAACACCTTTAGCAATCATTGATGCGTTAAAATCATCTCTAACTCTGTTAGATTCAACACCATTAGCAAAACTAAAGCAATTGTGATAACCTAATGTTTTTAAGTTACTGTGATCTGCTATAGGATAACCTTCGCTACCTTCAAAATATATATCTAGTTCAGCTACTTCTTTTGGTTCTGTTTCCCATATAGCTGGATTAGTACTGCTAAATCCTTCGTTATCATTTTCATCTACAAAAGTTGTACCAATTTGTATAGGTGTGGTATTATTATTACTGCTTCTTAAACCAGAAACATTATCTTCAGGTGCCCATGTTATTGGCTTATCGAGTTTTATAGTCCAAAGAACTAATCTACTAGAAGGATTCGTACCCGTTCTACCATTACCACTACTATTTCTACCATTATACATTGTAGCAGCACCCCTTCTATATCCTTCTATTTTATAAACTGTTTCATCTGGATCGCCCGCAAATTTTATGTAATTACCTACTGTCTCTAAACCATCAACAAAGTCTTTAAATCCAGGTTCAACAGTGTTTCCAAATTTGTTCCACTCACCAGTCCAACAAGCGTGTTGACCACTTTCACTATTAGGAAAACCGTCGCCAAACCAATGATAGGCTATTTCTATTAAATCATGACCAGCTCTAATACCATATCCTTGTATTTGTTTTAATTGATTATGATATGGACCACCATGTGTATAATCAGGACCAAGGTCTCTATTTATAGCTACATCACCTTCACCACCAATATCTCTCCACCAGTCTATTTCACCCCATCTAGCTATATGCCAAGCCGCTTTATTTCCACTTCTAATGCCTTTATTAGCATTTCTCCAATAGTTGTATCTAGTGCTTTGACTACCACCTGTATTATAACCTAAAGAGTCTTTTGTGGTACCACCATTAGGACCACCAGCTACTTGCCAAAATTGCTCTTGAGCTAATATTCTTAACTCATCTATATTGTTAAATTTCAATATATTTCTTTCTAAAACACTATCTCTATATACTTTAGCAAAAAATCTACCTGAAAACTCTGGTTTTAGTTTTCTTACTTTTTGCGCTATTTCTATTTCAATTTTAGTGTCTCTAATTAAAGAATTTGCAACACCAGTGCTACCTAACCAAGACACATCTGATTCATCAAAAGTACCTTCTATTTTAACCTCCCAATACTTGTCATCAGGTATTGAAACATTATTTCCAGTTGCATATGTTAAACCACTTTTAGTTGGTTCGTATATTATATTAGCAACATCATAGTATTTTGTTACATTGTTACCTCTTTTTATTCTAACTAGTAAATCTGTTTGAGTATGTATCGATGCGGTTGAAAGATCTATATCGTCAGAACTACCTGTCGTACCACCAAAACTGGTTTTCCATTGTTCTTTAGGTATTCTTATCAAAGATGTTCCTGCTTCTGGATAACCGTTTTCAACAAAAAGATCACCATTTGAATCAGCTCTAGCAGTACCTTTTGAAACTTTTGTTACAGTTAAAAAATCAGGTGCTTCGTTTTCTATTGCTAGTATTTTATACTTAGCTTCTTCTTCTACAAAAACATCAGAATCGTGTCTTTTCTTTAGTATAATAAATGTATCTTCTTGAACCTTGTTACGCTCTGATGATGGAAAAGCCAACCAAACATTACCATCTTCAGCTGGATAGTGTCTATCCATAGCTAAATTGTAATATTGATCAGAAACTTCTTTTATAAAGTATTTGTAATGTGTAGCCCATGAAGGTGGATTACTGTTTAACTTTACCTGAAACACATTGTAGTTTATTGCCTGTTCTTTAGGTATTTGTATAGAACCGCTAACATCAGTTAACACAGGTGTTTCTCTACCGTACTCATCTTTATAAACAACACCAATTTGATATGTTCTCATTGATTTTAAAGATTTCCCTGGCTCTCTTACTACTATTGCTTGATTTGCATCTTGAACTACAGATACAGTAAACTTAGGTGTTATTATTTCGTTATCAGAATCTACTAAATCATATTGATCAGTATAATTACCGTAAACTAATCTATTAGCAACAAACTCTTGAGCTTTTGCTTTTTTAGGTACGTTATCATAAGGTCTCAATAATTCCATAGATGGTAAAACCTTATATATTATTTCGCTATCTACTTCAATATTATTAGCAACCCACTCTGGATCAAGTTGTCCATCACCACCTTTTATGGTTTGTACTGTATATACGTTTGTATTAGTATCTTCTTTATATAATATATCTATCTCTACTACATCTTTAGGCATTTGAGCTGTTCTAAAATTAGATATGTTAAGTTTTTTTAAAGTGTTTACCATACCTAAATTATAACCTTTTTTAGGGTTATAATCAAACTCACCAGGTAAAAAAGCAACCTCAGAAAAAGGTCCCATTGACGAATATTGACCATCATCGTATTTATACCTGTAAGCAAATCTAGGAAACTTAAACTCAAATAATTTTTTATCTTGTATTAACTCTGTTTTCCAGTCTTGATTACCTGTTTTTATACCTGATGATATAGAATCAATATTACACTCAAATATATAAGGAAAGGCCGTGCTTATAGAGATTATACTTAAAATAACCTCGTCATCTTCTGTTTCGTCTAACAATGTTACTCTAACTCTATCGCCAACCTGTAAGTTCATACCAGTGTTTCCATTTAATTTAAGAAAACCTACGCCAACACCTGTGGTGTTAAATGGATATAAACCAGGGTCTAAAGGCTCACCATCTTGACCAATACCAGCATTTGTGTTACCTGTAAACTGAGTGCTGGTTAAAACACCCTCTACAATACCTGTTCTAAGTGTATCACTCATTGTTATTGTTGGTGGTTGTATAGGTGCTTTTTTAATAACAGTAATATCGTGTTTTGTAAAATCGTATAAAGATGAGTTCTGATCCTTCAACCGTGTATGTGTAGAGAAGTTTGTGCTACCAGCTTTAAATTTTTCAACATCAACCCTTCTTGGTTCATTTAAATTATCAGTCCAAAATAATATACCTTCAATTATATTTATAGCTGTTATTCTGTATTCTGGTAATCTACTTAAATTTAATATACTTCTAGTATCTACTAATACAGGTGAAACAGTTTTAGTGTACTGATCGTACTCCGCTATAGCATTTACCGAGTTACCATATATAAACCAATATATTTTATTATTTTCAGTATCTCTAACGTGACCAACACATTGACCACCGTTTATTAATAAACTAACTGGATAAGCTAATCGATTACCCAGTATGTTTTGCGCTGATCCAACTTCACTAGCTTCAGAGCCAGCTACCTGTATATTTAAAGCATCTCTAAACTCACCGTTAGGGACTAGTCTTTCGTCGAGGTCTTTATTCATTTTACCTCTACGAAAATCTCTTTTCAACTCAGGCATATATTAATGTTTTATTTGTTTTGACTTTCCTCTCATCACTTGAGTAAGCTCAGTGATTTTTAAATTTGATAATCTAAGTTTTGCTTGTCTAACAGCCGCCCATCTTTCTTTTTTAAACCTTGCGACTAAGTATTCAGGCACGTTTTCTCTAGTAGCTAATATAGCGTGAGCTATCCACTTGTACATTGCTTCTTCAGCAAACTTGTGTACTATTCTTTCAGCGTCAGTAGCTAGAGTATCACTTATGTATTTTAAAGTTATTGTTTTACCTTTTAGATCAGAACTAAAATGTATTCTACCTTTTAATTCATCTATGTAGTATACACCATTAGACTGTGCGTTTTCTGGATTTAATCCAAATCTTTTGCCAGTGTCTGTTTGGTATTCATATAAATTTTCATCAGATCTTTGTGAACTTGATGTAGCATTTGATCTAAACGCTGTCCATTGATCTGAATTACTAGCTACAGAAAGATTACCACTACCATCGTAAATATAGTTAAAACTACCATCTTGCAATATAGCTGTTGGGTTACTTGTTTTTCTAGCTGGATATATAATGTGTTCTAAACCACTGTCATCATGAAAACTAACCATAACATAGTTTACATAATCATGTGGTAAAGGCATTGTTAAAGATGGAGGTATTTCTATCTCTTGTGCTTTTGTAGACTTAAAAGTATCGTACGATAATTCTTGCATAGCTCTTTGAGCGTGAAAAACAACATCAGCTCTTTTAACTCTAGGTATAATTTTACCATCACCAACATATGAAACTAAAAAGTTGTGAACTAAAGTTTTTAAACCAATAAACTGATAGTTACCATAGTTTTCATCTCCAGTATTAAAATTACCGTCTGCACCGTTGTAGTACGTTTCGTGTGTTCCTGTGAATAATGGCATATTTTATGATTTTTCTTGTTGTAATTGTTGTGCTTTTTCTGCATTAGCAAGTTGATATAATGCTTGATCTTTCATTAATATACCTGCTAGCTCTAATATTTTTGTAACTAAATTTTTTTCCTCAGACTGATGTAATTGAAAGTTCTGAGTAGTATTTGCGTTATATAATGCTTTTTCATTAATAACTGTATAACCCCAAGAAACAGTTTTTGGTCTAGCTATGTAGTTACATACAACATTATCATCAGCGCCTATGCTGGTTGGATATATCTGTATTCTTCTTTCTCTGTTAGTATCACTGTCAGGTGTATTACCATCTCTTGAATATCTTACGTAAACAGGGAATGTTTCTGTGGGAGCTGTTAAGGGAGAGTTTAATATGTGATGAATTTCGTTTTGCTGTATAAGTTCTACTTCAGCATCTGTACCGCACTTGTCAGTGTATATTTCACCCATACGATAATAATCTGGAAGTATACCTACACCACTACCAGCGCTCATATCTACTGGAGCTCTGAATTTTTCAAAGTGATCAATTTTTTCATTAATAATATCGATCATATCTGCATAAGTAGTGTCGTTTTTTCTCTGAACAACTTCTTCAAACTGAGCTAAGTCGTAAAAATATTGTTCGAATATAATCATTTGAGCTTGATTAGCAAGAAGATTAAACTCCTGAGGTGTTATATAACCTCTTTGCTCTTTATTAGCTATATTTAAAACTCTTTGATATACTGTATCTATACTTACCATTGTTAATATTTTTTATAGTAAAGGCCACCAATTATAGTGGCCTTCCACTATAAAGATGACTGTTAAAGTCTTTTTTGAATAGAAGTCATAACCTCCATACCTTCGTCTGTTTTAAACCAAGCAGCTAAAGCTGAATATGGATGTTCTTCTAATGGAACAGTAAATAGCTTTCTACCATTACTAGCCCATTTAAACGTTCTATTATCAGGTGTTAGTGTAATAATATTAGCTTCAACAGCTTTAACACCTAAGTTTCTCAATTGCACATTATCATCTTGAAGCAAGTTTAAGAACATTAAAGGATTGTTTCTTGCCATAAGCAATATATCTCTTTTAACCTCTTTAGAAGTCATGCTAGAAACTTTAGAACCTTGTTCAACTCTAAGAATTGCCTCAGCATGATCAATATCAAGCTGTTTAGCAGCAACTAAAGCTTCGATTTCTGCTTCAATGTAATCTAAATCATTTTCTGCAATTTGTATCTCGTCATGTTCGTAATAAATTACGTCTTTTAACGGATGATATAGTGATAACATTTTTTGTAGGTTTTGATTTCTTTTTCCTACAACTAACGTTCCATTTCTAAAAGCAATGTGACCTAATGTAGCTACTCCATTTTGCTCATCAACGAAAGGAGATGGTTGGTTTGTAGCATATCTAAGTTCTCTTTGCTTTGTCCCATCAAACCACAATAAAGGTTTTCTTCTTGTGTGTCTACTAGGAATAACATATAGAACAGGTGATTCACCTTTCAGTCTATATATTCTATCTTTGATTTCCCATGTTGCATCAGCAACTGGTTGTTTTTTGTTTTTTGCCATGATATAATAAAATTTAAAAAATTAAAAATAAAGGTGTAGGGAGCCGAAGCTCCCTTTACCTTTAATTATTGTTGTGATTATTCAGAGTCACCAATTACACCGTCACTAGACT
>MDSW01161933.1_pt1 | contig 23210 bp, 29 predicted proteins | sample 811171 | NCBI WGS metagenome assembly MDSW01 (sample SAMN05326641, study PRJNA326480) | marine metagenome | isolation source: seawater | place: Atlantic Ocean: North West | collected 2012 | reverse complement strand
GGGCATGCCCCCATGATGCTTGCAAACCAAACCGAAAACGATCAAAACTTTAACAAAGGACTCTATGCCTAACTGGTAGAAAATTCGGTCTCAGGTCAAATTCGCAACCCCGTTGCATCCCCGGCGACCAACGTTTTCCGCGTTGGATCAGGACCAAGAAAGACTTCGCTCTTTCTGTGGAACTCATTGACCATGGGAGACTCCGGCTCTCCCCGTGGACCCCATCGACCGGGACTTGGAGATATCTCTCTCCACCCGGCCCGAACCATTGACCAATGTTTCGCCATTGGATGACGATCAGGGTTACGTCCCTGAACGCGCGGAAAGGAGGCTGCTGCTGGGAAAAAGCGGATCACAGAACAGAAAACGGCGTTTCAAGCGCACCGTTGCGCTAGAGTGAGTTGTGAAAAGGTTGAATCGAAAAGGGATTCCCTTTTTGCTTTATTTGTGATTCAAGATAGGGGCTGGATAAGGAGGCCAGTCTCTATGCCGAAAGTGCTTGATCAGGATTTGCGTGACCGCGTTATTGATGCGGTTCTTGTTGAGGGGATGAGCCGCCGTGGAGCAGCAGCGCGCTACGGCGTCAGTGCCTCCACCGCTGTGAAGTGGTTGCAGGCCGTGACACAGGACAAACGCCGCCATCCTGTTGGTACAGGTGGGCATCGCCCTTCAGCCCTGCCTGCTGTACAGGACTGGCTTGTGACCCGGATCGAAGAACAACCAGACCTTACCCTTGAAGCTCTGTGTGGCCTTTTACAGGATGAGCATGGTGTTCGTGCAGACCCGGGCATGCTTTCCCGCTTTTTCCGCACGATCGGTATCAGCTTCAAAAAAAACCGTATTCGCCAACGAGCAGGACAGGCCTGATATTGCCTTCAGGCGTCAACAGTGGAAGAAATACCAGAAGCGGATCACATCTGAACGACTTGTCTTTGTCGATGAGACCTGGGCCAAGACCAATATGACCCCCACCCATGGCTGGAGCCCAAGGGGCCGGCCTTTGAAGGCCCAGGCACCGGGGGGGCACTGGTTGACCATGACCTTCATTGCAGCACTGCGTCATGACGGCATCACGGCGCCATGTGTCTTCGACGGCCCCATCAACGCGGAACGCTTCCTCGCATGGGTGAAACAGTTCCTCGTGCCAACCCTGAAGCCTGGCGATGTCGTGATCCTCGACAATCTCTCGTCCCATAAAGGCAAGGCTGTCAGGGAGGCGATCCGGAACGCTGGCGCAAGGATGTTCTTCCTGCCGCCCTATAGCCCGGACCTCAACCCCATCGAACAGGTCTTTGCCAAACTCAAACGACTGCTAAGGAAGGCAAAGGAAAGAACCAAGGAAGCAACATGGAAACGCATTGGGACACTCCTCAATGAATTTTCACCGCAGGAATGCGCCAACTATCTCAGAAATGCAGGTTATGCGTAAACCTATTAACAAAAGACTCTAGCGCTGTGGCTTCTACAGCTGCCGGGCCCCTGCCTTAAGGTCGATCCCCCCAAGCGAACAAAGGCGGGGCCCGTCAATTTAGTGGCAGATGGTCTATTTGCTCAGCCAGCTAGCGATGATCTCCGTAGAAGGTACGCTGCCAGTATGGATGACTTTTTCGTCACAAACCACAGCCGGGGTACTCATAACGCCGTATCTCATAATCGATTCAGGATTGGTTTCATGGGTAAGTTCGATCTCGGTTCCAGATTTCAGTGCAACTGCTTCAATAAGCTCAGCGGTTTTCTGGCATTTGGCACAGCCACTGCCCAGTACTTTGAATTTTTTCATGAAGTGGTCCTTATAAAAACGGGGTGAACAAGTTGAAGACCCATCCTACAACGCTGAAGGAGAGTAATAACAATATAAACAGGATCACGAGCAATCGCCATTGCATCACTTGCTTCAGCAGGACAAATTCCGGAAAACTCGCGGCGACTGTGCTCATGCAGAAGGCAAGAGTTGTGCCAACAGGCAAGCCCTTGAGGATGAGACTTTCCATGACTGGAATTACGCCAGTAGCATTGGAATAAAGCGGAATGCCTAGTAATACTGCGCCTGGCACAGACCACCATTGTCCACCACCCAAGTGGGCTTCTATCCAGCCATCAGGAACGAAACCATGCAGGGTCGCGCCGAGGCCAACACCCACAATCACCCATTTCCAGACCCGCCTGAAGATATCCAAAGTTTCATCTTTGGCAAAATCATGCCTTTCTTTGAGGCTTAACTTTGGAGCGGCATCAATATTTGAGGAATTCGCAGTCTGACTTTGAGCTTGTTCAAGTGCTTTTTTTGCAAAATCCTGAAGCCAGCGTTCAGCTTTGATCATATCCAGGAATATACCTCCCAGAATGCCTACAAACATACCTACCAGTACATAGAGCAAGGTAAACTTCCAGCCCAGCAGGCTGAGCAGCAAAAGTACGGCCACTTCATTGATAAGTGGAGAGGTCAGCAGGAAAGCCATGGTAATACCAACAGGAATCCCGGCGGAAGTAAAACCAAGGAAGACAGGTATGCTGGAACAGGAACAAAAGGGAGTGACCGCTCCAAAACCAGAGGCCATAACATAACCAAACCCACGGGTTTTGCCCGCAAGGAAGTCACGTACTCTTTCCACCCTGAGTGAAGCGCGCAAAAGCGCTATCACATAGATCATTACAATCAACAGAGCGAAGATTTTAGTGGTGTCCTCAACAAAAAAATGGAGTGCGCTGCCTAGTTTAGTGTCCGAAGACAGGCCCGCAAGATCATAAATCAGCCAAGTGGCGAGGTCTGTAAATATCTGAAACATGATATCTTATCCCGGAAACCAATGCCGTGTTCGGTTGGCGATGGCCACCAGAGACAGCATGACAGGCACTTCCACCAGCACCCCGACAACTGTAGCCAGTGCTGCCCCTGAATGCAGTCCGAACAGGGAAATGGCCACGGCGACCGCCAGTTCGAAGAAATTGGAGGTGCCGATCAAGCAGGCAGGTGCTGCAATGTTATGGGGCAACTTCAGGAATTTGGCCGCGCCATAGGCAATTACGAAAATCCCGTAAGTCTGAATCAACAGCGGGAGGGCGATTAGGACAATAGTCTGGGGTTGGGCAAGGATCACTTCCGCCTGAAACCCGAAAAGAAGCACCACGGTAGCCAGCAGCCCAAGGATTGACCAGGGCTTAAGTGTCCGGGTGAAGAGTTCAATCCGGTGTCCATCTGATTTGTGTTCAAGCAGGCGCCGGGTGAAGACGCCTGCCCCTAACGGCAATACCACATAAAGAACGACTGATAGGAGCAGGGTTTCCCATGGGACATGGATATTGCTCACGCCCAGCAGGAAGGCAGCGATGGGGGCAAAAGCAAAAACCATGATCACATCATTCACCGAGACCTGTACCAAAGTATAGTTGGGGTCCCCCTTGGTGAGCTGACTCCAGACAAAGACCATGGCGGTACAGGGGGCGACCCCCAGCAGGATCATTCCGGCGATATATTCCCCGGCGGTTTGCGGATCGACCCAGTCCGCAAACACAACGCGGAAGAACAGCCAACCCAGCGCCGCCATGGTGAAGGGCTTGATCAGCCAGTTGACGATAAGGGTCAGCGCCAATCCCTTGGGCTTTTTACCGATGTCCTTCATGGCGGAAAAATCAATCTGCACCATCATGGGATAGATCATGACCCAGATGAACACGGCCACCACAAGATTGACATGAAAGACTTCCAGGGCGGCAATAATAGTGAAAACGCTGGGAACAAAATTACCAAGCGCTACGCCACTTATGATGCAGAGACCTACCCACAGGGACAGGTAACGTTCGAACAAACCCATTTTATTTCCTTATGTTTGATTTCGGGGCCAGCTTCTTTAAAAGATCTGACAGCTCCTCCGCGGTAAGAGAATTAATATCCTCTGTTAAAAGGGAGCTGATACTGTTTTCCAGAAGCTCAATGATTTCTGTAAAGGCGGCATCGGTTGTCGGGCCTATCTGGGCATTCCTGCCCGGATCCGGTAGACCCCAATGTCCTTTCACCGCGTTTCCCAGCCAGATCGGGCAGCTTTCACCTGCCGCCTGGTCACAAACAGTGATAACGATATCGGGAGCATATTCACTGATATCATTCCAACTTTTGCTGGCCAGGTCATCGGTGCTGTAGCCTTTCTGATGGAGATAATGGAGGGTAAGTGGATTCACGTAGTCTGCCGGGTGGCTTCCAGCGCTGGCAACCTGGACTTTTCCGGCCCGCAGCTTCCGCGCGAGCTGCCGGGTTATAGCTTCCGCTAAAATACTTCGACAGGCATTATGGGTACACAGGAATAACAGCTTCATGACTTTCGCTCATTTGGGAGCTTGTAGGTTCAGTGGGGCTTCGGGCAACGGATCTCGGCTCGTTCCGGTCGATCTCCCATGTTATTCAACTTCATCAATGGCTTTTCGAGGAGGTGGATGTTCTGTTCGGTTGTTTGCTGAAGGGTTATAACTGCCCAAGGGGGAAGGTCAGGATTAAGACTGTAGAAATTCCATATTCCCTGCCGCCGATCCCGAAGGATACCGCATTGTTTTAACTGGGACAGATGACGAGAGATTTTAGGCTGGATCTCTGACAAAGCCTCGGTGAGTTCGCAAACACAAAGTTCTCCTTCCTGCTGGATAAGCATCAGGATACTCAGCCGTGTTTCGTCGGCAAGGCATTTGAAAAACTGCAAGGGGGTCATGATGAGCTTTTCCGTTAATCATATACGGGAAAACATATATATGAAAAAACGTATATGTAAAGTGAAAAAGTGTGAACTAGCTTTTTTCGGCTGTCATGTACAGTCCCACACTGCGGCAATCGGGATACACGTCCGGTTTTTGCAGATAAACCTCCGCCTGTTGCACCCGGGGGGAGCGGAAACAGAGTTTCAGAATTTCTTCACACAGGGTTTCCTGAAGATTGAAATGACGATCCCGAACCAGATCCCGGATCTCGTCACGCAGAAAGTCATAGTCCAGAACTTCGGAAATATCGTCCCGGGCGGGGGGAACATCCCTGAGCGTGAGGGTGACATTGATCAACACCCGTTGGCGTGCCTGGCGCTCAAAGTCATGAATCCCGATGGAGGCCTCACACACGAAATCCCGCAGTCGGATTTCCCGGCGGCGGATTTTGTACTCAGTCATGGGGGGTGGTCTCCTTGCCGGCGGTCGGGTTTGGGGGAGCCGGTCTGTTATGGCCCCGCGGTGTTCCCAGGAGGTCTTCGGCAATCCGGGCCACATCCCGGTTGAGCCGCAGATTTTTCTGTCCCCCGTCCAGCGGCAGCACCGCCGCATTGATGGAGGGCGTGCGGATCAGGTGCAGGCAGCTGGTGGCGATATCCTCGGGCGCTGGCGCCTGTCGGTTCAGGTTGAGCCCCCCGGCCAGAGTGAAATTTTCTTCACTCTGGTCACCACTGAGCAGGGTCAGCCCCGGCGCAAGACCATTGACCCGGACCCGCGGGGCCAGCGCCATGGCCAGGGTTTCGGTCGCCCCCAACAGGCCATATTTGCTGAGGCTGTAGGTGAAAAAGTCTGGATTCATGGCAAACACGCTGCTGTCAATGATGTTAATGACACTGCCCCGGCGGTCCTCGCCCAGCGCCCGGTACAGCCCCCGCGCCAGTTGCAGCGGGGCGCGCAGATTGACATTCATATGGCCTTCGAAGCTGTCCCGGGTGAAATTAAACGCCGTGTCGTCGGCAAAGCGCGAGGCATTGTTGATGACATGTTCAAGCGGCGGGGCGCCGCTGTCCCGGATTAGGGCGGGGATCAGGTTGTCCACCTCGTGAGCATCGCCGAGATCGGCCTGGATCAGCTGTGCGGACCCACCCTGTTCCCGGATGTCCCGGGCCGTTTGCTCTGCGTCATTCTGCGAGTGGTGATAATGCAGATGAATATGGTATCCGGCCCGGGCCAGGGTGAGGGCGATAACGCGTCCGATCCGTTTTGCGGCGCCGGTGATAAGGATGCTGCTGGTCATGATAGGTCCCTGAAATTTTTATCAGAATACCCTTGAGTGTGACACAGATTCAAGAGGCTTTGCGGAAGGTTGGGGCCGTGCAGGCCAGCCCCGGTTTTTCCAGGGCCTGTTTCAGGGCAGGTCAAGGTCGTTAATGGACATGTCGGCGCGTTTCCACCAGGGTATGGCGGGGCCGTCATACTGCCCCATGTTCAGGGCCTTGTCCGGGTCGCCTGAGAAAACCACCGTATTGGTGGGGGTTTCTTCGATTTCAAGCCGGGTGCAGCGCATGCCGTTCTGTTCCGCGGCCAGAAAGGCGCTGATCTTGGCGAACATACAGGCGGCCAGCGCCTCGGTGGTGGGATCTCCCGGCGTGATCAGCAGATAACGCAGGTTTTCCGGCTCCCGCTCGCGGAAATAGTCGAGCAACGGGTCCCGGCTGGCCAGATGCAGACTGTGATCCACATGGCCGTCAATCCAATCATGCCAGCGCTTTTTCATCTGCCGGAAGGAGGCCGCCATGTTGCTGCCCCCATCCAGTGCATCGTCGCCGTCATAAACCAGCGTCACCTTGACATATTCATTGTGGCCGTGGGGGATGACGCAGGGGCTGCCTTTCAAACTGTAGAGCCGGTGGCCCATGGAATAGCGCCGGGTAAAGCAAATCTCAAACATCGGGGTTCTGTTATTCCAAATTCGGAACTGTTAATCCTGCCTGCTTGATATATCAGGCGGGGCTCAGAGTCAAAGAGAGAGTGCGGACAAATTTCCATGAGACGGGGGCCTGTGGCTCATCCGGTTCCGGTTTGAGGGGGCTGGTCCGCTCCATTGCCGCCTTTAATCGCCGAGACGGTATCCGCCCGGTTCGGTAATCAATAGTGTTGCGTGGCTGGGATCGGGTTCGATTTTTTGGCGCAACCGGTAAATATGGGTCTCCAGCGTATGGGTGGTCACCCCGGCATTATACCCCCAGACCTCGTCCAGCAGAACCTCCCGGCCGACCGGGTTGCCGCCGGCCCGTTTCAGATATTTCAGAATATTGGTTTCCTTTTCCGTCAGCCGCACCTTTTCCCCGGTAGTTTCATGCGTCATCAGCTTTTCGCCGGGTTTAAACAGATAGGGTCCGATGACAAAGGAGGCGTCCTCGCTGATGGAATGTTGTCTGAGATGCGCCCGGATACGCGCCAGAAGCACGCCGAAGCGGAACGGTTTGGTCACATAGTCATTGGCGCCGGCGTCCAGGCCCAGAATGGTGTCCGCCTCGGAATCATTGGCGGTCAGCATGATGATCGGGATTTTGACATTGGCCTTACGCAACATGCGGCAGATTTCCCGCCCGTCAATGTCCGGCAGTCCCACATCCAGAAGAACCAGATCAAAATTGTCGTCCCGGGCCGCCTTGAGGCCATCCATGCCGGTGCCGGCTTCTGTCGTTTCGAATTCTTCATGAAAGGACAGTTGCTCGGCCAGAACGTGCCGCAAATCCGCGTCGTCATCCACAATCAGGATACGATATGTCTGGGCCATGATGAATTTTCCCTTTAAACTGTTCTTTTTTCATAAGTCGCATTATATAAACTTACGACGATCAGTAAAACAGAGTTTTGGATAACAATATGGGACCCCGACCCCCGGCATCAACAGGACATCACCCGGAAAAGCTTCTGGATCACAACATTGTGAAGGTGGAACGGGCAGCGGCGGAGTTACGTCGCGGGCGGCCGGTGCTGATCAAAACCGACGATGAAGCCGTCCTTATGGCCTCGGCGGAACTGATTGGTGAGCCGCGGTTGGACCAGTTCCGGGCGTTAAGTTCACAGGCGCCAGTGGTAGGGCTGACCTATAACCGGGCCAATATCCTGAAAATTTCTCCCCGTTCGGGCGATGTGGCGCTGGTGGATATCACCGCCCATATCAACAGTGCCGCCATCCAAAGCATGGCTGATCCTGCTGATGATCTGTCCCGCCCGTTGCTGGGGCCGTTCCGGGTGGCGGACCGTTCGGCCGGGCCGGCTCATGAGGCGGGCCTGAAACTGTGTAAAATTGCCCGGCTGTTGCCGGCGGCGGTTTTTTCCGGGCGGGTTGAGCCGGATATATTGCAGGCACAAGGGGTTCTGGGGGTCACGGCGGCAGAGGTAATGGCCTATGATGTGCGGGATGCGACGGCCCTGAAAATGGTGACGTCGGCCCATGTGCCACTGGCGGGAGCGGAGCAGACCACGATGATCGCCTTTCGTCCGGATGATGGCGGCACGGAACATTTCGCCATCCTGATCGGGGACCCCAATCGTCATGATCCGGTGCTGGCGCGCATTCATTCGGAATGTTTTACCGGAGATCTTCTGGGCAGCCTGAAATGCGATTGCGGCGAACAAATGCGCGGTGCCATCAAATTCATGCAGAAGGCGGGTGGCGGGGTGCTGCTCTATCTGGCACAGGAAGGACGCGGCATCGGCCTGATCAATAAACTCAGGGCCTATCATCTTCAGGATCAGGGATTTGATACGGTAGACGCCAATGAACGGCTGGGGTTCCTCAGTGACGAGCGGATTTTTGAACCGGCGGCGCAGATGCTGAAACTCATGGGGTTTTCCCAGGTGCGGCTGCTGACCAATAATCCGGACAAGGTGGCCGGACTTGAAGCCTGTGGCATTACGGTCACGGAACGGGTGGCGCATAAATTTCCGGCTAACGCCCATAATGATTTCTATTTGCGGACCAAGAAAAAACGCTCCGGCCATCTGCTCTAAGAGATATATCGTGGAGAGCGTTGTTTCCGCGCGCCCTGACAACCACGGGGCCTGGCAACCACGGCCCTTGGCAACTACGGAATGTCATCTACCCTGTTTGAGGTTTTTATTTCGGAGAACCTGCGTCATCAACGAGCCCCCTGCCATATATCTTGGGAAAGGGGGGCGGCGCTTCGGGTCAGGTTCCCACCTGTTTTTCTACAACAGGTTATGTTTTTTCAGCTGGTGGCGCAGCTGGTGGTAGGTCAGGTTGAGATAGACGGCCGTGTCCCGCTGATTGTGTTTATTGGCCTTGAGCGCCTGTTCCAGCAGATCTTTTTCGACCCGGCTTAGGGTTTCATAATAATCGGTGGGGCCCAGGGGGGGCGGAGATGATGCCGGACGTCGGGAGGGGGAGGCTGCGGTGACGGGTGAGGTGAGGTCATTCGGGGCTGTTGTGGGCTGGCTTCCCTCCCTTCGCCTGGCCCGGCCATTGCTATCCGGCCGCCAGGGAGACTGGAACGGATCCAGGACCATATGGTGCACCGGTTCAGTTTCATCTTCCGCGTGATAGACGGCGCGTTCCACCACATTACGCAATTCGCGGATATTGCCCGGCCAGTCATACTCCATCATCGCTTCTATCATATTCTCGGAAAACCCCGGAAAACTGCTCCAGCCGCATTCACGCGCCACCCTCTGGCCGAAATGAAAGGCCAGCAGCAGAATATCCTCCCGCCGAGCTCTGAGCGGTGGCAGCGTGATCACGTCCAGCGCCAATCGGTCAAGCAGGTCGTGACGGAACCGGCCCGCCTCGGCCGCTGCCGGCAGATCCACATTGGTGGCCCCGATCAGGCGCACATCCACCTGTAACACCTTGTTGCCACCCACCCGCTGAAAGCTGCCATATTCGGTAATCCGCAGGATTTTTTCCTGAGCAGCCGGGGAAATGGTGGCGATTTCATCCAGAAACAGCGTGCCTTCATGGGCTTCCTCGAACCGGCCAATGCGGCGCGTGGCAGCGCCGGTAAAGGCGCCGGCCTCATGACCAAACAGTTCCGAATCCAGCAGGCTTTCGGTCAGCGCCGCACAATTGACCTGGAGAAAGTTTTTTTCCCAGCGTGGAGAGAGGAAATGCAGCCGCGCGGCAATGAGTTCCTTGCCGGTGCCCCGCTCGCCGATCACCAGTACCGGGCGATCGTGCCGGGCGGCTCGGGACACCTGGTCCAGCACTTCGAGAAAAGCCGGGCTTTCCCCGATAATATTCTGATCCTGGGGGGAAGATATGATCATTTCTTACTCTTTAGGAAAAATCACTAACAAGTAGCGTAATTTATCATTTTTTCAAAAGCAAGAAAAAATCTTCTTCTATATAATATCTTTTAAATTCAATGAGTTGGTTTGTTTTTCACAGATCTGGCACGTTTTCTGCAATTACCAACCCCGAAAAGAGTGGTAGCAGGTTTTCAAGCTATTTGGAGAAAGAACATGGGCATTTTTACCCGCCTCAGTGACATTGTGAATTCCAACATCAACCATATTCTGGACAAGGCCGAAGATCCGGCAAAGATGATCCGTCTGATGATCCAGGAAATGGAGGATACCCTGGTGGAAGTCCGGTCTTCTGCGGCACGTGTCATTGCCGACCGTAAGGAGCTGGAACGGAATCTGAACCGGCTGACCCAGGCCCAGGAGGAATGGTATGCCAAGGCCGAACTGGCGCTCAGCAAGGACCGGGAGGATCTGGCCAATGCGGCGCTCCGGGAGCGGGCCAAGCTGGCGGAAATGGCCAGGGATCTGGAAAATGACCGGGAGCCGCTGGAAGAGGCGCTCGCCAAATATGAAGCCGACATTATTTCCCTGGAATCCAAAATCAAGGAAGCCAAGGCCAAACAAAAGTCGCTGATCGAACGGCAGCAGTCCGCCACCAGCCAGCTCAAGGTGCGCCAGCGCCTGTATGACAACCGGATCGAGGACGTCATGGCCCGCTTTAACCAGATGGAGCGGCGGGTTGAGGAAACGGAAAGCCGGGTGGAAGCCGCGGATCTTGGACGGGAAAAAAGCCTGAGCGAAGAGTTTGCTGACCTGGAGGCCGAGCAGAAAGTGGCCGAGGAACTGGCGGCGCTGAAGGCACGCCTGTCCAAAGGCAAGGATGGCGGCAAGGCCGACAAGAAAAAATAACCCGCTGGGGCCCGCACCGCGCGGGTCTTGGCTCGCCACGGGGTAATCCCTGCGTTATCCTGATCGGCGCTTCGGGGATATAGCATAAGGAAAGGTCGATTTTATGGCTGAATTATTTGGCATTCTTTTTCTGACAATCTGTGCGCCGCTGTGGATTGTTCTGCATTATGTCACGAAATGGAAATCCTCCAAATCGCTGACCAGTGAAGACGAGAAAATCCTGAGCGAGCTGTATGACAGCGCGGAACAGATTGAAAGCCGTCTGAACAATATCGAGCGCATCCTGGATGCGGAATCCCCGGACTGGAGGAGAGGTCAATGAGCCGTTATCGCGATCCCCACCCCCCGCGCTACAACAAGTTCTATCTGGATAAACGCAACGGCAAGATTGCCGGTGTCTGTGCGGGGCTGGCCGATTATTTCGGCTTGGACGTCACCCTGATTCGGATTGTCACCCTGATCTGCCTGTTCTTTTTCGGACCGGTGATCCTGGTCGGGTATATCTTGCTGGCGTGGCTGGTTGATCCGCGTCCCGATGACCTGTTTCATTCGGAAAAGGAAAGCGAGTTTTGGAAAAATGTGCGGGTCAAGCCCCATAATACGGTGCGCGACATTCGCCATAAGTTTCGCGAAATTGAACGCCGACTGAGGGCGGCGGAGGCTCATATCACCAGCCGGGAATACAAACTCCAGAAAGAATTCCGTGATCTGGAAGACAATAACAAATAAAGACCAAAAGAGAGGGGCGGGCCCCGGCTCGTCCCGCAAGAGAAACCATCATGACATACAGATATAACAGATACGATACCTATGAAGACAGCTTCCCCCCGGGCGGGCGTCGGCTTTACAAGAACAGCCTTAAAGGCAAGATCTGCGGCGTGTTTGCCGGCCTGGGAGACTATCTTGGCATCAATGCCGCCCTGCTGCGGATCCTGGGGCTGATCGCCCTGTTGTTTGTCGGCCCCGTTGTAATCCTCGGCTATCTGGTGATGGCGTTGGTGCTGACAGACCAGCCTCACCGGTTCTATCGCTAGACGGAGTTGCGAAGTTCGGCACGAACCTACGGAAAGGGAGGGTAAGGTGAACGTTTTTGAAATGGTTGTCATTCTGGTGGGGATCGGGGCAATCGCCAGCCTCGGCCGAGAATGGATCAAGGCCAAAAGAAGCGGAGTGCGGCTGGACCTGGATGAGCTGGCCCATGATCTGGGCCTTGATGACGGATATTACGACAAACAACAGATCAAACCGTATCTGGAACGGATTGAACGGCTGGAGGAACGGATCAAGGTGCTGGAACGCATCGTGACGGATCGCGAAAGCCGTCTGGCCGCCGAAATTGACCGGCTGGCCTGACCATACACACAAAACCAGGCCCGATATGGCGGGCCCGGGAAGAGAGACCGGAATTACGCCCGGAATTACGCCAGGAGAAAAATGATGGAAGATGTGCTGACCGAGCTAATTGTTGTCCCGGCCAACGATAACCCCACCCGGGGCGTGCTGAAAGCCGGGGACCGGGAATTTCCCTGCGCACTGGGGAAAAAGGGGCTGGCGCTCGCTAAACGGGAAGGGGATCACAAAACCCCCATCGGACAATTTCCCTTAAGGAGCGTTTTTTATCGCTATGATAAGTTGTCTAAGCCGATTTATACCCGGGTGCCCATGCTGGCCATACTGAAGGAAGATGGCTGGTGTGACGATCCCAGAGACGCCGCTTACAACCAGCCGGTGATGCTGCCCTACCACGCGCGCGCCGAACGGCTATGGCGGGAAGATGATCTTTATGACGTGCTGGTGGTGCTGGGCCATAATGACAATCCGGTCCGGCCCGGGGAAGGCAGTGCGATTTTCCTGCATGTGGCGCGGCAGAAAGGCCGGGACGACTTTGAAGGCACAGAAGGGTGTGTGGCGCTGCGCAAAGAGGACCTGCTGGAACTGTTGCCGGCCCTATCGCCCGAGACAACTTTAAAGGTGATCAGCAACTGATCCCTTCCGATTCTCGGAATTTTATGCGTATTGGACCATGCGTCTGATATCTTCCGACTTCCCGGCCCCTTTCCAGGGCGCCGGGCTTTTTTTATTGTGTGACGTGATGGGACAACCTATTCACAATTCACTCTAAACCGTTGTCCGAAAATGGCGGTGCCGAGGCGCACATGGGTGGCGCCCAGGGCGATGGCGGTTTCATAATCGCTGCTCATGCCCATGGACAGTTCTTTAAGCCCGTGCCGGTCGGCAATCTTTTTCAGCAGCGCGAAATGCGGCGCCGGGTCTTCGTCTGCCGGCGGAATGCACATCAGGCCGACGACCGGCAGGTTCAGCTCTTCTTTGCAGAAGGCAATGAAATCGTCGGCCTCCCGCGGCGCGATACCGGCTTTCTGGGCTTCCTCACCGGTATTGATCTGAATGAAAAGGTCACGCCTTATCCCTTCCTCTTCGAACAGCCGCGCCAGCGTGCGGGCCAGTTTCGGCCGGTCCAGTGTTTCAATCACATCAAACAGACGCACCGCCTGCCGGGCCTTGTTGCTTTGCAGTGGGCCGATCAGGTGTAGTTCCGTATCGGGAAAACGGTCTTTCAGCGCGGGCCATTTGGCGGCCGCTTCCTGAACCCGGTTTTCCCCGAAACGGCGCTGTCCCGCCTGAAGCACTGGCGTAATGACGTCAGCGTCGTGGGTTTTGGAAACCGCCACCAGCCGCACGCTGCTCGGCGGACGTCCGGCGGCTTTTTCGGCCGCGGCAATTTTCTCAAGAACCGTTTCGAGAGCGGTGGTCAAGGTGAATATCCTGCTGTATAGAGAAACCATGTCTTATGCGCGTCAGACCCTATCAGACATTGCTCGAAAGCTCAACGCCCGAAAGTTCGTCAATCGGAAGCCGCGGGACGGGGCGGCCCGGACGCTGCCTTTCGGAGCGGCAATGTTTTTAAGTGATGCCCGAACGGTGCCCGATCCGCGGGTGGTGATCGAACGGCTGCCGCCGGACAGCGTGGTGGTGTTGCGGGATTATGATCACCCGGCGCGGCAGGATCTGGCGCGGGATTTGGCGGCTGTATGTCGGCAAGGGGGGCATTATTTCCTGGTGGGCGCGGATGTGGCGTTGGCCCGGTCGGTAGGCGCGGACGGTGTGCATCTGCCGGAAGGACTTATGTCGCTGGCTTTCTCCCTGCGTGCCCGCCGGGCCCCGTTGTGGATCACGGCCGCCTGCCATGGGCCGCGTGCCCTGCGCCGGGCCGAGCGACTTGGCGTTGACGCGGCTTTGGTCTCGCCGGTCTTTCCGACCCACAGCCATCCCGAAACCTTTGTTCAACGGCGTCTGACCTTGGGGCCACTTCGCCTGCGGCGGATCGTTTGCGAAACCTCCCTGCCGGTCTATGCACTGGGGGGAATTACGGCGCAAAATGCGGCTCGGCTAACAGGGATCCCGTTGGCAGGTCTGGCGGCTATTCGCGGTTATCTGCCCTGATTAGGGGGTTCTAAAACATAACGATCAGAAATTCACATTGGTGCCCAGCAGGAAGATCTGGGTATCGCTCAGGGGGTCCTGTTCGTCGCTTTGCCCATAGGTGTAATAGGTAAAACGGCCGGTAAAGCGAATATTCGGCCGCAGGCTGTAGCCCGCCCCCACTTCCAGGGCATAGATGTTGTTGAAATATTGCTGCGCCATATATTCATTATATTCATTGGCGTTGGCACTGAACAGCAACTCCCGATCGCGACGATACTGGGCAAAACGGATGTCGGTGAACCAGCTTCGGCCACTATAGCCGAGGCCCACGTCAAAGCCGTGCAGGTTCAGATCGGAAAGGCTTTTTTCTCGGCTGAATGAGGCCCCAATGGAAAACCCGGCATAGGCCACGTCCAGAGACAGGTTATAGACCTGGCGGTTCAGGATATCATAACCGGACCCTTCGTAAAGCGGGGAAAAAATGCTATCCGGGGTGATCAGGAAACTGGAGCCCAGGGAAATGTCCAGGGTGTTGCGCGAGGTGTCGGCAGAGACCGAACCATAGGAAAAAGTGATGCGATTGCCGGTGATGATGCTGCCGGACAGCAGGGAACCGGACATCAGGTCCGCCGCTCCCGCCTCTGCCGGAAGGGTCTGTCCCGTTCCGAAAACCAGCGGTTTGATGTTAAACAGAATAGACGGTTTGCTGTCCTGGCTGCGGGCCACTTTCAACGTGGATTTCTTTTTCCCGGCGTCCTCCGGGTCGTTGAGAAAGATAAACTGGTCCGCCGTGTCCGCCGTAGGTTCATCCAGCATGATTTCCACATCATCCGTCTGATCGGCAAGCCGGTCCGAGTCCGCAGGGCCGTTAAAGGCAAAGGACAAGGCCGGGGCAGCGGGAAACTCCTGGGCAAGAAACCGGGAAGACGTCTGGGCAGCAGAAAGCGCCGACGATGGGTCTGGCTCAGCTGCCCGCCCGGACTGGCCCAACGCCAAAGGGGCCGCCAGCCAGATGCTGAAAGCCGTTGCCAGTCCTATAATGCCAGAAGGCCGTCTCACGGGGTTTCCTCTTCTTATCATTTGGCGTTTGTTCTGCGGTTTGTTGTTGCGGGTTTATTAATCCCGGGAGCCTGGTGTTGGTCCGCTCCGCCCGCAGGGGTAACGCCGAATTATGAAAACTTTATGACAGTCTTTCCCTCGTTCTTAAGTATAAGCTTCCTGAACCAGAAATTCAAATGGAATCCCAAAATATTATGGCGAAAAGCTGACTTTTTGGACCAGGAAATTCACCGGGAGACTCACCAGCAAATTTGGCGGGCCGGGCGGTGGGTTTTCGCAAATTCTTGTCGCTTGGGCGAAGAAACTGTTGTCTCAGTCCGGACAAAGGGATAAACAGCTTTATCTGAAGAAAGTCAAGGGCTATGATGCCCTGCCATATCCGCCTCTCTGCCGTTACGGGTGAGGGTCTTGTTCAGTCCCTGTTCAAGACAGTCGCCGGAAACAAAGGAGGGGCGGGGGGTAAAGTAGAACAGACGAATGGATGGTGTATGACTTTACGGGATCAACAAATCGCACAGGCCCAGGGGGCAGAATCAACAAGGACCAAAGCCGGTGGCGTAAGGCCGGCGCTGAGGCTGGGGGGCATGGTGCTTGGGATGCTGCTGCTGGGAGGATGCAGTATTTTCGGTGGCGGAGATGATAAAACCGCGCCACTTGAAGCAGCAGAAGAAGTCTATCAGATTGGTGTTAATGCCTATTTATGGCGGGCCACGCTGGATACGATCCGTTTCATGCCGCTCCTGAAGGCGGATCAGAATGGCGGCGTGGTGCTGTCGGACTGGCAGGTCAATCCCAACAATCCTGAGGAACGCACCAAGGCGGAAATTTATATCATTGGCCGGAAACTGAGTGCGGATTCCCTCAAGGTCAAGATTCACCGGCAACAAAAACGCGGTGAGGACTGGATTGAGGTGGGCCCACGCCCCGGCGCGGAATTCCAGCTGGCCAATGCCATCCTGATGCAGGCCCGGTTGCTACGCCGGAACAATGCCCCGCTCACCAATTAGGCTGGCCAATGAGGGCTGGTCAATGAGAACTGGCCCCTTGGGCATTATGGGTGCTGAAACGATACAACGATCGGAAAAAATTTCCACGAACCACCTGGGGCCTGGCATGCGGGGCCCCGTCGGAGATTCGGGATACACTGAAATTCGGGATACCATGAATGACACGCTATAACGCCGCAGTGACCGAGGCCAAATGGCAGAAAATCTGGGACGAGCGTAACACGTTTCGGGTGACGGAAGACCCGTCCCGGCCAAAATATTACGTGCTGGAAATGTTTCCCTATCCGTCCGGCAAGATCCATATGGGACATGTGCGCAACTACACCCAGGGAGATGTGGTGGCGCGTTATCGCCGGGCCAAAGGATATAATGTGCTGCATCCCATGGGCTGGGACGCCTTTGGCATGCCGGCGGAAAACGCCGCCATGGAACACAAGGTGCATCCGGCCAAATGGACCTATGAAAATATCGCCCATATGCGGGGTCAGCTGAAACAGATGGGCCTCAGCCTGGACTGGTCGCGGGAGATTGCCACCTGTGATCCAGACTATTATGGCCAGGAACAGCGTATGTTTCTGGATTTTTATGAGGCGGGCCTGGTGTATCGTAAGGAAAGCTGGGTCAACTGGGATCCGGTGGATCAGACGGTGCTGGCCAATGAGCAGGTGGTGGATGGCTGCGGCTGGCGCTCCGGGGCGCCGGTGGAGCGGCGCAAGCTCAGCCAGTGGTTCCTGAAAATCACCGACTTTGCCGACGAGCTGAACAGCGCCCTGGAGGGGCTGGACCGCTGGCCGGAAAAGGTGCGCGCCATGCAGGAAAACTGGATCGGCCGGTCCGAAGGCCTCAGGCTCTTTTTTGACGTGCAGGGCGTGGACGGTTTTGACAAGCTGGAGATTTACACCACCCGTCCGGATACGTTGTTCGGGGCCTGTGGTATGGCGGTGGCCGCGGATCACCCGCTGGCGGAAAAACTGGCGAAGGATAATCCCGAACTTCAGGCGTTTATCGAGGAATGCCGGCGCGGTGGCACCAGCGAAGAAGCCATCGAAAAGATGGAGAAAAAGGGTTTTGACACTGGCGTGACCGCCACCAGCCCGTTTGAACCGGACCGCAAGCTGCCCGTCTTTGTGGCCAATTTTGTGTTGATGCATTACGGCACCGGTGCCATTTTTATGTCTGCCGCCCATGATCAGCGCGACCTGGATTTCGCCCGCCGGTACGGCCTTGAGGTGCGCACCGTGGTCTGCCCGCCGGGAGAAGATCGGGAAACCTTTGAAGTGGACTGGGAAGCCTATACCGGGGCCGGGACGGTGATCCGTTCCGATTTCCTGAATGGCCTGGATACGGAAGCGGCAAAACAGGAAATCGCCCGGCGTGCCGAAGAGGCGGGGGTCGGCACACGCACGGTCAATTTCCGCCTGCGCGACTGGGGAATCTCCCGCCAGCGTTACTGGGGCGCGCCGATCCCGATGATTCACTGTGAGGCCTGCGGGATTGTTCCGGTTCCGAAACAGGATCTGCCCGTCAAGTTACCTGAAGATGTAAGTTTTGACAAACCCGGCAACCCGCTGGACCACCATCCCACCTGGAAACATGTGGACTGCCCACAGTGTGGCAAGCCGGCCCGGCGCGAGACGGATACTTTCGATACTTTTATTGACTCGAGCTGGTATTTCGCCCGTTTCTGTTCTCCGAAATCGGACCAGCCCTTTGAGCGGGCGGCGGTGGATTACTGGCTGCCGGTGGATCAGTATGTGGGCGGCGTGGAGCACGCCATTTTGCATCTGCTCTATTCGCGTTTTTTCACCCGGGCCATGAAAAAAGTCGGCCTTTTGGATCTTGATGAGCCTTTTGCCGGCCTGTTCACACAAGGCATGGTCTGTCACGAAACCTATCAGGACAAGGACGGCAACTGGGTCAGCCCGGCGGAGCTGGTGCGGCTGGAAGACGGGACCTATGTCAAAAAAGATAGCCGTGAGCCGGTGCGGGTGGGCCGCTCCATCAAAATGTCCAAATCCAAAAAAAATGTCATTGATCCCAGCGAGATCATTGACCAGTACGGGGCGGATACGGCCCGCTGGTTTATGTTGTCCGACAGCCCGCCGGAACGGGATCTGGAATGGACGGAAGAAGGCATCGAAGGCGCCTGGCGGTTTACCCAGCGGCTCTGGCGGCTGGTGATCGGCAATATCAATAAGGCGGCAGCCGCGCCCCTGACAGAGCCGGCCACCTTCAGCAAACAGGCACAGGATCTGCGGCGGATGACTCATCAGTCCATCGCGGCGGTGGAAAAGGATATCGAGGCGTTTCATTTCAATGCCGCCGTGGCCCAGGTCTATAAATTCGCCAATGCCATTGCTGCCTTTAAAACTGACGGGTCGGAGGGCGACGCCTGGGCGCTGCGGGAGGCGCTGGTGACCATCGTGCAGCTTTGCGCCCCGATGATGCCTCATCTGGCCGAAGAGATGTGGGCCGAACTTGGCGGCGAGGGACTGGTGGCCGATGCGCCCTGGCCCAAGGCCCGCGAAGAACTGATGCAGGAAAGTTCCGTTACCATTGCGGTGCAGATTCGCGGCAAACTGCGCGATACAATGGAGGTGGCCAAGGATATGGATAAGGCTGAGCTGGAGAAACTGGCGCTGGCCTTGCCCAAGGTGCGGTCCAGTATCGACGGCAAGGAGGTGCGCAAGGTCATTGTGGTGCCCAACAAGATCGTCAATATTGTGGTCTAGGGGGTGACGGGGCGCGCACAAAAATGACAGGCGGAAGATAACAGGCGGAACATGACACACAAAGGCAGCGGCAGGATGGTCAAGACAGGGCTGGTGGCGATGGTGTTGCTGGCCTTGGCGGCCTGCGGCTTTAAACCCATGTATGGCCGGTTCTCGGACCAGGGCCAGGATATGGCGGACGTCATGGCCAAGATCCGGGTGGTGGAAATTCGTGACGGTGAGGGCCGCAACTCCCGCATTGGCCAGGTCATCCGCAACAACCTTGCCGCCCGCCTCAGCCCGGGGCGCGAGGTGACGTCTGCCGACTATGTCCTCAAGGTCAGTTTCCAGGTGGAAGAACACGGGTACGGTTTCACGGAAAGCGAATCGGTCACTGTACAAAACCTTAAGCTTCTGGCACTCTATCGTCTGGAAGAAGCGGACAGCAGCAAAGTGGTCGTGGAATCCATGGCGCGGGCGTTGGTGACTTTTGATCTGGTGCAATCCGATTATTCCAACATGATTGCCCGCAATACGGCGCTGGAACGCCTGTCTGATGAGGTAGCGACCCGGATTGTCGCCCGGCTTGGGGCTTATTTCAGCCAGAACGGCAAAGACGGGGCGGTGGCTGCGCCGGACGTGCCGGCGGAACAGAATGAACAGGACAGGAAATAATCCCGGGAACCGCGATATATGAAAATTTCCTATCGCGACATTGAGACCCAGGTCAAGAAGCTAAACCCTGCTTATGCGGCGGTGCTCATTTATGGTCCTGACGAAGGACTGGTGCGCGAGCGGGCGGAAAGCATCGCCCGACAGGTGGTCGAAGACCTCAAGGATCCGTTTCTGGTGGCCAATCTTACACCGGACAGCCTGAAATCAGAACCGGCGCTATTGCTTGATGAGGCGGCGGCGGTTTCCATGATGGGGGGACGGCGGGTCATCCGGGTGGACGGGGCCACAGATGTGGTAACGCCGGCGGCTAGGTCCTTTCTGGACAGCGCGCGGGACAGCGGCCGGGAAGACGGCCTGGTGGTAATCACTGCCGCAAACCTGCGGCCGTCCTCGTCGCTCAGGAAATTGTTTGAAGGCGCGAAAAACGCGGCGGCTATTGCCTGTTATGAAGACAATGCGGCTTCCCTTGAACACCTTGTTCGGGATGTGATGCGCCAGCATAATCTTGATATTGAGCCGGCGGCGGTGGCCTACCTGCAAGCCAATATGGGCAGTGACCGGATGATTTCCCGCAGCGAATTGGAAAAACTGGTTACCTATATGGGCGCCCCGAAAGATGGGGCAAGGTTGACGGTCACATTGCAGGATGTCCAGGCCTGTGTCGGGGACAGCGGGGCGCTGACCCTGGACATGATTGCCCAAGCCACGACCGGCGGGGACCTTAAGCGGCTGGATGATGTACTGTTCAAGGCATTCAATCGGGGAGAAAATCCGGTTTCGGTGCTTTATGCCCTGTCACGCCGGTTGCAACAGCTTCATTTCGTGCGCGGGTTGATGGATCAGGGGGTGCCGGCGGAGCAGGCCATGAACAAGTTGACGCCCCGAATTTTTCCCATGGAGGCGGGCCGGTTTAAAAACCACCTTGGCCGATGGACAACCCAGGGCCTGTCCCGGGCGTTGGAAATCATTACGCTTGCGGAACAGGACTGCAAATCCACGGACATGCCAGCGGAAACCATTTGCGCGCGGGCTTGTCTGCGCATTGCCAATGCCGCCCGGCGGTAGCGGTTCTATGGGGAACAATTTTAGAGTAAATTGAGCCAACCCATCCGCAATTCACTCTAGGAAGGGAGCGTCTCTCGTTCAGGCTTTTTTGTCCGGTTGATGCTTCTGGTGGGGGTGCCAGGTGAATTCCGGGGAACGTTTATTCAAAAATGCCGCGACACCTTCCCGGTGATCTTCCCCGTCAAAGGCATCATTAAACAGGTTTTCTGACAGCTCGTCATCGTCCCGCGCGCCGGTCAGGACACGTCCGAGGAGGGCCTTCATGTGATGCAGGCTGAAACGGGAATTGGCGGCCAGCCGGCGGGCATAGTCCCGCACGGCTTGCTCCAGCTCCCCGGCCGGATATAACGCATTGATCAGACCCATTTGCAGGGCTTCTCCGGCGCCGAAAATACGGGCCGAGAACAGGATGTCCCGGGCCCGGCTGGACCCCACCAGATCCACCAGCCGCCTTGTGTCGGAAAGCCCGTAAATGAGCCCGAGCCGGGCCGGCGTGATCCCATAGCGGGAGGCATCATCCGCGAAACGCATGTCGCAGCACAAGGCCAGGATACAGCCCCCGCCGACGCAGGGCCCCTGGATCATGGCGAGCGTTGGCAGGGGGCAGTGTTCCAGGGCCTGGCAGGCGGCGCGGATGGCCCGACGGTTTTCATCCCGTTTGACGGCATCTTCCATGAAAGTTTCAAATTCGCTGATATCGGCGCCGGCGCAAAAGACGGCGGGGGTGGCGGAACGCAAAATCAGAACCTTGATCTGTGCATCGTCCGCGGCTTGCTGAATCAGGGCGGGAAGGCGCTCCCACATGGCCTGATTAAGGGCATTTTTGCGGTCCGCCCGATTCAGGACAATCCAGGCGATTTCACCGTCTTTCTGAAGATACAGGGGAGAAGAAGACATGACTACCTCATTTGGTCTCGAACCATCGCAGCGGCCCCAGCATAGGCAGCGTAAGGATTTTTGCAACCTGAATCAGGTTTTGAAATAAACCACGGCCAGCACCATGTTTCCATTGCCCAGATATTCCATATAATCGAAACTGGTGCTGCGGGCGAGCGCAATACCCCGTCCCGAAGGCAGGATATTATTCTCCAGGGGGCGCTGGAAAAATTTGTCCACATCAAAACCTTCGCCATGATCCGTAATCCTGAAGGTGGCAAGATCATCGCCCAAATCGAAAGCCACTTCGACAAATTTGTCCCGATTTTCCGGCAGCGCCAGGCGTCGTTTGATTTCCGATTTTAAGCGACCGTTCTGAATCAGCTCTCGTTTTTCCTCAAAACCAATGCCGAGATTGCCGTGCTCGATACTATTGATCAAAAGCTCCAGAAGGCCCAGCGCAATACGGTCAGGTTCCGGACAGGCCAGGGACAGCATGGTGGCGAGTTTCTCAGCCTGTTCGAACGTTTTGATCCGGAAGATGCCGCTTTTGATGAAGCCGAAAATGTTATCGCGGGATTTGATTTCCCGGCGTAGCTCCTGACGCTTGCGATAATCGGCAAGGGCGGATTTCAAGGTGGACAATAACGCAATTTCGCGAAAGGGCTGATGGAACCAGTAGACACTGTTCTGGTATCTTTCATGCAACAGGTGGTCGGAGCAGCTGTCGTTGACGGCGACGATGATGGGAATGTCATGTAGTTGGGGATCTTTCTGCAATGCTTGGGATAGGGTCTGTCCCTGATCCAGAAACATGCGGTCGCTGAGAATGACGGCTTTGTCCTGATTGTGGGGGGGTTCGGCGCTGGTCTTGTTCTGTTTAAGATATGCCATCGCGGCTTCCAGAGTGTTCACCACATGATGCGCCATGTTCTGGCTGTTCAGGGCTGCCAGAATGGGTTGCGCCTTAAGGTCCTTATGGCTGATAATCAGGATGGTCATGATGTGCGATTTTCCGGGCTGCCACTGTATTATTGTATTATGAAAGTCTAAATTATGGAAATTTTATGCGCTTACGCGGATTTTCCAGAAAGCAGAGGCGGCCCCATGTGCCAAACTCTCCCTATAGGCCTATATTGTGTTTTTTGTGGGGCGGTCGTCTTCCTTACACAGGAGATTACGCGGGAAATCTTACTGCCCGGTTAATAAAACCGTGTAGGCTTGTTTTAAGTCATTGTTAAAGAAAACTGTTTAGGGTTCCCTGATATAGATGAGCGGGGTATTGCCAAGTGCTTCGGAATTTGTGTTGTTCACCATACCAAAGAGGCCGGATGCTGTTTTGGGGACACTTTTTGGTGGCACTGCGGTTTCGTGCCCCTTATCATCTCTAGAGTGAATGGTGAAGAGGTTGACCCATTCTGCCGGTCAGGTCTGGTTCAGGAGCCAGGGATTTGGTGCAGGTCATACTGGCGGTACGGCCAAGCCAAATCCCGCAGGAACTGGG
>MDSW01015912.1_pt1 | contig 23213 bp, 22 predicted proteins | sample 811171 | NCBI WGS metagenome assembly MDSW01 (sample SAMN05326641, study PRJNA326480) | marine metagenome | isolation source: seawater | place: Atlantic Ocean: North West | collected 2012 | reverse complement strand
GTTCACATCGAAGCTTATTCGCGACCACCTTGCATCGTCTGACTTGGGCTGTAAATGAGAAAGCCATGGTGTTTCAATGATAAGTTTCTGTAGGAATATACTCATGTTATCTGCCCGCTCTTTAGAAGCGGAGATAATCATGATTTTCTTTTCAGGTTCATTAAATAAAGTCCAGAGAACAAAAGCACCAGTGATCCAAGACTTACCGACGCCACGAAAGGCCTGGATTTGAAGACGCTTAGGACCATGTTGTAGATAATTAGCGATTGCATATTGTGCTCTGGTAGGTTCTGGTAGGTCTAGCTGGTTCCACAGAGCCTGCAGAAACAGCTTGAAATCGCCCTGTAAGGCGGTTAAAACGTCGGTCATAGGGTATTGGGTCTAAAGGTGGATGAAAGGGCTTACAGGCGCGGTTTATAGCGTAGTCCGCCGCGTTGTGCTTCAACGTCAGGCTTACCAGGTGTGTCTAATCTAGCAATGTCTAAGCCAGTATTGACTGCATCTAAACCGGCAGCCGCAGCGTCGCCAATACCTGGGACCCAACCGACTAAACCGCTCAAAGCTGCGATACCAGCCTGATCAAAACGTCCTTTACTTGTATAATCTGCCACCTCTGCAGCAGAAATAGCGACATCTACGCCAGGAACAAACTTAGCAGCTGACTTACCAGCACGTTTAGCTAGTATTTCAGCAATAGCTTTTTGTCCTATCTTACTTTTAGCTGCTTCTGTAGCTGCCATTATACCGCCGCCAACCGCAGCACCGGCAACATTACCAGTAGCAAGGTTAACACCGATTTGAGCAGCTTGATCAGCTCTGCCTAGGTTGCTAGCAAATTTAAGACCGCCACGACTGGCACTTAACCCCATACCTTTAGTATATTCTATACCAAGATCCCCTTGAAGCAAAGTACGTTTGTCTCTAGGAGTTTGTCGAGGCCAAGGGCTTGAAGCCGCTCGGTCAACCATTTCTTCGGGAGTACGGCCAATACCTAAAAACTCTAAAGCTTCGTCAGATGGCTGTTTGTTTGATTTACTGATGTTATCGGCAGCACCAGCTAGCATTTTATTCCGCCAGTGCTCTACACCAGCTCTTTTAGCTCCTTTTTTAGGATCAATATGATCAAGCTGGTTTGCGCGGCTAGCAAATCTACCTTGACGTTTGAGCATTTTTTGATCATACTCAAACATAGCCTGAGCTAAACTTGCGTCATCTTTATAACGCGGGTGGTTAACGTAATCCAATAAAGTAAGACGTTGACCACCGCGAGTATTTTCAGCAAGCCTATCTACATCAGCACTTTTAACTTGATAGCCATTAGGGTTAGACGGTTTAGATTTTACACTAAAAACATTACCTTTATAAGTAAATTGAGCCGCTCCCTGGGGAAGTTTAGTGGGATACAGCTTTTTAATTTGCTGGTATTTAGCCCACATTTTATCTGCCAACTCTTTAGGCGGGTATTCACGACCAGGGATTTTTTGTGCCATTACGCTACTTTAGTGTTTGACTTAGGTTTGACGTTTTTAGCTTTGATTTCTTTTAGAGCTTTGACAACAGAGGCGTAGCCAGAAGGCTTACGGTCCTTGTCTTTGTACCTATCAACCATCCGCTGTGCCAGCTTCTGGTTAGCACGTGCCCAAGAACCCATGTCCTTACCCTTATCACCAGTCTGCTTACTTTTGGGTGCTGTCTTGGGTGCAGAAGATACGGGTTTCGGGGGATCTTTCTTTTCAGTACGGCTAGTGCCAGGATTATTACCACCGCCGGTAGACGCATTAGGAGCCTGCTGTGGGCTTCCAGATTCTACAGGATTAGATTTTCCTTTATTAGGAGAAACGGCTCGGCCGCGGCGATTAACCGTGCCAGACTGCGATCCCCTAGGAATACGGCCTACCAAACCACGAATGCGGTCTCCGACCATATCCTTCACGTTTGTAGTACCGTCAGGAGAGCTGTACTTAAACGCTTTACCGTCCCAGTAGCGACGGCCTTTGCCAGGTACCATGTACCAACCTTTTACCCGTTTGGACGGGTCTTTTTCAAAATTCCTTGCGGGATATGCCATTATTTAATATGGGAAAGAATTAGTTTTTCTCTAAGACGGTTTACACCGAATGTATCTCTCATCCAAGAGAGCCAGTTTAAACTTCCTTTTGCCTGATTACAACAGGAACAAGCCGGAACAACGTTATAGGACATGTCTTCGCCACCAAGGCAGCGAGGATGCACGTGATCAATAGTGAGTTCATGTAAATCATAGGTTTGTCCACAATAGACACAAGTACAACCGAAGTGTTCTTTGATAGCACGCCTCCAGAGGCGCTTAGCTTCGGGAGACGTCATAGTGATTAGGTTGTAGAGGTAGTCGTCAGGGTGAGGAAGGAGAGGGGTCATGCGTACTTAATCTTTAGTCGGGGTCTGCGGCGGTTGGTTGATGGATCTTCTTTTCGGCCTTTACGAGGGCCTGTATGAGAAGCATCCATATTGTCACCATTGCCGTAGGTGCCTAACTGACGATTAAGTGCGTTAGCATTGATCCGTAGATCTTTGCCTTTTTTGGTTTTATTGTAACGGGCTTGCTGAGCGTTACGCTTGCGTCGAGCACCGTCGTTTTGTTTGTAGTAATCTGAAGTGTTACCGTTTGCCATAGAGCCTGCTTTGTACTAATTCAGGATCGACTTCTGGCATAATAGAGGCCAGTTTAGACAGCGGGTTGCCGTCGTAAGCTACTCCGCTAATGTCGTTGGTTTTAAGCCAGTCGCAAGCTGCTTTCAAATCTTGAGTAGTAGCTTCGCCAGACTTAATGCGAGCCAGAAATTCGGTTGTGACGAGGTTGTGTAGTTCATTGAACTGCTCTTCGGTAGCTTTTTTAGCCATTTCTTAGCACGATTTGATCTAATTTATTTTCGATACGTACCATGTGATCTTCCATGCGCTTAAGAAGCCCTGCTAAATCAGCTTTGGAAACATAGTCTGTAGCAACTGTCAGCTCAAAAGCATCGAGGCGCCGATCTAAGTGGTTGATACGTTCGTGTATACTTCCTATTCGGTTGTGTAGTCTGTTGACAGCCGCAACGCCTGCACCGGCGACAGCTATGCTAACAGTAACTAATGCTTCCATCATTTGATTGAAACTATGGGTACAATGTCGTGACAAAGAACTTCAACTCTACTTCCTGGACGGAAAGTAAAACCGTTCTTCATAATCTCTGTGCATTTAAGTGCACGTATCATTTCATAATCTAAACGCATTTTTTCTTCATGACGTTTAGCGATTGCTTTACATTGTTCTATCATACCGCCATCCAATGGAACACTAAAGTTCAGTTGCATACCAAAGTTGTTGCTACGCACATATCCACTGGAATCCATTGGAACGGTATCATTACCCATGTAAAAAGGTGAAACTGTCATAGTAGTACCGTTGCATGAGTTGCCTCCGGTAAACTGTTGACGGCTAGGAGCACCATTGTTTTGAAATTGTACAGCTTGATTGGTCACATTACCTGTAGCCGCGGCCACAGGCGATGATGTGTTCTGTACTCTTGGTTCATCTTCTGCATATGCAGGTGTTACTGCGAGAAGATAGACAAGGATGTAGTAGTAGACGTTTGCTCGATGGTTTCTTCGATGTCGATTGTCTCGACTACACCTGCCGATCTGGTGACCGTTTCTAATTGAAACGCATCTCCTGCGGTAGTTACTGACCAAGTTGTCGAAGAATTTGTAATATCCCCACTGGGGGTTACGTTTGTTCCGGACCATGACGAATAAGCACCGCCCATCACTTCGGTTTCAATGGTACGAGTGATGTCAACGGTGGTGGTGGTTGTGGACTGCATACTACCTTGAGTAAATTTAGGTGTCACAGTCTGTGCGGTTGCTGCTGCGGGGGATAACAGAAGAACCAGTAGAAGAAGTTTTTTCATTTAGGGGGTTCTTTTTTTGTGTCCTTATCGATGCGAGAAATACCGTAGGATGCTAAAGTGCCACTTAGCAAAGAAGCGACGAACGTAGGATCCATTTTTTGCAGCATACCCATATAGGATGCGGTAAGAACACCAGCACTCCAAACGAGTACCAGTGCTTTTACAATCTCACTGAAGAATCCAGAAAAAAAGTTTTGGTTATCCTTCATCTTTTTTCTTTTTGCGGGTTAGTAGTTTCTTGATAATTGGTTTCAAGACGTTTACTGTCCGTTTAAAGATTGCAGTAGCTGTAAGGGTGGCTGCAACTGAAACAGTAGCAGTCGTACCAGCTGTTACAAGGATTTCATTACTAGGTAATGGAACCTCGTAGTCTGTACCGGGAACATCAACATAACGTATCTGTGAAGGTGCAGGTGGAGCTGGTGGTATAGATTGTGGTTTAGGCTCCTGAGGTTGCTCAGAAGGGGTAGTTCCCTTGATTCCAGGTGGCGGTCTAAGGTCGCTAGGAGGAACCACAAGGGGCTTGTAAGATGGAAGCTCACCTCGTGGTACCTCAAGCACCGCACGCGGCAATATAGGCGCCGCTGGGAGGTCGATAGAAGGGAACACCGGTGGTGCTCCCAAGTCCATCAGCCTTTGTTAGGGAAAAGACCGTTGCGAATAAACTCAACGGCTTTGTCATCAACCTCATTGTCGGTCTGCTCAGCCAGTTTGGTGAGAAGATCAACGATAAGAAGTTTAACTTTGTCAGAGTTCAGAAAGCTGAACAGGATTGGACGGATAAGGGCGATCATTTAGACTCCGGCGGGATTAGTGTTTACAACAGGGGGTTGAGGCCAATCAGCAGGCAAACCCTCTGCTGCCAAAGCAGCAGTACGCTGCTCAGCAGTAAGTTCGGTGAACGTAAAATCATCGTTACGTTGCACATCAGCAAGCTCTACACCAGCTCTCAGGCAGTACACCGCAGGTGCAACTGCCATCGTTTTAGCTGGATCTGGGTAGTAATTTCGTGTGTTATCTAGTTCTGCGCCTTCCGCCTCAAAAGCGTAAGTTGCGCGATATAAGGGAAATGTCATGATTAAGCGTTGAGAGGAGCGAAGACTGCGGTGTAGTCGTTGGAACCAAGGGAGTTGTTATATGCACCAGAGGTGCTGTAGGTATACACCAAGCCAGATTCACCGACACAGAAAGCAGCAATCGTGCCTTCAGAAGCATCGTCGTTAGTGAAGTTCCACCAAACCATAGGCTCAGGTTGTCCGCGGTACGGTTCAGCACTGTAAAGGATGTTAGTGCTGCTATTATTGGTAGCAGATATGTTCCATTGACCGCTCCAGTGTCCGCAAGCAAACAGTGTGCCATATTCATCAATAATAACGATGCGGCTGGAAGTCGAGGAGTTGATAAAGTGAGAGAACACAGCCTTAGCACGGCCAACACGGTGCTTACCTGACCAGTAGGCGGTATCACCGAATCCACCTTCATAGCTGCTAACAGCGCTATGCAGGCTGCTAGCAGTAACGTCGTGATTAGTCTTTAGTTTGACTTTTACTTCAACCCAGCCAGATTGGTTAGTTCCGCCCGAAGCATCACCAAGTTGACCATAACCGTTATAACCAGTAGCCCAAAGAGTACCGTCATTGCAGATAGCCATGCAGGAATCTTGCATCACTGGATAGATAGCCTCTACTTTGCGGCTACCAGAGTTAATCGTAGTTGAAGCGTTAGACTTTTCGTTCCAAGTTGTTGTATAGCTACCAGCGCTAGTACCGATCAAACCATAAGTATCATAACCGACAAAGTGAACAGTACCGTCATCACAAAGCGCCATGCTTTGTCCAAGGCTAGAATTACCACCAGTACCATTTACGTGAATGACACGCTTGCCAGTCAATGAACCAGTCATTGAACTAGCAGGTGCGTTTACGTTGGTCGCGGAGCCGTTACCTATTTGGCCGTAACCATTATAACCCCAAGCATACAAAGCACCTTGGTTGTTGATAGCATAACCACGGTTGTAAGAATCACAACACATGCTAATGTATTCTACCGGATAGTTGCCAAACTGACTTTGAGCATACTGACGGTAGTAGTAGTCATTACCAGTACCCCAAGGAGAACCATAGTTACCATAACCGCCCATATACACGTTTCCATCAACGTCAAGAGCTGCGTGCTGTGTCGTGGTAGCACTATAGGTATTATCACCAGCAGCAGAACAAGCCATCATCTTGATCTTGGGATAGTTAGTATCGACTTTATCGGTACCACCAGTATCCAAGAAACGAATAGGAACCGGCTTGTTGGGATAGTTACCAGGCGCACCGTTGCCGTGAGATGCTCCATAACCGTCATAACCAGTTCCATAAAGCATGCCGTTTTCGGTTAGAATGTGCATGAGCATGGCTTGGTAGACTTCTACGTACTTAGCATTCATTTGGGTAAACACCTCGCCATCCCAGTCCGAATCACTTTCGGTAATAGGATAGCCTAAATCATCTCCGGTGTGAACATCAGTCAGCCATTTAGAATAATTAGTATCACCCCGAGTTGCTGCAAGAACAACTTGAGGAATTTCTAAATGTGGTGTCGAAAGAAAGTCGGTGTCAACGTTAGTATGATAACCAAGACCGTGCTTGTAGTAAGAGTGGATCCCCGAGACATTTCCGCCACCCAACATGACGTTACCTTGAGCACCAACGTACTCAAATTCGTAGTATCCGCCTTTAGAGTTGCAAGCAGTAAAACCATGACCATACTCAGTTCTGTAATCAGACACTGGGTTGTTAGCATGGACGTTCAGGTTAGGTGTACCAAAACCACGCACACCAGAAACGAAGCCGGAGCTTGCACCAGCAGCGGCAGTTTTACGTCTTGCAGTTGCTTTACCCCAAGAAGGAACATACTTAAGGTCGTTTACAGTAATCTCAACGTACGCTGGGTTAACAGCAGTACCGGAGCTGTTACGGATGTAAACAGTGTTAGGGGTTGTTGCGGTAGGAGTGAACGTAAGGGTAACAGCCGAACCGTTGTAAGTAACTTGACCAGAAGAACCTTCTGCAGAAGTCAGCTGCTTAGAAGTACCAGCAGTACCGGTATCAACAAACAGGTCGTAAGCAACACCAGTGTTAGTTACGTTATCGATAGTAATTGTGTATTCCTTACCGCGGCATACATCGATAGAACCGTGACCAGTATTACTGCCTTGACGGTTGGTAGTGTCTTGAACAATAATTTGTCCAATCATACCTTGGTGACCAGCGGTTTGACACTGATAGTAGTAAGTACCAGCTGCAACTCCAGTAGTAACCCATGTGACAGTTGCAGTACCACCACCGGTATAAGTACCAGTGCTTACAGCAGCGCCGCCATCAGAGACGACAATCTGCATGGGGTGACCAGTAACACCGCTGTTATCGAAAACAATGGTATCACCAATGTTGACATAAATGTCACCGTCTTGGATATCAGTGAATGCACCGTTACGGTCTTCACCGGTTACAATCCAGTTTTCATGCGTAGTTGCACCACGCTGAACGGCAGTTGTAATGGTATAGCTAACAGCAGGAATGCTTCCAGCAGTAGTAAAGGTGTTACCATAGCCAGAAACTTCTTCGTACGTAAATGCACGTGCCTCGTAAGTTTCTAGGGGAGCTTCAACAGTAGTAAGGCCTTTACCTTCTTCAGGAACAACGACCAGGCGTGCAGTACCGTTAGCTTTGTTACGGTACACCATGTCACCAACAGCATGCAGCACGTTAGCATCAGGTGCAGGAGTCAGGATGTCCCAGTTGTCGGAGCCAGGATTAGAACCAGGATCAACGTTAGTTTGGTTGTCAGTGCTAAGCAGATACAAAGCACTGCCGTACGTAACCATGTCATGGAGATAGTACGTAGTAGCACTGGAATAGACGCCACGGAAGTTCAGACCACCGTTCATCAATTCCCAGCTAGCATTTGCTTGTGGCTCACTTTGGCCAGTTGCAATGTCAGCGACAGCTACATAAGTTTGGTTGTTGTGGAATACAACATCATCAGTTTCATAGGCAGTACCTGCGTTCCAGGTGCCCTGCCAATTAAATTTTAGTTTTCCGAGATCAATAAATGCCATTAGTCGTGAAGTTGAATGTAAACGTGACCGGAGGATTGGAAGGCAAACTTAGGCTCGCCAACATTAGCGCCACTCTTATGGAGCAGGCCGTTAGTAGTAAGGATAGCAGTGTTTGTACCCTTGTAGTTGTAATCTAGTGGATCGTAAACATTAGTAGTGTTACTAGCTTCAGTGTAATCTATACGCAACACAACTCGATTACCGGTTGTGGTAGCCCGCTTGGCGCCATAGAATGTAGATTCTGACGCAAAGTTTGCAGCGGCAGCAGCAGAAGCCTGAGCTGCAAGAGCTGAGTTGTTTGATGCAATAGCAGAAGTCGCTGCGCTGTTTGCGCTTGTTTGCGCAGCAGAGCGGTGCCCGCTAGCACTTGCCGCTGCGTTACCTGCAGCGCTAGCTCCAGCTTGTGCAGTATTGGCATGACCAGCAGCTGCAGAAACTTGAGCAGCAAGCTGCGAGTCGTTGTAGTTTTCAGTAGCATCCAACTGCTGCTTAGTAACAGCATCAGTAGGATCTACACCGTCACCTAGATCAATAATTCTGTTGCCGTTGAAGCTAACATTGTTAGCAAAGCTAGCGCTGTTAACATCGACAAATCGGTCACTAACTTCTTGAGTAACGAACAATGCCTGGTTGAAGTTATCGTTCAGGTCGGTTGCTCGAATGGCTGATCCCGAGAAAAACTCAGCATTCAGCTCTTCTAGACTGGTTGTACGGAACAGCCGCACCACCGTAGAGGTGGTGATAGTGGCTGCAGTAGTAGCGTCTAGTTGAAGTGTGGTGTCGTTGGCAAAAGAGTATGCAGTTTTTGCGATCGTTGTTCCGTCCAAAGAGACGAAAACATCCGCTCGTTTAATATATGGGAATGTAAATTGAAACAATGATTGGCCCGCCGTTGGCGGATTACCATTCAAAGTACTGTAGACGTTTTCAGTTGTGTAGGCCATTACACCTCAAATAGAGTGCTGGTGGATCATTTATTTGTGAGGGGGAACCTAGGGGCTCTTCCTCGTTGTTGATCATACTTATCTACTTGTGATTCGTATTGACGAACTCTAATTTCGTCACGGTTAGAAAGTTCAAGTTCAGCTGCACGCTTAGCACGCAGAAGAATGCGATCAATCTTAAGGTACAAAGCATCCCACAGTTTAGGATCAACTTGACGTCCATCCCGTTGCATCTGCTTAATAGCAGCACGCCACTGTTTTGCTTCAGTACTCTTCATAATTTTAGCCAGCTCTTTTTTGAACCGACCTTGTTTGCCCATTAGGCTGTACAACTCAGAACGCTCGGCTGGGGTGTATTTAACACCTTTACCATTGCTGTTAAACAGCGGGCGAGAGTCGTATTCAATGTCCATCAGGAACTGACGCTCAGCAGAAATCTCATCCCCAATCTTCATAGGCATGAAAGCGTTCCAACCGCGTACAAAGAAGTTTTCAGTAAATCCAACTTCTGTACCATCAATCCAATCGTACTTCTTAGGCAATGCGCCTTGAGGTTCAACCAGGTCTAGATACTTGTTACGGTTGCGCAGGAGCTGCAAGAACTCCATATCAACTTCACGTAATTCAGGTGACATCAATCTGCCAAGCTCGTTACGTGCACCAGAGAACGGTGCCAAGGAACTAGCAAACGATGCCGCCCAACGACTCATTGCAGCAGGGTTACCGCGCAACACGTCGTTCATAGGCTCCAAGCCAGCCAGCATTGACTTGTCAGTCAAGTTAGCCGCAAGGATGAAACCCATCTTGTTAAGGTTGGTAGCAAGGTCAGCTTCAGTTACAGAGTCGAAGTTGTCCATCACGTCAGCAGTAAGAGCCAGCCAGTCCCCGAGAGGACCAAGCCATTCATAGCTATACCACTTACCATCCCAGCCTTTGTAAGACTTAGGTTTCCAGTTCAGCTCACGCCGAACCTTTTGACGTTCTTTGTCAAAGTGACCGTTACCATGGATGCTGTCATTCATGAACAAACCAGCAGCACCCATCACAGTGATGGTACCAATAGCCTTGCGTCCACGGATCTCATGACGCAAACGTTGGAACGCTTGACCGTCAACTTCCAGGTTTCCAGTAACTTTAATACCTTTAGATTGAAGAATCTCGACAATCTCTTCGCCAGTAAAATCAACACCAGGCAGTGCCAGCCGGTTGTAGTCTTTCATAAAGAGAGACACAGGGCTGAATTTGTTCATCATGCCAATCATGTTGGCAGATGTACGTGGGAACATCAAGAAAGGCTTCATGAACTTGTTACGGTCCACAAAGGCACTGATGTTCTTAACAGCAGGGTTGTCAAGGTTAAGAGCGATTTCACGGCTAGCGTGGTCAACGGCAGAATCAGTGATCATGCCAGACTTATCAAACATCTTTTCGTAGATCTCTTGCTCAGCATCTTTCAGTGCCTTAGCGTCGAGAGTACGGCCACCGTCAACAAACTTATCCCACACTTGTCCACGGGTTTCAGCAGCAGCCAGTACAGCACGGGTAAAACCGTCAAACGCTGTCATAGCATTAGCACCAAACCGCATCCAAGGATGGTTGCTCATATCGTGCAGAGCTTCAGCCTGGTTGTACAGAACCATAGGTCCAGATTCGCCAGCAGCTTCAGAAGCTTTAGCAAACTCATGCAGCACCTCCATTGTCCTTTCATTCTTGACTGCAATGTCATCACGGACAATGTAACCAACAGAAGTAGGATCCTGGGCAGCCTTACGGTAAACCATGCTCATGTGAGACATGCCACGCTTGAAGGTGTCCATAAAGGCGCTATACTGATACCAACCGCGCTTAACTGCTTTCATATCACCACTGAGCATAGCGCCACCAATGACAGTCATCGGCTTAGCCAGCATCAAAGCAGTGTTACCAAAACCAGCTTTCAGCGGAGTCGAGATAGAAGTAAGGACAGAGTTGTAGATGTTTGACCAGGCACCCTGCACCAGTTGGTTCGGGATGTCTGGGTTTTGATCGTAGATTGCTTTAGAAACGTAGTTAGGCAGGCTTTCTTCAAAGTAACGATTCAATTTAGTAATTGTATCAACGTTACCATCAGAATACTCATACGCCATAATGAAGGCGTTTCTAAACTCTGGCTTTTCTTCAGCCAGAATCTTCAGAGTACGATCTAGGTTCTCAGCACGTGATGCAATCTCTTTGATTTGAGCATCAGTACCTTCCTTAGCATTTTTAGCAGCAGCCTTTAAAGCCTTGCTAGTGGGTTGTTCCTTCCAAACACGCAGCAGAGCAGTGCCTGCAGCAAGCTGGTAAGAAGCCAGACCCTTTTCAACCATCAGGTACTTAATCCTATCACGGATCATTTCCTGGGCAGCAGCCACAGCATTAGTACCATCAGCAATACGAGCACCTTCTGCCAGGTCGCTGATCTGACCACCCAAAGAGGTAGTTACATAAGCCTGTGCTTTGATGGTGTCGAGGTTAAAGTATTCGTCAAGGTAAGTACGAATAGACTTCATTGCAGCGTTATAGCCTACGTTGCCAAGGGCTTTAACTTCGAGATCCTTATAGCTGTTTTTGAACTCATCCAGGATGCCACGTACCATACTAGGATCCATACTAGGATCGCTGATATAGGCAGCCAGATTTGTACCAGCTTTATCAATCTCATCCCACGAGAGTTTACCTCCCTGGGCCAAGTCAACAGAGTATTTACCACCTTGTTTAATCTCATTGGCGATTTGTTTCACAATCATCCGTTTTGTCAGATTCTCTGCTTTGACGCCATTTTTCAAAGCAGCTTCTGTCATGACACTACCAAGGCGGCCATAAGTAGTAGCATTGTTTCCTTGAATCCTGGCAGCATCGATTGCAGCACCATGAACGCCAAGAGGATCTTGAGACCGAGTACCGATCTCATCGTAATCGAAAACATCATGAACACCTTTTAAAGGTTGATCTAGGTTACCGTTAGCATTAGCAAGGTTGTACTCACCAAGGTTGTCCAAAGCTTCTTCACGTGACGCTGCGGACAAAACATAAGCGTCCTCTGCATCAGCAGGATCAACGTCTTTAATTCTAGCGAAGTATGCTTTTGCGGATTCACCTTCTGGGATCACACGAGTAAGCCGTCTTGCTCCTCTAGCAGCGTTAAGCAGTTTAGCGCCGCCTAGCAGCAAGTCAGTAAAGATACCAAGACCGATACCCTCGTAAACGTTCTTAAGACGTTTGACATCAGGAGTGTCACTGTCCAATGTAGCCCAATCATCACTGATCCATTGGAACGTAGCAGGAAACATCTTCTTCAGAGAACCCTGAAGGTTGTCATCCTTTTCATTTAGTTTGTTAGTCGAGTCTACAAACGCACCAACACCAGCGGCTAGACCGGTGTTACCAAAGAACTTAACAGTAGCTGAACTAGCAGCTTTCCACTTAGAGGCCGCGGCCAAACCCCTCGCTGCGTTACCGGCAACACCGATACCAACAACGTTAGGTACAATAAATGAAGACAGTTCTCGTGCAGCTTGCAGAGCGTCAGTTTTAAATTTAGGCAGTTTAGGGATGCCTACCCCTGGAACTAGGTTAACTAGATCTGTAGCAAAGTCAAGCGCACCAGTAGGAATGAAAAGGGCGGACTCCCCGACTTGTCGGAGAGAATCACCCATATCATATCCTTTATCCCACATCCATTGCTGCTCTTTCGGTTCTTCCGGTTGAGCGGTTTCCGCGGGTTGTTCAGCTTGAGGTTGTTGGGTTTGTTCGGGTTGCTGAGGACTTACCTCACCAGACGCCGGACTTTCAGGTTCTTCGGAGCCAGTGTCTCCGTAGTAATCACTAGAAACTTCTAACGAACTTATCTCAGCATCAAGGCGTGCTTTAGCTTCATCGTCAAGTTCAGTTACAACATTACCTAGTTCCTGAATCGGATCATCCATTTAATTACCTCATAAAGGATTCAAGGAACAGTTTTTCCTGAGCAGACAGTTTGTTTGCACCAACCCAAGGACGCCAACCGCGTTCTGAGAGGAGTTGCAAAGCTAATCTATCTTGGACCTCAGGAGTAAATTTAGTCGTACGTGGGTCGAGACCCGCACGTTGGATAAGTCCGGGCAAAGTGTTGCCAACGAACTGATAGCGCCCAACAGCGTGCAGTTTACCTGCTTCACGCCACTGGTCGTTGCTCATAGACTTATCATCGTATTGCAAGTCAGTAACCTCGTACAGGAACAGGTCAGTAAGCTTGCGGCCACCGTGCTGTTTCATCTGGCTAAACGGTCCTGAGTAGAACCCTTTATCCGCGCCTGTACTTGTGCCGCCTTTCTCTCCATACTGGTTTACAGCGTCATAGCCGCCAGCACCAGAGGATTCAAACTTAGCAAGTAGGTTAAGTGCTTTGCCTTTGTCACCAGGGATCTGAGATACCTGAACAACATTGGGCTGAGGGGGAACAGCGTATTGCATAGAAGACCTTACAGGGTAAGGAGAATTACTTAATTTTAAATAACGTTGCGATCTGTTACGAGTTTCACGCTTAGCAGTCAGATTATTAAGGAAGGTCTGGAACTCAGGATCAGCATTCTTGATCACATCAATAGCCTCGTTGTAACCAGGCAATGACGGTAAACCGTTAGCACGGCGACCGCGATCGATAAGCTCAAGGACGTTGATACCGGTCTGCTGTGACAGGTAAGTCAAATGAGAAGGAATGGTATGACCAGGGGTTTTCATATCCTTTTCAAGCTGTTCAAAGAACGCTTTGTCACCCAAGAATCCTTCTTGATCAATGATGTTGTTATCAGCTTTAACCTGCTCCAGCATCTTCTTAGTCTTCTGAGCTGCAGCAACAGCCTTGTCTTTATCGACACTCTGGCTAAAGAAGTTGTCAAAGCCATCGATACCAAGCTGGTACCGGTGCCCGTCAACATCTTGAGCTGCTTTGAACTCATCCATAATCCGTGAGCTAGCAGTCATAGCAGCTTCAGCAGCTGTCATGTTAGGATCACCAGCCATAAGGCGGAGAGCTTCTTTACGGATACGTTGCTTGAGTTCACCAATAACTAGATGGGTGCCAGTGCCATAGTGCTCGCCAGGAAGTGACAAGTCCTTAGCCTTAGCCTTAACCATACCTTCGACTTCTTTGTCGATAGCCTTAAAGTTACTGCTTGCTTCTCGCAATTCTTTCTGCTTCTTAGCTTTCTCCATATACTGATTCTGAACCGCAGCGGGCTCGTTAATCAGCATTTCAGGATCCAACAATCCTTGATCTTCCAACGAGGCATAGCGGTCAAGCTTAGCTTGCAGCTCCTTACCTTCGATAGTGTTGTACTTGTAGAACTGTTCGATGGCTGCAGAAGGCTGACGATTACGGCTTCTAGAGTTCTGCAAATAGTAACGTTGTGCAAGGACAAAATCTTCTTCAGTGCTGTTTTCATCCAGCCCTTGCAGAATCTCTTGCTCTAGGTTCTTATCGTGCAGAGCTGCCTCGTTATCGTCAAACTGAGATCTACGGATACGCTCAACGCGCATCTCTCGCTCTAGATTATCGAACTTAGCACTGAATTTACTGCCATACGTAACACCTTCTTTTTCACCAGGCACTTGCATCTGCTTGATTTCTTCAAGGTCGATTTCATGCCCAGCAGCTTCTCGGTCAAGTAAGAAACTCCGCATTTGTTTCCAAGCACCAGCAAAACCACGAGGTTGACCGTTGATGTCTACACCACGAGCAAAGGTATGCAAGAGGTTATGGAAAGAACCTTCATCATTTTCATCAAAGGCATTCATAGCCTTTTGATCAGCTTCAAAGGTTTGATTGACTGCATACTGACGGCGACCGGCACTAAGCAGTGAGGCATCAGCTTTGTCGATACCTTCCAAGGCGTGCTTAGCCAGCATTTGGTCACTCAGACCATTCATGCCAGAGACGCTAAACCACTGCTCCTTTAGGTGTCCCAGGACAGCAGCAAGCTGTGCAGGGTTTTTGTCAGGAGCATTTACCTTAACTGAAGTGCCGTCAGGAAGTTGAATCTCTTCATCACTTTCCCGCATGTGGCGCATAGCATAAGAGGTCCAGCTTTGACCAGCACTCTTAGCCATACCGATAGCGTAACCTTTACGCTCCCATCCAGACAGGTTGCTCAGACCTTCGACAACTTCATAAGGAGCTCCGTTGCGCTGAGCCTCTATAGCAGCCTTTTGTGTAGCACCAGCACGTGCGGTAAGCTCAGCATCTTGCTGATCGTACTGAAGTACTGCTGCTTCCCGTGCTGCTTTATCCCTAGAGAATTTAAGTAGACCACGGTTCAAGGCTTTTTCGTTTTCCTCACCTTGCCGTTCAATGGCAAAGTTAAGTAACGATTCAGAGAATTGAGTCAGCTCTGCTAGCTGCTCTTGGTTCTGTTCATAGAATGCCTTACCTTGCGTTTCAAAAGCATCGAAAGCTTGATCAGCTGCGGCAAGACGTCTTTGTAAATCAGGGTCTCCAAGCGGTACTTGGATGGGGTTCATCTGTCGAACTTGAGCAGAACCCTGATACTGTACTTGACTAATTTTAGGTTCTGCCATAATTACGGTGTCCTCTTATATCCAAGGAAATCACCAATCATGCCTCCACGATAAGATTCCTTGCTGAACAATCCATTCGACATCATGCTATTAGCTGTCGAAGCACCGGACAGAATAGCATTGCCAATCTGTAGACCAGTGTTAAATTTAGGTATAGGTGCTTGAGGCACAAACTGAGGCATAGGCATACCGCTAAGCAGTGTGCTGTATGCAGCTTGGTCAGCTTTCTGCCATTGCTGTTGTATGCCTTTCAGGTTGCGTTCCAGTTGACGGTCAGCACTCTGAATGTTCTGAACCAGCTTAGTAGACTGACGTCCATATTCACCTACAGACATGATCTGTGCAGCACGTCGAGAGCTTTGCCCTTGTGCTGCGGTACCACGGGCACGCATGTTACCTTCGACCTGGGCGAGCTGGTTGATCATACCCTGGCTTTGATAAGCGAACTGAGTCATTTGCTCATTAAACTGAGCTTGACTTTCAGCGTAAGCTCGGGACGCCTCGTTAGCGTTTTCTGTGTACTGCTCTTTGACTTGAGTAGCACGGCGCTCCCAAGATTCTTTCTGGAGCTTTAGGCTAAGCTTTGCCCGCTCCTTATTTATTGTATTGGAGTAAGCTGTTTGAGCAGCCCGTTCAGCGTGCTGGGACTTCGCGCCCATGAAGCCCATAAACCCCTGCGCTGCCCCTAATAGTAATCCTACTGGCATAGTCTAACAGTTTCTAGTAAAAGTGTGTTGTTCCCAAAACGGGTATTAAGTACCTTAAATCCAAATGACTTACACATCTTTAGAAGACCTTTATTACGGGCATCGAAAGTGCAAAGCAGCACAGGTTGTGTAGCGTTAGCCTTAAACCAACGTCTAGCATATTTAAGAAATTGAATTGGATTGTTTTCAATCTCAGTAGTCATGTGCATCCAAAAATGGTGGGAGCCGAAAAACTCCATAAAACCAATCAGAGCAACAATTTTGTTGTCTTGGTTTAAACAAACATGACAGTCACTAGACAGCACATCTGCGGCAATACTGAGCAACGGATGCCGGTTCTTGCGGCGGTACTCTTCCAGACCAGAGGGCAGCATGTTAGCTACAACCTCTGGTAGATCGGCAAGAGTCGCAGGACGGTCTGACATCGAAGGGGTGGAATCAGGCATTAGTTCATACGCTGGTAGTTACGTTGGACATACTTACCTTCCCAAGACATACCCAGCAGGGATACAGGGAAAGGTGTGTCTCCAATGATTTTAAAGGTTACGTTTTTGTTACGTTGATAGACTGGGATCTCATGGGTAGCAGCAGAAGTCATGTTAACGCTGTTAAGCAGGTACTGAGCCGGGAGCGTTACGTTAACTTCTTCTCGATAAGTATCACGGCCTGCAATCGCAACACTGTAAGTGACAGGACCACTGAGGGTGACATCGACCTTAAATCTGTGAAGGATCAGTTCAGCTGTAGTATCTGTACGGTACGTACTGCCGTCTGTTTGTCCTACAAAGAATTTAGGCATAGTGATTTCCATATCATAAACGTAACCTACAATCAAGTTACGCCCACGCTGGTCACCTCTAGTTTCAATAAAGTGGTCTGCGCCAGTTGTATTTACGGTCGGGTATTCAACTGATCCAACAGTCTGAGCTGATGCTGCAGTGACTGCAGATCCGATGTAAGTACCGATGTTTACAAGTGCCATCCTGAACCCATTAGTAGGGTTGTGATGGTAAGGCAGGTAAATTTTAGTTTTATTGTTCAGAGCATCATACTCACGCCGTGGGTTGACTGAAAACAAGTCTAAGCAAGTGTCAGTCTTTTCACCAGACCGTAGAGTCAGGAAACCTTCTTCACGTTCCTGTGTCAAGTCAATTGACTCAACGTGAACCGTGTTAGCGTCAGTACTTGTAATTAAGAACATGTTGCTGACGTCAAAGAATTGATGCAGCAGATTACCACTCAGCGTCCACTTATACCAGGAGCTGAGACGCTCTTGGTTTGTCTGGTAGAATCGGTATTGATACAGGGTATTTTTACCGACACAACCAAAGGACACCAGCGACAAGGCAGGTGAAGCAATCAAGGAATCGACGTCTGACGGCACCAGTTCCGAAACATAACTAGACGTTTCAAAAAACTTAGGTGGCATGTCATCGCGAATATCAGTAATCTCAAACAACCTAGTCCACAAAGGAGTTTTAGATACAAAAGCCAGAGTTGGACCCATGTTAACTGGCGCCAGGCCTGGATCACATTCGTACTTAGATAAGGTGTTCAGTTTGACTGCTGTAGGGCTGAGCAAGTCGGCAGCGGTAGTTAGTAGGAACTGTTCATTTTCTGCAAACAGCACCAGACCAATACTGGTTTCTTGCACGTGATGCAAGTTGACAGGTTGCTGAGTAATAGCATTCAAGTCAATAGGATCGTCGTTAACAACCTGTGCACCGCTAGTTGCAAAGAAGTTAAAGAAGTCACCCGCACGTCCTAAGAATACCGTATCCCTAGAAACACATCCAAACCTGTTACGGTGGAAGAAGATATTACTGATGGGGAATCCGATAAAACTAGGTACAGGGTTAGTCTCATCGTCACCAACCAAGCGATCAGTCCAGTCAACAGGATCCATACGGAATACACCGTTAGCCTGACGGACCAGCTGCTGTGGCATGGTATAAGGATCTAACTTAAATTCTAATTCAGGTCCTGTGGTCTCAGTCCAGACACCCTGGCCGTAACCAGTACCATTTTCTGTCTCAAACTTTACATACTGATCGTCGATCGTAATGCTTGAGTTGTTGACAACTTTAACAATAAAACCGTTTTTGCACTGACCAGGTAGTTTAGTAGCGGCAGAGATTTGGTTTTGGAATGAATACAAACCTTCTTCAGATCCAGAACCTGAAGTAGATAGTGTAAGGTTGGTAGGATGACTGATATGTATACCAGGTCCAACAGCAGTGGCTGTGACACCAACACCTAGACCATTGATAGAAGATATTAAGCCGTTAACAATGACTCCAGTATCAACTGCTGCGCTGGATGTAGCAGCAGAAGTTGTAAAGGAAGCTGTAGATCCGTTAACTGTGACATTATATGTAGCGCTAAATGCAACGATACCGATAACAACAAAACCTTCGTTTGCGTTTGCCGGGCTTCGGTCAGCCAGCATCGAAGTTTTCTGCTTTTTATTCAGTACAAAAGTGTAGTCATTCAGTGTCAGTAGTTCAATGTCATTAGCGCTAGCACCCTCTAAATATGCACCACGTTTGTAAGTCAGCGTAGCACCGGCATAACCAGTCAATGTAATCTGGTCATTACCTTTAAATGTACCAGGATCAGTGTTTAACGTAGCAGCAGTAATAGCACCACCGGATACGGTAATGTCAAATGTTGCTCCAGACACACCGCTGGTAGATGGCGCAGCTTGTGACACACCTGTATATGTACCATCGACAAAACCACTACCACCGTTTGTAACGGTCAGCTCGTCGCCGTTAAGGCTCGGTACAGCGCAGTTGGCGAACTGTGTATCATACGTAGTTTTAGCCGTGTTGTAGGCGGTTACAGCGGTGTTATACGCAGTTGTAGCTGTGTTGAGGTTAGCCTCTGCAGTCTGTAACTGCGTCAACGTATGGGTAGCTGCTATACTTTTCTGTAACTCATAAATGAGCTTACCATCACGTCGAAGTAATGGATAGTCAACGGTACGATCAGTACCCTTGAGATAGTTAGCAGGATACGCAAGACCGGTGGTGATGCTTGCAATAATAACAGTATCCTCCATAATGAGGGTAATACCTGTATTAGTGTCTTCGACAATGCCAGTATCCACAACGGGTACGTAATAACCGTTCTTATAGTCGTTACGTACTTCGAGTCTAGTAGTTTTCGTAATGCTCTGTCCTGCATAGGCTTCCGCATATAAAGCCTCCTTTGCCAGGACATCAGCTTTTTTAGTCTGTACATCTCGATCTGCAACTTTCATTGCGTCGAGAGCTGTCTTAAGTGTAGTGATATTACATGCTGCAGGTACGTTATGGTTAGGACCCATGTCCACAGGCATAGGCCTGCCACCATCTAACAGGCTCCAGATTTTAAACCTGTTTTGACCAGCACTATCATCATACTGTGCCACATACTTTTCGTTCTGGTCACGTAGAATGGAGAACCACCTACCGCTTGTGGAGGCATCTAGTAGCTCTGCTTCAAACTTACCACCAGGCCGCTTGAGTGTTCCCAAAGCATAGTCTGGCAGGATGTTTGTTGCATCAACTACTTGACCAGGCCTCTTAAGAATATCAGCCTGTTGTGAAATCCCACCCAGAAAAGTAGGTATTCTTTGGGAAATAGAACTCATCGGATCAACGCATGGAAAGGTTGGTATGGGGTGTATGTATTCTCAGTATCTCGCCAGCCGAAGAAGCTGGTATCAGATTGGTTACAGTCGTATTCAACAGCGGCAGCACGGGTTTGCTGCTCCTGCTCGCTAAGCAGATCGACAGCGGTGCCGTCACCTAACATCTTTACTGCAGCCAGCTTAGCGGCACGAGCAGTAATGTAGTATTGAATCGGAGGAGGAACGTCTTCAAAGTCAAACAACCATAGCACGTCTGCATAGATTGGGTTGTCCCACTCATAGGAGTGTTCGTACTTATCGTAAAATTTACCTTCACGTCGAACCGCATTGAAATCATCTACATGATGGTAACGGTTCGTGTCAAGCTGAAGCACGTTACTTGGATAAGTGATTTGCTTGTTAGCGGAGTTGGGTGTAAATTCGTAATGGTACTCAGTGTTGAAAGCCCATCCTTCGCTTTGCACTTGCTTATTAACTTCACGTACAGTTTGCAAAGCAATAGCGACTTCAGGGTTTTTCTGGTCTAGAGTGGTAACAGGTGCCTGTCCCACTGAGCTTAGTATTTGGTTAACAGCATCCAGTTCGGTGGACGCAGCAAATGGTGCAGACATAGTTTAGATAAAAAAAAGGGGAGCCGAAGCTCCCCCGTGAATAGATGAATCAGAATGCGGCAGGCTTGGTAGCGGTACCAGCAAACAGTTCCACGCAAGCTGCGGGGTTCAGGTAGTCAGCACCCATGGCCAGACGGCCAAGGATCACGTCGCCCTGGTACACCACAGACACGTCACCGGAAGTGACTTGGACTTGAGGACCAATGGCTTCGACACAAGCAGCGCCTTCCTTCTGGAAGATCAGGCCGCAGCTGTTGGCGAAGTTAGAGGCTTGACCGTACTCGTTGTGAATACCGGTCACGCTGTTGCGAGCGTCCTCAACACCTTCAGACACGAAATCACCGGTGTTGCCAGGATCGGTCTTGCCAGGGTTAGTGGCAGAACCAGTACCGTACTTCGTGCCATACTGGCTGAAGAACGGAATGTTCATGGACTTGAAGATCTTGATACCGGCGATCTCGATGATGCCTTGGCCGGACTGCAGAGCAGAGCCTTGGACATCACGGTTCACCAGACCGTTGGAACCAACGTCTTGGATCAGTGCATAGTACTGACGGGGGTTCAGGACGGCAACACGGCCATCGCTAGAGACACCCTTCTCGTCGAGTGCAGCAGCTGCATCGTAGAAGGCGTTGACCAGGTTACCAGCGTCATAAGCATCAGAGGCATTGGCGGTTGCACCAACGCGGATCTGAGTACCGCCGGGCTCTTCCATGCTGTTAGCAGTAGAACCCTGGACAGGAGAAGCCTGACGTGCACCGCGAGTCAGAGCGCGGAAGATCAGACGGTCATACTTCTGAGCCAGAGCATAGCCGATCTTCTTGGAGATCTCGCTACGCAGGTCGTAGTGAGCAAGAGTCTCATCGAGCTCGTAGACGAAAGCGCTGGAGATCAGCAGGTCGTCAACGGTGATGGTCTTCTCGTTCACCGGGGGTGCACCTTCGGAGTTACCGAGGATGCTGTTGCCGCGAGTATGATACTCAGCGTTCATGCGACCCGTGTAGATGAACTGCAGAGATTTGCCGTTCTTCAGGGTGCGCTTCATAACGAGGTCACGAGCAATTGCATTGTACTCGAAACCTTTGATCATCTCGCCACTAAACAGGTCGAGATACAAAGCACGGTTGTCCGTGCCAAAGTTAGCCGCGCCTAGATTCGTAAGAGAAGTAGGGTTGGCAGAAGATTGTTGTGCCATTGTATGGAGTAAGGAATGTTAGCGTTACTCCCAAACGTTTGAGAAAATTTTTTTCAGTTTTTGTGTGGTCTATCCCACCGTCTAGACGGCGAAGGGTATCGGACGTACCGGCCAACGCCAATAGGCAGGGGAGGAATTGCACCTCCCCAAAAGTCTACTTGCCAGTTTTTAGATAAGCAACGCCGCGATACTTCAGCTTAGCTACTTTTTGTGCAGCTTTCTGCTCATTAACGCGAGCCATTAGTTCAACGCTAGGCATGGTGAATCTCCGAAGTACCTAACCCCCGTTCCATGGTTAGGCGTCATGCGTCCAACATAAAAGTTTCTTCTAGAAGAACACGTTGCAAACTATCTCTCAAGTACGTGTAGTACTGCTGCTCTACAGGATCTCCGCCTGGCCATTGGTCAAGCGCGAAGTTCACTGCCTTGTGCAGCATACGTAGAGAGGTGGTTGTAAATTGTAATTCGTAGATGTTATCTTCCATGAGGATGAACGTACGTTACTTACTTTTTCTTACTTGAAGTTTTTGCCTTCAAGTCAGAGAGTTGCTTACGCAGCTCCTGTTCTTTTTTATAGTCGCCTTTAATAGCCGCAGCCTGGATGGCGCGAGTAAGACGAAGCTTTTGTGCAAGGCCAACGTGGCTGGGCATAGGCATAATAGTTAACCGATAGAAGGTGCGGTAAGGGCTACAGGAGTAGACTCAGCTGCAGCCAGATCAAGAGGGAAGTTATGAGCATTACGCTCATGCATTACTTCCATACCCAAACCAGCACGGTTCAGGATGTCAGCCCAGGTATTGATTACCTGGCCTTGAGGTGTGATGATGCTTTGGTTAAAGTTGAAGCCATTAAGATTAAAAGCCATGGTCGAAACGCCCAGAGCAGTGAACCAAATACCAACAACAGGCCAAGCAGCAAGGAAGAAATGAAGGCTACGTGAATTATTGAAACTTGCATATTGGAAGATCAAACGTCCGAAGTAACCGTGAGCGGCAACAATGTTGTATGTCTCTTCCTCTTGCCCGAACTTGTAGCCATAATTCTGAGATTCCGTTTCGGTAGTCTCCCGAACAAGCGAGGAGGTGACGAGGCTTCCGTGCATAGCACTAAAAAGACTGCCACCAAATACCCCAGCAACGCCAAGCATATGGAAAGGGTGCATAAGGATATTGTGCTCCGCTTGGAAGACGAACATGTAATTAAATGTTCCACTAATTCCAAGAGGCATAGCGTCAGAGAAGGAACCCTGACCGAAAGGATAGACAAGGAAGACTGCAGAAGCAGCGGCGACAGGAGCAGAGTAAGCTACAAAGATCCAGGGACGCATCCCTAGTCGATAGCTAAGTTCCCACTCTCGTCCCATGTAAGCATAGATGCCAATGAGGAAGTGAAACACGACGAGCTGGAACGGTCCTCCGTTATAGAGCCATTCATCAAGTGTATTAGCTTCCCAAATTGGGTAGAAGTGAAGTCCGATGGCATTGCTGCTCGGAACGACGGCT
>MDSW01174648.1_pt1 | contig 23226 bp, 15 predicted proteins | sample 811171 | NCBI WGS metagenome assembly MDSW01 (sample SAMN05326641, study PRJNA326480) | marine metagenome | isolation source: seawater | place: Atlantic Ocean: North West | collected 2012 | reverse complement strand
TTCACGGCTGCCTACGAATAGAAAACAGGGCCTAACCATCAGAGAGGAATCCAGGACGAACTGGGAACGCCAATAGCAAGGTCAATTTTCGCCGGACACGAGATCAACTGTGAGGGAATCACGGAGAAGATCCGTTCCAATTTGCTAAGCCCTCAATTGAGCTGGTCGATGTTGTCATCCACTGCTCCAGATCAGCATCCGTCGCCGCCAAAACATGCTCAAAACGCTGCATAACTACAACGGAGACGGAACGTTGACAACCTCAAAAACACAGCATCACCGACAACGCACGGAGTCAGCGACATCACCCAAAAGCAGACCGGAAGGGTCAGGTGAAAAGGTCAACGGGAGGGAGGAGGAATCTGGGTTTGGCAGGCATACCAGAGCGAAACAAACCAACAATCCTCTCTAGCAATAGCATTGCTTGCTCAAGCAAAATAAACTAGCGGTCAACAACATTGGATCTGCGCTGACCAACCACTCAACAGGTTGACGACTCTCCGTTAGCCAAGTTTAGCAATGAACAGCGCGAGCAATCATAAATTCTTCGGATTACCATGTCATCAACGTACAAGATGACAAAATTGCAGTTCGTAGATATTTTGACAACATCAGAACGACTTAAACCTTATGCCTCTCGACGCTACCTTAACGGCAACCGCAGCAATAGCATGGATGGTGACCTCTACGCTGAACACCACCATCAACTGCGACGCGAAAGCATCAAAAGGTCTTCAGGATTTAGGGGGCGTCAGTGGACTGAGCCAAGGAGAAGGAGCTGACTGGTGGGCCGTCACAGAGGAACAACCCAACTTGTTCAAGTTGTCGATCGAGTCATCAGGCAAGAGCTTGAACGTCAAGATGAAGGAGAAAATCGATATCAAATCCGACCCACTCAATGAATCGTTAACCAAACTTGGAACAATTGCATTCTGCGAGAATCAACTCATCGTTGGGACAGAACCACTTCCCAAAAAGGCTCTCTCCAAGGACACGCACCAAGACAGCCGCTTGCTCGCCATAAGTACCAATGGCGAGTATCTTTACGACCTATCAATTCCTGATCATTACAAGACAACAAAGACGACAGGGCTTGCTTATTATCGTGGGTTTCAGGGAGCCGCATGCAACAAAGATGGAACAGAACTGTTTATCGGTGCCCAACTGCCTTTAAAACAAGACCAACATCCACAAACAAGAATTTTACATTACAAACGGAGTGCAACAAACAAAACATTCCAACTCAAACAGGAATATTTATACCCAGTTTCAAAAAAACTCGGAATTATGGGATTGGCCTTGATAAACCCCTCCACCATTGCTGTCCTTGAATTTGGGCCCGATTCAACCGATCGAAATGTGATTTTCACCAGCCGACTTCCCGATCGGGTTACAGAACAGAAATCTATTTCTCCCATTCATCTTGAAAAGCAAGTACTCGTTAAGCAACTGGAACAAACAAGCGGACTGGATACAGATCGCTACGAAGTGCACTTCTCTAGCCTTGACGGTGCACAACAATCCGACGGTTCAATCCAACTGATCGCAATGACGGATGACGACCATTGTGGCAGCGTCTCAAACGCAATGGCTAGTGATTCCCCTGGCTTTGCAGGCACGACGTTATCGCTAATTCGGATCAAACCAATAGCCACACAGAACCAGGGCGGCTGAACTGCTCAAGCCACGGGTGCGGCTTGAGCATCACGACAGAAGCGAGCAGAACTTGTCAATGTCACAACTCCAATCCAACAGAGTGATCAGCAGAGGAAACGTTGAATACAAGCCCTCAACTGAGGCTGATACGTCAATAAATCATCAACGTAAAACTGTTCCTGCTCAGCTAAAAGGCAAAATTTAAGAGTCATAGGAAAATAGAAACAAAGACGACTTGCGTCAATCAAACGCAGTAGATGCTTATCGTCAAAGAGAATAGAAGGTTTAAAACATTAAAGCCAACAATCGATAGAGGAAAAGCTGAAACGACTTATACCACTGAAAAGGATACTGAGGTGAGAACAGAGTGAAGTTTACAAATCCGGACAGGGATATTTATTGAACCATCAGAACGGAGAATCACTCTCTAGGACAAGGTCTTCAGAAACCTATTATGTGTAGCAAAGAGGGCATTAAAATGGCTAAGATCATAAGACCTTAATGGGAATGAAGAAAATCCAATTTAATCATAGTACGTTAGCAATCAAAGAGATCAGTCTCACAAGAAAGGATCAACGGTATTAGAATCTCAAGGAAAAAAGAGAGTCGACAGAACGAATGAAGTGAGTTCCATCAACCAAACAAACCGTAAAAAAGCATTCCAACGGACTGGATCATCTCAACTGGCGATGAGCACATCGATCACAGGGCCCTTCTGGCCAAACAGCACAACGTAACAGAGGGCTAAGAGCATTAAAACGACATTGAGGATCACCAATCACCCACCCGTGGTTCCATTGCTGTGCATCAACGGGAGGCTTTTGGATTTTGACCAAAAGCGCAATTGAAGACAACTTGTATTGCCCACTCAAAAGTGTGTAACGATGACGTCGCTGTAAAACGAGATAACAAGTTCCATGCAGGGTGACCCAACGGCCCGGATAGGGTGGGTCGGAGAGGTCGAACCGATCAAGCAAAACTTCGCTGTCGGCTTGACGCAATTCAACTAGCATGATCTTGATCTGTTGTTTGAATCGGTGTTTTTAATGAGAGACCCCAACTAAAAAATACAAACACGACAACTAGCGTAAGCCAATCAGGTTGGTGTACAAAAGGCATTACAACATGAATTATAAGACGTAAAGCAACAAAAGCGACCGCAAGAAAGCCAGCTGTTTCCAAGCGTGGATACACTTCAAGCCAACGGATAAACAATTCAGAAGTAAAGCGTAGGGCTACAATACCAATGAAAGCTCCAGTTGTAATCAAAACAGTTTGATCACTGATTGCTACTGCTGCTGCCACACTATCTATGGAGAAAGCAAGATCAGTAAAAGCAAGTAAAAGAACAGTCCTTATAAGTGTTAACGATTGAATAGATGAGTCAGGACATGATCCCTGTTCAGGACTTTGATGGGAACTACTGTTAAAATGATCAAAAAACAACCAAAGAAGATAAGCCGCCGCAATAAGTTGTACAACATCATTTTGCAAGACCCATTGAGCAACAATAATCAAACCAAGTCTCAGGATCAAGGCAAGGATGATCCCAATATTAAGAGCAAGCCGTTCTTGCTGAAGATGACGACACTGTCTTGCAATAGCAGCCAGAGCAACGGCATTATCTGCTGAAAGAACAATCTCAAGAACGACAAGCACTGGAAGCAGTGCCAGAACCTCTCCCCATTGATCAACACCCTCAAACCAGTCACTGATCGAGGGAAGCATCGTGATATCCATACCCATATACTAGAAAGGCGGTCATATGCAACGTGGAAATTAATCTAAAACAAACCAGCAGCCAAAGACAAAAAACCAATAAAAATAGGGTAAATGCCGTCAAAGTAACTGTCCAAAAGATTCATTCTCAACGAGTCTCAATATATTGAACGAGAATCAAAACTGAAGAAGAAGCCGAATTAGCAAGAAGCAAATAAAGCTTAAACAAACTGGCAATCAAACAGCAACATCATTGCGTACAGCAAGTTCTGAAAAACAATGCTGAACAAAGCAGCTGACAACAATTGAGCAAAAAACCTATAAGTACGAACACAGGAATGCACAGAAAGGAATTGAGAGTTGAAAAATATGCTGTGAAACAGAAAAAAAGCCTTGAATACTGAAAAGCGAAACACCACTAAATGAACAAAACAAATGTAATACTAGGTAGCAATTAAACCACGTTTGATCATTGGTTGCGGATCACAGATATACATAGCCCCATCTTCAAAGCTAAGCACAGATCGAGCTTTAAGCTTACTAATCACACGTGAAGCGGTCTCGCGAGAGAGACCAGCAAGGCAAGCTAATTCCTGTTGTGCAATTGACGGTAAACGTAAACCCATACATTCAGGATAACCTAATTTATTAACAAGATACGCGATAGCAGCTAACATACGTGTCGTAGCATCAGATGTATGCAATGCAAATCTTTGATTAAGATCTCGCAGTCGTGCACATTGAACGCGAGCTAACTCAAGAATAAAATTTGTATTATTACGCATAACATGAAGAAGCGACGAACGGGGCAACTTAACAATATCAACAGGAGTAAGCGCTACAACATCGGCGCAACGAACAGGTCCATCAAGCAAGGACATTTCACCAAAGAGTTCATCTGGACCCAGGAAACAAAAAATAATTTCATCACCCTGTTCAGTAAAAGAGCGAACCTTGACAAATCCTGATCGCAACAAAAAGACCGTCTCGCCCCAATCACCCTGAAAAGCAATAACTTGATCACGATTAAACAGTGAATGAAAAGAGCCTTTACTAATCAATAAAGCCTCATCCTCTGACAAAGAAGAAAAAATAGAAATTGAGCGTAGTTCCGAGGAAGAAAATTTGTTCATGTGTTTTGAAAGGAATAGAACGATTTGCCATGCCAAACAAAAAAGCGTGAAACAAGAAGCCTTAACAGGCACACATTGAAACATACTTTTGCAGCTAAATTCAATGTATTATAGGAAAACTAAGCGTTAACCATAGAAACAAACCTCAATAAGAAAGGGACTGAAGAGTAAAAACTCAACAAAATTAGTATGACTGGCTCTCACTAAACTCTCATTGACCTAAGTCTCAAAAAATTGTGATCTTGCTCACAAAAACAGTTGTAATCGAGATGAATGCAATTAAAAAGTACTGATTAGAACGCAAGAGTTCAATCAATCGATCAATCCACGCTTAATCAAAGGTTGTAAATCAACAACATGTAAACAACCATTTTTTCGAACAATAACACCACGCTCCCGTAATTTGCTAAGAATCCTTGATGTGGTTTCACGAGATAACCCTGCAAGATTCGCAAGTTCTTGTTGTGCCATCTCAGGAACACTAAGTGCATCCTTCAAATCAGGTGCATGTTTACGTGATAAATAAGCCAATGTATCAAGTAATCGCGTTGTAGCGTCTTCACCTTGCAAGGCGAATCTCCTATTAAGATCTCTTAAACGGGCTGCTTCTAGCTTCGCAATTTCAAGAGCAAAGCTTGGGTTCGAATTCAAGGATTTAAGAACAGGATTTCCCGCGAGTTTAACCAAAGTAACAGGAGTCAGCGCCACAACGTCGGCGGATCGTGATTGGCCATCAATTAAAGCCATCTCACCAAAAACTTCTCCAGCCCCAAGGATGCAAAACACCCTCTCTTCACCATTTTCAGTAAAAGATCTAACCTTTGCAATTCCAGTACGAATTAAAAACAAAGATTCACCCCAATCACCCTCTAGTGTTAATGTTTGGTCATTCTCATGATCTGTCTGCAAAACACGTTGTGTCATTAAGTTAGCCTCGTCCTGGGAAAGAGAAGAAAATATTTGAAAAGCGAGTAAATCGCTTGAAGTAAATGAAGACATGTCCAGGTATAGCGAGAGGAGTTGAGAGTTTGGCTGATGTGCCTTTGCGATCAGGTTAAGCGAGACCTCATCAAATGACAACTCATCACTTGCCTGTCTGAACCTTGATCAAAAAATAGAATCATATTGCCAAATGGAATAGCTACTAAAGGTTGATCGCTCGAAACGATATTATTAAGAACATGAAAATGCTGACCTAAAATTATCTAAGGCAAAAATCATGTTATCAAAACAAATGATTGTCAGCTTGCAACAGATCAAAACGATACACTTGTCAATCAGATACAGTAGGTTAAAGGGTAAAAAGAAATGGCAAGAGACTCTTGAAACTCATAACAATCCAATCTTACGAGACAACCAGCTATAGATCTGGCCTCAAGCAAAAGACACTGTCTTTAATCCCCATAGAATTTAAATAGAAAGGATTTACAATTGAACTATAAATCCAATCAAAATATAAAATTTATTGTATTTCTAATTTTATCAACGATATTTTTTGTCAATTCATCCAGTGTTTATGGCCAGAACAAGCTAAAACAGAATTCGTCGATGCTAGCAAATACAGATCGTAGCAATCAAAGTAATGATAACAAAACAGTCCAATCCATAGATCCTAATACTCTTGTGGAAAAATTGAATACCTTGCAAACTGTAATCAATGAAAATGCTAAAAAAATATCTTTAAAAGAGGCTATTGCTATTGGCTTGCAAAATAATCCAACGTTACTTAAATCTTTTCATGAGATTCAATCATATGAATGGCAACTGATCGCTGCACAGAGAAAATGGTATCCTACGTTGACCTTAAACGCCAATCCATTTCTAGGCTATAAATGGAACACTACATTTATAGACAATTATGCGCAAAAAAATTACAATTTGATGCAAAATGACGGCAGACTTATGCCTCGCATTAAAACAACAAAAGGGCAAGAAGCTCAGTCATATACATCAGCGATAGTAAATTGGAATTTTTTAGACCCTACAAGACAACCAAATATCAACGCAGCACAAGATTCATTGCAACAACAAAAATATTTATTCTTAAATAGTGCGCGAACGCTAATTTTAAGCATTCAGAAGTCATACTATGCCATCCAAAGCAGTAAACAATTGATTGATAACTTTAAAGATATCTACGAGATTAACTCTAAACAGTTAGAAATTCTTCAAGCACAATATGATATTGGTATGGTTTCAGTTTTTCAGATTGAGCAGACACGCTCTCAACTATTTGGACAACTAAACAACTTGATTATGTATACACAACAATACATTCAACAAACCTCTCAACTAGCAGAATTTCTTGCTCTATCAAAAGGCACATTAGCAGTTCCGAGTGATCCAGCAAAATTGTATGGTCAATGGGATCTTACACTTTCTGAGACAATCAAAAAGGCCTTAAAACAAAGAGAAGAACTTCTTGCCGCTCTATCTGCCGCAGAATCTGCACGTTGGCGAAGTATTTCGTTCTTGAAAAGTTATCTACCAGTTTTTGGATTTATTGCTCAAGGGAATTTATCAAGCACTAATGGATATAACAATGTACCAATTCCAAATGATCCTGGTGAGCAATACTTCAAAACTAGAGTGTGGGATTCATACACAGGCATAAAGTTTACTTGGAGTATTTTTGACGGGGGAATAAGCGCAGCAAACTCGCAAGCAGAAAAAGCGAAAGAATCCCAATTCAAGGATCAAGCGGCACTAACAGAATTACAGATAGCTCAACAAATTCGAACAAGCTATGCCCTGTTGAACACTTCTTTTATCGGTGTACAAAGTGCTGAGCAGGCCTATCACAGTGCCGAACTTGCACACGAAGCAGCCTTAGCGAGATTTGCGGTTGGTGTTGGAGACATTACAAGCGTCGTGCAAGCAATCAATCTTTTATCAAGCGCTGCTACACAGAAATCACACGCTATACTTAATTATAACAATGCTATTGTTGAACTATATCGCTACTCGGCCACTTGGCCGGAAACCTCAAAGGAAGAGTTAGATCAACGCATTAAGATGATGCGTAATCAGCCAAATTCCAAGTCAACCATTGAAACCACACCATGACGAATTTATTCACAAAACGCTCATTAAGCAAACATCGTAGGGTAGGCGACCGAGAGGGGCCTATCACACTATTAACTCCGCCATTAAAGGCAACATTAGGGCTAGGTCTATTAATTGCAATAAGTGGTGGCATATGGTCAACATTAGCCCGCATTCCAGTCAACGTGCGAGGAACAGGTGTTCTTTTGCCGGTGAGTACCATTAGTCCGAGCTTGAGCGGAACATCTGGTAAAGCGATATGGATGTTCAATAAACCAACACAACCCTGGCATCAAGAAGCCCTTAATTTTAAGGAAAGGCCAGATCAAGTAGAGGATCAAGATATTGTCTTATTAGCCGAAAAAATCCTCTTGGCCAGTATAAAAAGCCAAAGAAAATCACAATTTGATTCCATTGTTTCGGCGGCTGCGAGCTTTACCGATAAGTTGAAGCAAACATACAAAGGAAAGAAAGTCCCTAGCAACAAACTTTTGATGTGGGTACAATCTTCAGCACAACTCGAGCAAATCAGTAGTGCATTAGATCAGGTCAAAAGACGAACATTACCGGATACAAAAGAGCAAGAACAAAACATCAAGGCAAAGCAAAAAATACTTACAGAAGAATTAGAAAGCAGAAGTTCATACCTAGGTCAGATGCAAAGATTGGTCCAAAAAGGGTTTGTTTCAAAAGCTTCTATGTTGCAGCAAAGAGCACAAGTTGACAACATTAGATCACAATTATATAGCAATGAAAACGAATTGATTCGATTAAACAAAGAGAGAGACTCAGCTTACCAACGTTTACGCGATGAATTGGCGAAATTAATCAACAAAGAATTGATCTATTCTACAAAAGAAGTATATATCTCCCAAGTTGTACCTAACAATGGCGATAATGTCCAAGAAGGTAGTGTTGTCATGAAACTCAGTGATGATTCACTGGACAATGCATCATTAGTGCCCGTTTTTCTTAGCAGCAAAGAAATGGCTCAAGTGTGGCCAGGAATGAGTGCTCTAGTGACGCCTATAGGATTTAAGCGCTCAGAAGTGGGCGGTATCAGAGCGATCGTAGTGTCCATGGCTAAATTACCAAGTGATAGAAGTGACGTTATAAATCGTGTTGGAGTCGAAACTCTTGCAAATGTCATTATAAACACAGAGCCATCGCCAACATTAGCTGTGATTGAGTTACAACGAAGTACAAATGACTCCGTTCTGCATAGTGGTGGATATTTATGGAGTTCCCGTGGAGATCTTCCTTATCCACCAACACCAGGAGATCGACTTGACGTTGAAATAACCACTCGAAGTGTTCCCCCAATTACATTGGTGTTGCCAGAGCTCAGACGTTTCTTTGGCTTTAGCCCACCAGAAAACAAATCTGGGGGAAATGCAAATTCGTCAAATCAATCAAGATAATGAATAAATTAAGCAATAGACGTATCAAAGCCAAAACTCGATTGCAATATGAGGCTGCAGAATGTGGAGCAGCCTCATTGGCAACGATTTTAGGATACTACGGAAAATTTGTTGAATTAAGTGAACTTCGTTATGCCTGTGGAGTGAATCGAGATGGATCAAATGCTAAGCAATTAATGCAAGCTGCTCGTTCATATGGATTGGAAGCTAAAGCATATCGTACGAACGGTGATCAACTAAAAGAGAAGGGCTTGTTTCCTTGTATTATTTTTTGGGGTTTTAATCACTTTTTAGTTGTTGAGGGTTTTTCTGATACTCATGCTTATTTGAGTGATCCAGCACAAGGCCGAATTCGAGTACTAATGGAGGAATTTCTCGATAGTTTCACAGGTATCGTCCTACAAATGGAGCCTGGCAAACAATTTATAAAATCAGGACATGACCGATCACCATTGCTGACATTACCACTTGCCTTACTGCCTTATCGCAATTCAATTGGCCAATTATTAATTACAGGCACAGGCCAAGGCATTTTAACCTTAATTGTAGCGGGATTTACCTCGACCTTTATAGACAGCTTCCTTCAAAATGAAAGATTATATTTTGGCATTCCCATCATTTGGTTATTACTAACAGCCATCATTGGCTGGTTGACCTTGCTAAGCATTCAATTTATAATATTAAGACGATTAGAGCTTTTGTTCTCAAAGAGATTAACGGCTGATTTGTTTCGTAAGCTTTTCAAAGTAACTTTTGGCTTTTATCAGGCACGCTTTCCTGGCGAAATCGCAAGTCGAATGTTACTTGGGCTAGAAACAACTCAGGTTTTAATCTCCCAGTTAATTAGATTTGGCATCAGCTTGTGGATAAGTATAATTGTGCTCATTGTTGCTTTTATCATTTCGGGGTGGCTTTCCTTACTTGTGGTAGTTATTATGAGTGCAAATTTATTTCTTAATTGGTGGCTGACTGAACAACGCTATGATGCAAATCGCAAGCTTGCCATTGAACAAGGTAAAGCACAAGGAAAAGGACTACAAGGCATTAATAATATTGAAACGTTGAAAGCTTCAGGCCTTGAATTTGACTTTTTAAGTCAATGGCAAAGTAGTTTCGGCAATGTAATTGTTCAGAATCAATTGCTTGGCTCACAAATGGCCATTGCAACAATTACAGCTAGCGGTAGTTCTTTTCTGTTGAATGCTCTTATCATTACATTTGGAGGTTTGTTAATTATTGCTGGTAAAATAACACTGGGAACATTGGTAGCCTTTCAATTCTTACAAGGTCAACTAATAGCTCCAATTTCCACACTTCCACAACTGAATTCAAATATTCAACGTCTCATTGGTAGCTTAGGACGACTAGAAGATCTCAAAAAAAGTGAAGATGATCCTCTTGTTGCCACTTTCAATGTATTTTTAGAGCCAGAAGACAGTGATAATGAAATGCCATTCAAGAAGCAAGAGAGATTAGAAGGTGAGATCGAATTAAAAAATCTTTCATATAGCTTCGATCCGGTTTCTCCTCCTTTTATTGAAGATTTAAATTTGAAAATACCGAAAGGATCTCAACTAGCGATTGTAGGAAGAAGTGGATCGGGTAAAACAACATTAATTAGAATTTTAGCTGGTCTCTATCAATATACACGTGGTAGCATTTTATATGATGGAAAAGAATGGATCGATAATGGCGACATTTTAATGCGACAAAGTTTAGCTTACGTCCCTCAACAAGTATTTATTTTTAATGCTTCAGTACGTGAGAATATGACTTTATGGAAACCTGGTTATGGTCAAAAAGAATTGGAGCAGGCTGCTAAAGATGCTCAAATCTATGAATCCATTATTTCGCATCCTGAAGCATTTGAAAGAGTACTTAAAGACAATGGCAGTGATCTCAGTGGAGGAGAAAGGCAACGTTTAGAAATCAGTCGTGCATTATTACGTAATCCATCCATACTTCTTTTTGACGAAGCAACGAGTGCTTTGGATAATAGAACGCAGAGTAGCGTTTTGGATGTCCTCAAACAACGGGGTATGACGGTGATCAGCGTTGCCCACCGCCTTGATGCAGCGCTAAGAAGCGATCAGATCCTTGTTATGGAAAATGGAAAGATTGTTGAAAGAGGTAGTCCACAAGACTTAATCAAGACACAAGGTATTTTTTATGACTTAGTTCAATCTGAGCAAAATCAACAAGTTGCCCCATGAAGAACCAAAACAGTCAAAACCTTAATGCACTGCTTGCTGCACAAAGAATTGAAGAGGAGCTACTTTTCAGCGAATCACCTGATCAAACAGGTCAAACTGAATTACGTTTGCTGGGATTTTGTCTTGCAAAATTAGGACGACGTAATCAAACATTGCAGCCGTTAACTGGGGCAACGATTGAGCAACTACTTAACCATAATGATATCCACCATAGGCAGATAGTCGCTCCAAATGATCCTGCTAACCAGGAATTCCCATTGTTAATTGTCTTTAGTTCTGAAGACAATACGCCACTAGCGCTTTACAGAAATCGAGGTAAGAACTACTACTACGATCCTGTCAATCAATCTCATATTTTAGCTAATACTGATCTACAAATTCAGGAAATTGCTTTTGAAGTCTATTTATCCTTACCACCATCAGTCAAAGGACCGCTAGAAATTCTTAAGTTTGCATTCTCAACTGAGATAGGTCCTTTATTTGCCTTACTTATAACATCAGGCGTTGTGATGTTATTCAATCTATCGATACCAATGCTGACTAATTTATTAGTCAGCAAGATTTTACCTCAAAACAACGAACAGCTCTTAATGCATGGTCTGATCATAGTGATATTAATCGTCATTGGATCTCTGGGTACACAGTATCTGCAAAATCTCATGATGCTTCGTCTCGAAAGCGTAGCAGATCTCAAACTACAATCGGCTGTTTGGGATCGCTTGATGAGATTACCAATGAGTTTTATCAGTAAATATACTACAGGTGATTTATCTTCAAGAGTTAGTTCTATTAGTCAACTGAGGCAACTGATTGGAAGTGGTGTTGTCTCAACGTTACTATCTAGTTTATTTGCAGTAAGTTATTTTGTGCTGATGTTTATTTATGATGCAAACTTGGCCTTGTGGGCAACTGCATTTACTGCGGTTTCAATGCTATCTCTTTTGTGGCTGACATTCAAATCGATAGGATTGCAAATGCCTTTGCTCGAAACTGGCGCTGAAATTACTAACTTCTCACTTCAATCTGTGATGGGAATGCCCCAGATTCGAAGTGCTGGCGCTGAGCCTTTTTTATTACTTCGTTGGATGCGTGATATCAATCACTACTCTTTAATTCAACTTCGTAGTAATATTTATTCTGATGCTATGGAGCAATATGGTACTCTAGCAACCCCCATTTCAAATCTTTTTATCTTTGCAATTGTTGCCGTCCGTCTTTTGAAAGCGGATACATCGGCAGATTTCAATGCCACCGTTGTTGCATTCATTTCATTCAATGCAGCATTTGGTAGTTTTAATGGCGCTGTTAATAATGCCGTCAATTTAATTGCAAATGTTGCGGGTAGAGCAGCTGTGTTGTGGCAACGAGCAGAGCCTGTGATGTATGCAGATGTCGAAGAAGGATACCAACCAGAAGCTCTTCATCATACCTTAGAAGGTGAATATAAATTGAAAAATATTACCTATCAATTTCCTGGTAGTAGTGAACCTTTACTTAGTAATATTAGTTTTAACATTGAGTCAGGTAAACATACAGCTATCACGGGTCCTAGTGGATGTGGAAAAACAACACTCGTCCGCATGTTACTTGGCTTTATCAGCCCGCAAGGTGGAGAGCTATTGATTGATGGAATACCTTTATCACAATTGGCCATTAGAGATTATCGTCGTCAGTTAGGTGTTGTGATGCAAACTGCAAGATTAAATTCTGGTTCCATTTACGACGTCATATGCGGTGGCATCAATCGAAGCAATGATGATGTGTGGGAAGCTCTTGAACGGGCAGCGATGGCAGATGAAGTCAAAGCGATGCCAATGCAACTTGAAACAATATTAAGTGATTCAGGCGGAAATATTTCTGGAGGTCAAGTTCAAAGAATTGCGATAGCAAGAGCCTTAATAACAAATCCTAAAGTACTTCTTATGGATGAAGCAACAAGCGCCTTAGATAATCGTTCACAAGAAAAAATAACTGAAACCATCAACAACTTTGGCATCACAAGAATTAGCATCGCACACCGTCTTGCAACGATTCGACAGGCAGATAAAATCGTTATTCTACAAAAAAATATACCCGTCGAATCTGGTCATTGGAATGATCTCAAGGATCATGGCTATATAGCAAAAATGCTTGCTAGTCATTAATCAGTTACAAGTAATCCACTACTTATCAGCTGAAAAACGATTGATTTGGAAAATTTATCATGCAACAATGAATGTGCCATACCACTTAAACCTGTATAAAACCCTGGAAGCATCAATGTGCCTTCAGACGTTGTGAAGCAGCGTAAATCTAATTTATCTGTTTGACATCGTGCGATAGCTAGCTTCCTGTAATGATTGGCAGATTGCTGGCATTGTTGACGCAACGTAGGATCCAAAGGCCATGGTCCTGATGCAATTATCTCTAAAATAACCATCAACCCAAGTGTTCCACAACACAGATGATCCATCTTCAGAGTCTTCATCGATAATGTCGTTTGAGTTGCTATAGAAATTTCTTCAATGCATTGCTCATCCCACAACTCTGTTCCCCAAAGGCAGGCACGTCCTAATGCAATACCAGGGGCTCCGTGACACCAACTCGTCATAAAAGTAGGAGCATCATCTGACTTGGAATTAAAGATACGAAAATCAGGCCAATTCTTCTCCTCAAGGTTAAAATGCGAGCGTTCATATGTCAGGGCTTTTTCTGCAGCGAGTTTGAATTTTTTTTCACCTGTAGCTACATTTAATCGAGCCAAAGCAGCAGCAAAACCGGCTGTACCATGGGAAAAACCTAACAAGGCTTTCTGATTTGATGTCTTACTCCAACCGCCACTATCAGCTTGATTCGTAACAAGATGTTCGCCTGATCGATACGCTAATTCTTGGGATTTTTTAGAGCCATATTGTAATAAAGATCCAATTAAGCCTGTACAACCCCCGATAACATCCATCTGTTGATCCGAATTAATATATCTAGTCAACGCGCCATCGATCAATTGCTCACCCAGCTCATACTCATGATGAAGAGCTAAAGTCAATAAAATACCGCCACACCCGCTTAAACCTAATGATTGATCACGCCACCATCGCCTAAGTTGATCACTTGACGTTGAACTTACAATTTCTTTTAATGGCTTAAGGATTGAGGATTGAACATCGACAGTACGATCCAAACAAATTTGTTTTTTTTCTAAACATCTTAGCAAACTGAAAATACCAATCGATCCACCGTAAAGTGATATGCCAACAGGACCGAAACTAAAACTTTCTCCATCTGCACCGAGATCCATACCTAACCATTCAATATGTCCATTGGAATCACAAATAGCAGAATCAAGAATGTGCTGAACAATACTTAGAACAGCCTGGTTGATCGTTGTTTCTAAAGGTTCTGCCTGACTATTGGATGGCAATAAGGCATCAGCATCCAATGTACTGTTTACAGAAGTACCTAAGTTCCTTGCTTCAGATGCTCCACGAATAAGCCTTAATTGAAACAGAATTTCCTCTGAATTTAAATTTTTCAATCGATCTAATGCTGCTTGAAGCCCACTTTTTTTAATAAAATTAGCTAGTGTAGAATTGTTATGATCCAATACAAGTGATGAGCTATCAATTAAGTGAGTAAAGAAAGGGATATCTAAATGCTGCATCTGACTGGATTCAGCAGCATAAATAGGCCAATGAAGAGGTTTCTCTTCAGCCATTAAAAAGCTGCGTGTCAGTTGTTCTAACTTGAGAGCCTGTGACCAAGAAGAACGCAGGGAAGAAGGTTCCAGCTGTTGTCTCTGTATTGCAAAATAGACGCGGGTAGCTCTTAGAACAATACGGCGAGGCAAGCCAGCAAATTGATATAAAATACTGTCAGGTTTTAGCCAACGATCCTTAATCAATCTAATTTCATCACATTGTATTGAGAATCCATTACAAAAATCATCAAGATAACGATCAAATACATTTGTTGCCCCAATACCAACAGGAAGACTGGTTTGTAACTCGACATTTGTTTTAATTTTACCTGGCATCATGCCATCACTATTAATTCCTAACCAACCCGTAGTCTGTGTTGTTGCCTCCTTTGGAGGTGCAATTCCCAAAGCACTTATATCAAAGGCAAACTTGCCATCACCAGCAAACATCCATTGTGGAAGCAGTCCAGAACGTAATACAGAGCCCTGAAAGCGTTTATTTAGGTTAGATGGTTCACTCGATTCTGTTTGACTACGAGAGTCACTGATGTGATCTGGGAGGTCAGCTTCCAACAAGGTTTCAGTATCGATGAGTATGAGTTGGTCTTCTGACGCGATCAGATTCTCATAATGGCAGTCAGTACAACCTAATAAATTCAAAACAGCAGTGAGTCTGCCTGCGTTAGTATAAAATGCTTTAAGCTCTTTAATATCTTGACAAATTTTATGCTCAACAAATTCCATATATCCATAGCCATTCCCAGGATAGATCGACAATGTGCGCAGAGATTTTAATTTACTATGGGAATTTATATCTGCCAATGCTTGTTGATAAATAGAATCCAGTCTCATATCCTTAGGCTTATAGACAATTTTCTTGCGTAATCCAGTCTTACCTTCAAACGTCAAAACAGAAACAGCACGACCACCGCGATGTGGATCGCTTAACCCTTGTTTTACGGCAATAAGTTGGTCCAATTTTGAAATTTGAAACACCTGCTCGATCACATCGCGATCATTAATAATACGTTGAATCATCTCCTCACTGCCTTGTTGCCAAAGAGCAATAACACTGCCAATAAGGCGTCTTAATACGGGATATTCCTCCAAAATTGATGCTAAACCTTCACGTCTGTGTTTTTGAACAAATGATTCATAATGTTCACGCGTTGGTGGTCCATTGCCATCACCCGATGAACCAAGGTGAGCGAGAAGAATTGCGCCCGCACTTCGACCTTTTGTAAATTCTTCCCATAAGACCTGATCTCCAAGCGAACATAATCTCTTCAACAAATAATGAGACAACTGTTCAAATATAGAGGGAGATATCAAAGTATTTTGAACGCCGAATTTATTTTGTAATTGCATCTTTATATCAACTGCTATGGGCCACCAAACATCAACAAAAGGCATGTCATCATACTCCTTAGTATCGAGCAAACCGATCGACCAATGATCGCTTAAACAATTGATGGCTCGCTTCAAGGCAGTCTCCCAAATACTTTCTTCGCCATATATAAACTTTGGTTGTTTAGAGAGCTGGCTATAAAAGTCATCCCAATTGAGATTTTCCCAATCAAGCCGTCTTTGTAATTTATGTGGTTCATCAGGCGATACTGTTTGTAACCATTGGTCTCTGCAGAGTTCCGTTAGATTCAAAGCAATGATTGCAATCCTTACATCGTTCTACACGAAAATCGCTCTTATGGCAGCAATAAATTCATTAGATTTCAATCATGTCTAAACGTAGACACGTGAATAGAAGATTCTGGCCAAGCCATTTTCGGAATACGATTTGGCCTGAATAAATTTTCTATATATATTTTGATAGCGAATTTAATATAACTCGATGTTAACTTGCGATGGCTCTATTTGCTGCCTTGCGAATTAATCGCTTGCATAACATTGCAACAATGAATATTCATGCCACACTATTAAAATCTTGCAGCCTTATCAATTGATTATATAAGAACTGATAGAAAAGCAGTCTTTGTTTAGAGAATAAAAAATGGCTTTTGACAGTATTCTCAGATTAATAGCTCTTCTTTTAGCGACCGACCACTGATTTGTCTAGAACGATGAAAGCACCCTCCGACCATGCTCACCCGTGTTGATCTGTGTCATGTCGACACTCTGCGTTGCGTTGTACGCGTCGAAGCGTGGAAGGACGGACAGGTCCTTTGCAGTGCACTAGGTGAAGCCGAGACCAGTGAGCAAGCAGAAGACCGTGCTTTAGAGCGTCTTCAAGCGCGTCTCAGGATCAATCCGTCAAAATCTCCAACACTGGTTGCTGCAGAGACATCAACTGATCAACAATCGGTTCCAAAGTCATGGCCGACGAATACGCCACAACCAACACAACAGAGTTTGGCCTCTTCTCCAAGATCTGATCCATCCAATTCTGGTCAGACGCATCAAACAAGCAATGCCCCAACGCCAGAACACCCTTCAGAAGCACCAAGCGACCCAGAGGATTGGAGCGAAGAACTTGCTGCCATCGATGTCGAAGTCCGTCGCATCGGATGGGACAGGGAGAAGGAACGGATTTACTTGGAACGAGCGTTCGGCCATGGCAGTCGGCATCGCCTGACCCGCTACGCAGACCTTGTGGCTTTTCTACGTCAGTTACGCGCCATGAGTCCGGGTGATCGTCCGGAATCAAGTAGCGTTCCGATTCTTCGCAGCGATCTCATCAGACAGGGTGACGAGATGCTTCAACAATTGCAATGGAACGCTGAACAAGCCAGGGGGTTTCTGCAACAACACTTGGGAGCAACCAGCCGACAAAAACTTAGCGATGATCAGTTGCTACAATTCAACATGTTGCTTGAAGAATTGATCATCAATGCCAACAGCAACACTCCAGATTCGTCTGCTTAGACTCAAACAATGGCAAGCATAAATAGGCTTAATTTCAGCCTCTACAAATCAAGAGGATGCAATTAATATTCCAATTCAAAGATCAGACCCAGACAAAATTCACTTTTTGATCTCCACTAGTCCAACTAGCCCATCAACGCTCATCGTAGCTCCCCTCTCATCATCGGCGTTCTGCTTGCACGAGGAAGACAAGCACGTCTGGTGCCTGAAGATGTTCTCTAAGCTCACCGAGCTCCCAATGCACTCCAGCACCACGTGCTGAACGACACCCATCAGCTGAGTGATCAACCAAGACCGCAGCGCACGTGCTTACGTCGAGTTAAGGAGCTCGTGCTGATGGGCCTGATCTCTTAGAGGCGTCGTTTTCAAGATTACTCGGCTCGGAACTCCACTCTCCCCCTTACACTCCCGCAAAGTCGACTCGACACAGATGAAATGGGAATACACCCAGCTGCGTTTCATTCCAAGAGGAAAATCCTGGACAGGAGAAATTGATGAATTATGGCTAGACGATCGCCAATTAATCTCTAGAAAGAATCCTCAGCGAAACGTAAGCCTTGTCGGATTGATGAATGAACTGGGAGAACAGGGTTGGGAACTCACCACTTACGCTCAGCCATTCACAGGATATCATGGAGGCTGCTATACGTTTAAACGAAGAAAAGAATAGAATAATTAGCTAATGTTTTCACCATTAAGGCTTTCACTTTCTTAGAATACCTTGACGAAAAGGGGTGGAATGATCAACCCAGCATAGCATCTCAAGAAAATTTATAGCACCATCACTTTGACGACAAACAATCTGATGCATGGCTACTATCCTAATCATAACTCACAGCAGCATTGATCTCGATCCTCCACCAGCAGTGACCGACTAGTGTGCATTAGGCAAGCCACATTATTGTTAGCCAAGATCAAACGCACCGATCAGACATTCACCTTTAAATCGTTTTATATCTGCACTCTTCACGTACATTTCTCAATCCTATCAAGTATGAGGCCAGCTTTACTCGCCAAGACACGAAGGAAGTGGCCGAAGAGACTTAGTCGCAATAGACAAGAAAGAATTAACAGTTTATTTTCATGCAATGCGATCAATTTCAACGTCAATCCTTTACGCAAAGCCAAGATAAATGATAATTCTAAGCAAGCTTGTCTTGAGATTGATTCGGAGTCACTGGCGGTGCAGGTGTGAACAATACTGGAATTGAAGAAAGCACCAAAACGGAGCCGATACTGAACAAAATCAACAGGGGAACCGGACGCACTAGCGGCTGTTGCTCCATTGGCGTCTGACAGCGAATGCAAAGCGGAACGGCCCCTTTCGGCGGCCTCAAAACAATGGCCGGACCACAACAACACGAGGGGCATCGATAGCGCGGCATCGAGAGGAGGGTCGCGGCTGCGCGCACCCTATTGCGAAGATCAGCCCATTCACGTCTATCTCTGCGATGCCCCTCCGCTCCCTGGTGCGTCAGCTGCAGAATGGTTCCTTGACCGCCCAGTTACTGGAGCGCAGCCAACGCTCAGATCGGCTGTTGATGCGTGGGGCAGGACGTGGTTCACGCGCATTGGTATCCAGTGCATTGGCACGTCATGCGGGACGTCCGTTGTTGGTTGTGGTTCCAACCCTTGAAGAGGCGGGCCGATGGACGGCATTACTGGAACTCATGGGCTGGCAGAGCACCCAGCTGTACCCCACGAGCGAAGGGTCCCCTTACGAACCGTTTGATCCCACGAGCGAGATCATCTGGGGCCAACTACAAGTCCTGAGCGATCTGCTGGGAGATCCAGATGGTGTGAACCGCTCCATCGTGGCGACAGAGCGCTGTTTACAACCACACTTACCGCCACCACAGGCCCTATCCGAACAATGCAGAACGCTCAAGCGAGGAGACGAATTTGATCTGGATGCCTTAGCCGAAACACTGGCCCACCTTGGTTACGAACGAGTTTCGTCAATTGATCAGGAGGGAACCTGGAGCCGACGCGGAGACATCGTCGACATTTTTCCGGTGAGCAGCGAACTCCCCGTACGACTCGAATTTTTTGGAGAGGAACTGGACAAGCTGCGTGAATTTGATCCAGCCAGCCAACGATCTCTGGATCCGATTGAACAACTGAGGCTTACACCCACTGGATTTAGTCCTCTGATTGCAGACAGTTTGAGAGATCGAATGCCGGAGGGTTTGGATCGCCTCCTCAACGAACAGTCGGTCGAAGAATTGCTGGAAGGCGGTACACCTGAGGGTATGCGTCGCTTGATGGGATTAGCCTGGGACGAGCCAGCTTCCTTACTCGATTACTTACCAAAAGATTGTTTCGTTGTGCTGGACGAACGACGACATGGTCTAGCGCATGGACAACAGTGGCTCGATCATGCAATCGAGCATTATGGCGAGATGGCTGATGAACTCGACTTGTCTGAACAAGATCGAGAGATCATCTGGCCAGCATTATTGCATCGAAACATTGCTGAAGCATATGCTGCTGTAGACGTGTTTGAAGGGTGTGATCTTGCCGAACTTAAAGAAGAAGATAACCATCCCAATAGTTTTGATCTTGCAAGTCGCCCTGTCCCTGCATATCCAAACCAATTTGGCAAACTTGGTGAACTGATCAAATCCTTTCAAACAGACAAAACGTCCGTTTGGCTTGTTTCAGCGCAACCCAGCCGTGCTGTTGCGTTGTTGGAAGAACACGATTGCATCGCACGATTCGTTCCAAATAGCGCAGATACTCCAGCTGTCGCACGTCTGATCGAACAGAACACCCCTGTTGCCTTAAAAGCGAAAGGAAGTGCTGAGCTTGAGGGATTTCAGCTTCCGGCCTGGCGCGTCGCCTTGCTGACCGACCGGGAATTTTTTGGTCAACAAACCCTCAGTTCCAGTGGTTATGTCCGAAGACGTCGCAAAGCCGCCAGTCGGACGGTCGATCCGAACAAGATGCGTGCTGGTGACTATGTCGTGCATCGAAACCACGGCATCGGTCGCTTTAAAGCGATGGAAAAACTCGCCCTCAGTGGCGACGTCCGCGATTACCTGGTGGTGCAATACGCCGATGGGATTCTGCGCGTCGCTGCTGATCAACTCGGCAGTCTTGGCCGCTATCGAGCAACCAGCGAGAAGCCGCCTCAATTGAACCGAATGGGAGGTACCGCTTGGTCTAAGGCGAAAGAACGCACAAGGAAAGCGGTTCGGAAAGTCGCTATGGATTTGGTGAAGCTCTACGCGGAGCGACATCAAGCTGAGGGCTTCGCCTTTCCAACTGATGGACCTTGGCAGATTGAATTGGAAGAGTCCTTTCCATTCGAACCAACTCCTGATCAACTCAAGGCAACATCCGAGGTCAAACGTGACATGGAAAAACCTGAGCCGATGGATCGGCTCGTCTGCGGAGACGTTGGATTCGGTAAGACCGAAGTAGCCATCAGAGCGATCTTTAAGGCGATTACAGCCGGCAAACAAGTGGCGATGCTGGCACCGACAACAGTGCTAGCCCAACAACATTGGCGAACGCTCTCAGAACGTTTTGCGCCTTATCCCATCAAAGTTGCATTGTTGAACCGTTTTCGAACGACATCCGAACGCAAAGGGATTCTTGAAGGGCTTAAGGGAGGCACAATCGATGCCGTCGTTGGCACCCATCAGCTCCTTAACAAAGGGTCAGCCTTCAATAAACTTGGTTTACTGGTCGTGGACGAGGAACAACGATTTGGAGTGAATCAAAAAGAAAAAATCAAGGTATTGCGGAAGGACGTCGATGTTCTCACACTGTCGGCGACTCCAATTCCAAGAACTCTCTATATGAGCCTTTCAGGAGTAAGAGAAATGAGCTTGATTACAACGCCACCTCCACTTAGACGCCCGATCAAAACCCATCTTGCTGCTCTTGATCCAGAGGCTGTTCGAAGTGCAATCCGTCAAGAACTCGATCGAGGCGGACAAGTGTTTTATGTGGTACCTCGCGTTGAAGGGATTGAAGAGGTCGCAGGGGGACTACGAGAAATGCTGCCAGGGCTCAAACTTTTAGTCGCCCACGGTCAGATGGCTGAAGGAGAACTCGAAAACGCAATGGTGGCATTCAACGCCGGAGAAGCCGACGTCATGCTTTGCACCACAATCGTTGAAAGCGGTCTTGATATTCCAAGAGTCAACACAATTTTGATCGAAGATGCGCATCGTTTTGGATTGGCACAGCTCTATCAATTACGCGGCCGCGTCGGCCGTAGTGGCATCCAAGCTCATGCCTGGTTGTTCTACCCAGGCAATGCTTCTCTCAGTGATGCCGCACGGCAACGGTTACGAGCGATTCAGGAGTTTGCCCAGCTTGGCAGCGGCTATCAACTCGCCATGCGCGACATGGAAATTCGTGGGGTAGGCAACCTGCTCGGGGTCGAACAGAGCGGACAAATGGAAACCATCGGCTTCGATCTTTATATGGAAATGCTCCAAGAATCCCTTGCGGAGATTCAGGGGCAGGACATACCCAGTGTTGACGAAACGCAAGTTGATCTGCAGATCACGGCTTTCGTTCCTGCCGACTGGATGACAGACGCAGACGAAAAAATTGCGGCCTATCGAGCTGCTGCCGACTGCGCAACTCCAGAAGCGCTCGTGGAATTGGCAGCGAGTTGGGCTGATCGCTATGGCGCCCTGCCGGGAGCTGTTCAATCACTGTTACAACTTATGGAATTGAAACTGCTGGCAAAACGCTGCGGCTTCTCGCGAATCAAACCAGAAAAACCAAATATCGTGCTCGAAACACCGATGGAAGAACCAGCCTTCCGGTTATTAAGACAAGGATTGCCCCAACATCTCCACGGTCGCTTGATTTATCAATCTGGCAGCGGCATCGTCCACAAGGTAATGGCCCGGGGATTAGGCGTACTGGCAACGGATCAACAACTGGAACAACTGATGGAGTGGCTGAAGCTGATGGCAGCGCAGATTCCAGGAGCAGACGGACGAACAGACGCGCAACGCCAGGTCGACCAGAAGCAGTCCAACGATGCTGTCCTGAGAGTCTGAACGACGGCATAGTCAGATTTCCGAGAAAAAAGCCACAAATACGCAATTCTTCGTTACATTGGTAGGACCAACCAAAAATGCCATGGGTGAGTTTGTCGATTTTGGTCCCAATCCTCAGGCTCTGAGCTGGATCAGCGGCATTGCTTGCTTCGTGGCATTAGGGCTTTTTGCCCTTCTTCAAACAGATCCCAGTGATGACGATGATTCCAATGGCGGTGGCGGCGGTGGCCTAATGCAACCAATTTCGTAAAGCGTCGTTGACTGACCCTAGATTCACTTTAAATAGATTTACCAACCGAAAGATTCCCACAATTTAAATACTTATAACTTGCATCATTGATTCAAACAGTAACAAAAAAATCAAGGCAGAAACATTATCAATTATCATCGATTTTTTACTTTAAACTTCATCTTGATCATCTTCGTCAATCTATAGAAATTTATACTGTCCTG
>MDSW01121698.1_pt1 | contig 23228 bp, 21 predicted proteins | sample 811171 | NCBI WGS metagenome assembly MDSW01 (sample SAMN05326641, study PRJNA326480) | marine metagenome | isolation source: seawater | place: Atlantic Ocean: North West | collected 2012 | reverse complement strand
TTACCTACAAAGGAGGTGTTGTGGTTGGAGCAGATCATCGGGCCACTATGGGACATTTTATCGCTAATAAATCGGTACAAAAGGTCTTCAGGATATCTGACAACATTGCATTGACGACTGCTGGCCTTGTAGGTCACGCCCAATCACTTTCGAGGACTCTGGCAGCCGAGTTGAAGTTATTCCAGCTCAAGAGGGATCATCCTATGACAGTAAAGGGAGCAGCAACACTCACTGCGAATATACTGGTAGGGCGACCCCATTATGTGCAGCTACTAATAGTAGGTGTAGATAGCTCTGGCCCAAGCGTGTACAGCATCGATTCTGCAGGTGGTTCGATACCTGACGTGTATTGTGCTACAGGTTCAGGTAGTCCCTTTATGTACGGAGTTTTAGAAGATCAGTTTGAATCTGACATGTCAAAGGAGGAAGCATTACGATTGGCTGCGAAATCACTTCTTGCATCCGCCCAGAGGGACGCTGCAAGCGGCAATGGTATGGATCTAGCATATATAACAGATGAAACAGGCTTCACCCAACTTACTGAGGAAGAAACAGACAACCTCCTCTCAACACTGTGAACACACTCCCGGCCATCTGGCTAAAATGCCAACCGCGGAAACGAGGATTTTGAAATGAGATTAACACTACCGGAAATAAAAAAGAAGGTATCCAAGATCATACCAGAATATATTGAGTATGAGGTCTCTCTGGAAGCTGGATCAATCTCCATCATCACCAAACAACCCGGCGAATTCTCGGGAGGCGGTGAAAACCTAACTGTAAAAATCGCCAAATCAATCAAGAGGAGGATAGTAGTTAGGCCCCACACCGATATATTATCTCCGGAGGCAGAAGTACATGATGCTGTAAACCGGTTAATCCCTCCTACTGCTGAAGTCAGAAACGTTTGGCTCGATCCGGCTCTGAATGAGATAATACTGGAATGCGATGACCCCGCTGCTGCGGTCGGGCCAAAAGGCGCGAATATTCACGCTTTACGAGATGAAGTAGGCTGGCTTGTAAAAGTAGAACGAGCCCCTGCAAGAGAAAGCAGAACACAACACGATATCAGGCGCTACAGGAAGGAGAATGCAGAAGAAAGAAGCTCTTTGCTAAGAAAATTCGGTACAAGGATATATCGCCAACAAAGGCCGGGAGAGCCTTGGGTAAGAGTCACCGCGTTGGGATCCTACAGGGAAGTCGGGAGAGCCATGCATCTTGTCACTACGAACGAATCAAAGGTTTTAGTTGACGTTGGAGCCAAACCCACGAACAATATCAGCGAGGTTCAACCATTCTTCGCAGCTCCTGAACTCCTACCTTTGGACAACCTTGATGCTGTGATAATTACTCACGCGCATGTTGATCACATCGGAATGCTCCCTGTTCTTTTCAGGTACGGATACAGAGGTCCTGTCTACTGTACTCCTCCAACCAGGGATCTAATGACCCTATTGCAGATTGATTACATCAAAGTCTCACAGGCCGAAGGCAATGAGCCTCCTTATTCCAAAGCAGACATACAAGAATGCATCAAACATGTCGTTGATGTCAACTGGGGTGATAAAACCGACATAGCGCCTGATGTCAAGATGACGATGGAGAATGCCGGCCACATTTTAGGTTCTTCAAGTGTCTACATGCAGATTGGCGAAGGCAAGTCAGAGCACAAGCTTCTCTTCTCTGGAGACATAAAGTACGAAAAATCGTGGCTGTTTGACGCAGCCACAGTCCGTTTCCCGAAGGTAGACACGTTAGTGATTGAATCAACCTATGGTGGACCCCAAAGCATTCAACCCACAAGACAACAAGCTAGCCAAGAGCTTCAGGACCTAGTGACTGACGCCCTCAATAGGAAGGGCAAAATTTTCTGCCCTGTATTTGCAGTTGGTAGATCTCAAGAGGTCATGCTTGCAATAGATGAACTATTCAAATCCGGTAGAGTACCTCCCGTTACCGTGTGGCTCGATGGTATGATTAGTGAAGCAACTGCGATCCATTCCAGCCACCCTAATTTCCTAAACAGGGATCTCAAAAAGAGGATGCTCAAAGGGGGAGATCAGAATCCATTCAATTCGAAATGGTTCAAACAAGTGGATTCAAGGGAGCTTCGTGAATCGATTCTATTGGACCCTAGCCCCTGTATTGTGTTAGCTACAAGCGGTATGATGACCGGAGGGCCAATAATCGAGTACCTGAAGCACTGGGCTCCTGAACCTGCGAACACCCTTTGTTTCGTGGGCTACCAAGCTTCTGGAACTCTTGGAAGAAGGCTACAGGAGGGCCATTCCCATGTACCACTTATGGATAAGGGGCAGACCCTAATGCTCGACGTAAATTGCAACATGGTCATCATTGATGGCTTCAGTGGTCATTCAGACAGGAACCAATTGGTAGATTATGTGGCTGCACTAAATCCTACCCCTAGGAAAATTATTTGCCACCACGGGGACCCACAAACTTGTAATCAGTTCAGAATGGGACTGAGAGAGAAATTCAAGGTCCAGACATACGCCCCTGCCAACCTTGAGACGCTTAGGCTATCTTGAAGGACTATCAATATAGGTGGACTTCATGGAAAACCCATGGTTCCTCATGATATGCTCTTGTGGCAGATACTTTGGTAGAAAAATGGGACAAAACACCAATTGTCCTATGTGCGATTCAACCAGTAGCAAGCAGGTCGAGAAATATCCAGACCCGATGTCACTAGCAAAAGCAGTTTCACAAGCAAATCTGCCGGAAGCAATATCCAAAGAATTAATGGAGAAAGAAACAAAGAAATTTCATAGAAAGAAAGATAACATGAATGGCGGAAAGAACAATTTCCTGATTTCCGCAATGAAAAGATCGACAGACCAAGATGGGACATTAACTATGGATTCCTTAGTATCAGAGCTTAGATCGTCTGGCTCTGATGAGGTTTCAGCTGAACTCCTCATAGGTCAAGCAGAACTGGAAGGGATGTTGATCAAAACCGGCCGAAAATCTTGGAAATGGCTCTAGCAAAGTTCTTCATACCAACACCATGGGTTTTTCTTTGGGGCCTGTGGGTTAGTCTGGTCTATGCTTGTTGGTTTGGGACCAATAGACCCTGGTTCAAATCCAGGCAGGCCCACCACTTCTCTGCTTCGAACTCATCGAGATCCAAGAAATCGTGGCAGGACTTGCACTCCATTACCACCCTCAGGAGCGGCACTACGGACCTCGCTACGTTCAAACGAAGTACCCCCTGCTAGATTCATGCCCGACTCTAACGGTCAAGAACTCGAGATTGATGGAAAGGAGCTCTGGGAGGCCGAGTATGCTCCCGGGTTGAGGACTAAAATGACACTCGATATCTTGACCATAGTTTTCGCAATTGCCGGTGCTTACTTCATTGGATATGAGGCAGCACTCGTGATCTTCGTGATTGGATGGGTGGCAGGATGGTCCGTTTGGAGGAGTGACTCTCAGATTAGAGATAATCGTGATGAAATTAAAGAAGATCAATTGAACATAGTTCAAATCATCATTGTATTCGGTTTTGCTCTGCTCCTTGGTGCCATTGTTTTGACTGTAATTTACGAATTGTTTGCCTTCTAATTCGATGGGCCTGCCTGGATTCGATACTAAATCCAGGCAGGCCCACCACTTCTCTGCTTCGAACTCATCGAGATCCAAGAAATCGTGGCAGGACTTGCACACCATTACCACCCTCAGAGGTGGCACGACAGACCTCGCTACGTTCAAACGAAGCACCCCCATTTGGAAGCATGGCGGTCAGGAGCGGGACCAAGGAGGAATTGTTCGACTCCCCGATCAAATCCGAAGAGCCTCCTGCAGATGAGGAATCCGTCAAGAAGGACATGTCTTTTTGGACCGAGGATGAGTGATTCATGTCCGACTCTAACGATGGATGGATAATAACTGCTTATCGATTCTTTCAGGGATTGACTGCCGGTATAGGAGCCACAGTTGGCATACCGATAATAGGCGATTACTTCTTCGGAACCTGGGGTTTCTTTTCTGGCGTTGTCATTGGTTTTTACGTCCTGTGGTGGATTCTTCGTAATTTGCGCGTAGTGAACTCTTAGCCTCGTTCCCTACCAATCTTTCAAGTCTGGCACCCCCACAGCTGGATATGGACATAAGGCCGATATTGAACTGGGGGAGGATAGTAATAATCATCCTGTTAATTGGTCTCGTGGCCTATACTAGAACATCCATGCTAAGGTAGGGCAATTAGGAAAGGTAATATCCCATTTCACCAGAGTAATGGTATGGGCAATCGCCATTTTCAATCCGGTTCCATAGGAATTGGGGCGATGATTGTATTCATCGCACTGATTTTAGTTGCGGCAGTAGCCTCTACGATTGTGATTTCAACAGTTGAGAAGCTGAATCAATCGTCAGAGAGTGCATCGGATGATGTCAAGAACCAACTTTCTACTAAAATGGAAATTGAGAGCCTAATACTCACTCAACCATCATGCAGTGCAGAATTATTCCAAGATGCCGGATTTGGTGGTGCATGGTCCACGGTCTTCACAACTGGCGATTATGACAATGATGCTTTCCTTGCTGCGGGTGCTGTCGATAACGACGCCTCATCAATAATCGTAGAAGAGGGTTGCAGGATAATCATGTACGAAGGAAACAATTTCGACGGAGCCTGGGAGGCGCATCTAGACGCAGGAAACCAAAACCTAGCCGAAATCCAAGCTGCAGGAGGAGCCAATGACCAAGTGTCTTCCATCAAAGTAAGAGGATTCGGAGTGATGGCTATTATGAAGCCTGGATCCGGATCTGGGGATATAATGGTTCAAGATATTACATGGTCAATATCATGCAGGAATGGTACAAAAGTAGACTTCGACTCAGAAAACATAGTAGAATCCGGCTCAAGGATGTTGGATGGTATGAACACCGAAGGAATAGATGCCGACTTTGTGCCCGGGGAATTCATTTCTTATGGCGATTATATTCGTGTTCCAATGATTTGGATGAATTGCGCACCTGAGCTTGGGGATAGATTGGAGCTATACGTCCACGTCCAAAACGGTGACTCCCTGATGAAGCTAATTAACGTTCAACATTTAGACAGAGGGAAAGATTTCCTATTTGACCCTTGAATAATATTTTTTGATCGCCTCTATGTCAAACATAGAAACTGCAATATTAAGTGCTTGATCGGGTGCAAACCAACCTACTTCCTCAATTTCGTCTTCTTTTGGCGTTATCTCTTGCCCATTCAAGTCAGTTTCGCAAGTATAAGTGAAAGAAACCCAATTAATGCCCTGTTCATTGAAAATTGCCGTTTGAACATACGCGTGGTCATCCCCCTGAATAACTGTGCCAAGCTCCCCGAGTGGGTCCGGGATGTCAATATCTACTCCAACTTCTTCAAATGCTTCTCTCTTCGCTGCCTCCCTAGGGTGTTCTGAATAATCCACAAAACCACCAGGCAATGTCCAACATCCGGTGAAGAAACCTCTGGACACCTTGGCCATCAGAATCTCTTCTTTTGAATTAGAGATTATCACCTTGCTGACTACTCTATGCAATGTGGTGTAAACTGACTCTCTAGCTACGGGATCTACACAACTATCGCTTATAACCCAGTCTTTCCAAGCCCAGTTTTGGGGCCAAGAAATTAATGGTGTGCCATATGTTATCACATGTTCCTTATCCATCAGATTAATCCTGTTCACTCTTTTTACTTCCCATTTTATCCCCAATGCACGGGCTTCTTCAGGACTTGGTAGCCTAAATATAGAGCCATCTGGACAAAATTCCCTGCCCCTAACTGGTATTTGCGGGCCGTTCCCAAATTTATCAACAAGTAGAATTTTACCATCATGCTCTAGATGAAGATATTCAGTAGCCACGACACCTCTACTCCATGCCATTAATCGCCTTGGCCTAATATCCTAAAATTGAGCTTAATTGCTCCTTGTAGAATGTTCCAGATCGTTGAAGACTTTCCAACTCCATTTCCTCCAATTCAAGCTCTAGAATCCTATCAACACCATTGCTGTCAAGCACTACTGGAACTCCAATGTATATGTCTTTCATCCCATATTGTCCAGTTAAGTAAGCACTACAAGGAAGTACTCTCTTTCTGCCATCCAAAATTGACTCGGCCATAATCGCTGCCGCACTGCCCGGGGCATAGAATGCACTACCCTTCTCAAGTAATTTCACGATCTCTCCACCACCTCCAGCAGTTCTTTCGCATATTGATTGTATTTCCTTTTCCGTAAGAAGTTGTCTGATTGGGATTCCGTTGACCGTTGTGTAATTGGGTAAGGGGACCATAGTATCCCCATGACCCCCAAGAACCATAGCCTGCACATCTTCATTGCTGCATCCGACGGCTTCTGCAATGAAATGTGTCATTCTCGCACTATCGAGTATGCCAGCCTGACCAACTATTCGCCCATGATCGAAACCCGTAATCTTCTGCATATGATAGGTCATCAGATCCAACGGATTCGTGACCATAACCACAACAGAATCGGGCGCATGATCCTTGATTCCATTACCTACCTGTGTGATAATATCAGCATTTTTGCCAATTAAGTCCTCTCTGGTCATTCCGGGTTGTCGGGGGAAACCAGATGTGACTACAACTACATCAGAGTCAGCAATATCCGCATAGTCTTTGGTACCAGTGACACGACCATCATAATTGAGTACTCTGCCACCTTGGCTCATATCCAGAGCCTTTCCTTTAGCAAACCCCTCAAATATGTCTAGTAGGACTATCTCCCCCACCTTTCGCTCAGCTAGAACAAAGGCGCATGTAGCTCCTACGTTCCCTGCACCGATTACCGCAACTTTCCTTGCTCCATTTACCATACCTTTCGCAACACATACCCGTCTTAGCACTTTGCGGGCAACTGCGTCCGGCGGGGTAAATATATGTCCCACTTTTTACGGACTATGGATGGGTAAAGCAAAAGGTGCAATTTTACCGTTGATCTTAGTATCATTCGTGCCATCAATATCAATTTTGTTCACATTGAAATTTAATACGGATCCAATAATTTCCCAGACATTTTTCATAGTCTGTAAGATTTGGTTATTGTTTGTACCTGCATATTGGTATCTCAAGATTGAAGGGAATACCTACGCAAAATCATTGCCTCAAAAAGAAGGAATTACCATGGCGTTGATTACAGGTTTTTTAATGTCAGTAATCATACTCTTTTCCTGGTTCTTGTTCGAGGATACCATAGATACGGACTCAATGATTGCTCGATTGGAATCGACGGGACTGACAGATATTCACATATATCTTGCAGCGATGTTATACTGGATCTTCCTCAATAGCCTCCTCGAGGAATATTTATTCAGATGGTTTGTGACAACTAAGGCTATAGATCTCGTCGGAAACGAAATTAGGGGAATTTTCCTTTCAGCATCGCTATTTACCCTACATCATGCGATTGCCCTACACCTTTATGGATTTGTTTGGTGGCAAACACTGATCGCATGCTTCGGTCTAATTTCAGCTGCGGGGATATGGTCTTGGCTTTATGTGAAGTATAGGTCAATCTTGGTGTGTTGGATATCTCATGCAATTTGCGACGTTGTTGTATTTGGTTTGGGATATTTCATAATTTTCACATAAATCATTTGAAGCCGTCGAGCCGACGGTTTCAATAATGGCATTCATTTGGACTAAATGTACATAAATGTTGGAGTGAAAAATTGTGCGAATAGGTGTGCTAAAAGAACCCACTATTGAGAATAGAGTTTCTTTGGTTCCGGAATCCGTTAAGAAACTCCAAAAAGTTGGATTCGAGGTAGTCGTTGAATCTGATGCAGGATTAAATTCCCACAATAGTGACGATGATTATCTGAAAGCAGGTGCTTCGGTTTCTACAAGATCAGAAGCAATGTCGTGTGAAGTTGTAATTTGCATCTCTCCCCCTGATGTCTCAAAAATGGATGCTGGTCAAGTACTAGTATGCGTAGCAGACCCTTTCAGAAATCCTGACAATGTCAGAGTTGCTGCTTCTAAGCAAATTACCCTGATGAGTATGGACATGATCCCTAGAAGACTTTCACGAGCTCAGGCTATGGATGTAAATTCTAGCCAAGATAATCTCGCGGGATACAAAGCAGTACTAATTGGCGCTGCTCATGTCCCGAGGGGAATTCCTATGATGACGACCAGTGCTGGAACAGTTCGTCCATGTAAGTTTGTAATTATGGGGTCGGGGGTTGCCGGACTTCAGGCCATTGCAACAGCAAAAAGACTGGGGGCAATTGTTTATGCCTCGGATGTAAGAAAATCTGCCGCTGAACAAATCGAATCTGTTGGTGGCAGGTTCATTGAGGTCGATGGGATGGATGACTTTGAGGATGAGTCGGGTTATGCAAAACCACTTACTCCTGAATTTATACAAAAGGTCAATGACACTGTTTGTGAAGTTGCATCAGATGCTGACGTTATAGTGACTACCGCTAGGATTTTCGGCAGGCCAGCACCAATTACTGTCCCCTCTACCGCAATTGCTACCTTCAAGGCAGGATCGGTTGTAGTGGATATGAATGCGGACGTAGGCGGAAACTGTGAAATCACGAGGCCCGGAGAGGTCTACACGACAGATAATGGTGTGACAATAGTTGGCACCACTAATTTACCGGGGGAGCTTGCATCAACCGCTAGTATGCTTTATTCGAACAATATGACCACATTCGTATCCACGTTAGTACGGGAAGGGGAGCTATTCATTGACCTAGAAGACGAAGTTTTGGTCGGGGCTTCGGAGGGCAGCGAGTTCTATGTTATGGGAATGGGGGGCGTATTACTATGTCATGATGGCAATATTCATGATAATCAAACCCGACTGATGGAGGTTTTCAAATGACACTAACATTAGCCGCCTTAGTAGCTAGCATAACTGTATTTGTATTGGCAATATTCCTAGGCTTCGAATTAATTAGTAAGGTGCCACCAACACTACACACACCTCTAATGTCTGGTGCAAATGCAATATCTGGAATCACAATAGTGGGTGCATTGATCCTTTCCAATAGCGAATTCAATAACGGTAATCCCGGTATTGCTGCTTGGCTCGCATTTCTTGCCTTAATTATGGCTACGATCAACGTAGTTGGAGGATTCATGGTGACCAACAGAATGTTAGAGATGATCGCTGGTAAAAAAAGGAAGTGATATCGTGGTTGATTCAGTAGTATGGGATATTGGATATCTTGTATCCGCAGCGCTATTCATCCTCGGCATAAAGAGGCTATCAAGCCCCAAGACGGCCCCACAAGGAAATCGGCTCGGAGCATACGGGATGTTTCTAGCCGTGGCGGTCACCATGGCTAAACTTTACAATGAAGGAATTATTGGTCTAGAGCTAATTTTTGGTGGACTTGTAATAGGTTCTGTAATTGGAATTCTAATGGCGACTAGGGTTGAAATGACGGGAATGCCAGAATTGGTTGCCCTATTCAACGGTTTTGGAGGGGGTGCGTCTGCACTCGTTGCACTATCTGAAGTCCTCAAGCGTATAGAGACCAATGAAATCCCGTTAGAAGGTACTGTTGAATTATATGCTACATGGATAGCAATTGGGCTTTCTGGTCTGGTTGGATGGCTAACACTTACTGGAAGCCTTATGGCAATGGGCAAACTTAGGGGCGGATTTTACATACCATTCACAAAAAAGGATGATAGAGGTAGAAGTAAATGGGTAAGCTTCCCTACTTGGGGGCCACCTTGGCTGAATTCTGTCAAGTCCATCCTACTAATAGCTGGAATTTCACTAATCTGGCTAAGTATCAATGACCCAACTAACAAGGACTTCGTTTACGCACTTGTTGCGACCTCTTCGATATTGGGGATATTGTTCGTAATACCGATAGGTGGAGCAGACATGCCGGTTGTTGTAAGTTTACTAAATTCGATGTCTGGGATTGCGGCGGCATTCACTGGTTTTGTTATTGGGAATAATGTTCTCATCATTGCAGGCTCTATGGTCGGCGCTGCTGGCCTTATTTTGACATTCATAATGTGCAAAGCGATGAACCGAACATTGACCGCCGTTTTATTCAAATCGTTTGGAGGTGGTGGGAAGGAATCGGTCACTAGGACCAAGGTAGGTAGTGATCCCGAGGAAGTCGCAATGGTATGTGATGGTATAAGCAAATGCGTGATAATTCCTGGTTATGGTATGGCAGTTAGCCAGGCCCAACACGCCGTGAAAGAGTTCGCTGATCTGCTTGAATCAGAAGGAGTGGAAGTGAAGTATGGGATACATCCGGTAGCAGGAAGGATGCCGGGTCATATGAATGTGTTATTGGCTGAAGCCAATGTTCCATATGAACAATTGATCGAAATGGATGACATAAACTCAGAGCTCCCAGAAACAGATGTAGCGTTAGTGATCGGGGCGAATGATACTGTAAATCCTGTAGCCAGATCTGGCGACGGACCATTAGGTGGCATGCCAATCATAGACGCCGACAAAGCTCGAGTTGTAGTCATAATCAAGAGAAGCCTTTCAGTGGGATATGCAGGAGTAGATAACGACCTCTTTTACGAAAATAAAACCATGATGCTATTCGGTGATGGCAAGAAAATGATGAATGAGCTTAACGCCGCCATCAAGGAATTGTGAGGAGTATTACCCCCAATTGTTATTTGACACCTTCAACCGAGTATGTATTGGTGGTATTGTGCGAGTCGGCATCCTGAGGTTAACTACATGCCTCATATTGGTTGTTGCTATATCTTTGCCAGCTTTTGGAATGAGCAACGGGCCGGGAGCGGTTAATTCAGACGGAGACCTTACTGTGAAGTATGGATGCTCATGCCATAACAACGGTGCCCCCTCTGATAGGGCGGTAGTAATGGTGACAGGAGTACCCCTAGTTTACGAGCAATCACAACAATACCAGATGACAGTCAAAGTAGCGGATTCATTGACTCTCTCTGGAGGTGAAGGTAATGTTCAAGCTGGGTTCCTAATGTCCACAGATGGTATTGGCAATTTCTCATGGGATGAATCTGAAGACATTCGTTATGCAGACGGAAGGCCAGACGACATATCACATTCCGAACCCGATTTGGATGGGATCTGGATAGTCAATTGGCAGGCACCGAGTGAGGATGTCGGCCCAATTCAATTCTGGCTTGTTGGCAATTCCGTTGATGGTGGCGGAATACCAGATGATATGGATTACTGGAACATACTATCCTTTTCTATATTCCCTAAAGATACCGTGACTACTACAGAATCCGGGGCAACACTCGAAACCAGAACTGTCTCAGTTGGGACATATGACTCACTATTCTTATTGGAAATCTCAGATGAACAACTTGAGAAAGAACGTCAAGATGAGATCTCTCAGAGAGTTTTCTCACAAGGTAATCTGTTTTATTGGACAAGTCTTGTAGCTCTAATAGTAGGTGCTGTTCTACAGAAGGAAATCCTAGAGAGGAAATATGATGATGGACCGGAGTATTTGGCTTTGGAGTTAGCATATCCCGAAGCTTTCAGGAGGGCTGCTGGTTCGGTGATAGCTTTCTACTTTGGAGTTAGATGGGGCTCCTCTGACTCTCCCATAGTTTTCCAAGACGTCGATTTTACTGAATTCTTAGTCGGAACGGCGTTTTTCATCAGTGCTTGGGCGGGATATGGGGTTTACAGGACTATTTTGGCTGCTAGAAGCAACCCAGAAGTCAAGGACTTGATGTAAGTATGGAAGAGCAAGCACCAGAAACCACAAACCTACACCATCACCTTACTGAAGGACACGATTTGCTCAAAGTAAATGCTATTGCATTTTCGATCTTGTGCTTGTTTTGGTCCTACTTTACTTCCGATATGATTGAAACATGGCTTAGTCACATTACAATTGCAACTGGCCCCAATAATGAGAACCTATCGATATATTCGCCATTTGAATGGGTTATGATGAGATGGGAGATCGTACTACTGTTTTCGTTGATATCATTAATGCCCTTATCATCTATCCTGATATACAGATTTGCTAAACCGGGCCTATATCCACGTGAGAGAACCTATTTGGTTTCAGTCCTATTCTTGACAACAACATTAGTCCCAGTAATGATTCTGATTATCTGGATTTATGGAATACCATATATTTTTGATTTAGCTACCGAATTCAACTCTTCGATAGGCGTTGGCGAAAAATACGATGCTGCTTCTATTTTTTCCATCGGTATTGGTATCACATGGGTATTATTGGTTTGGGCAATAACGATACTTATTCTAAGCCTTTCAAGAGTCTTTGGACTAGTAGAAAACGGGAACTCAAGGTTTAGATTAAGAATAGTAGCGATATCAGCTAGCCTCTTAGTTCTAACACTTCCAGTTGAATATGATGGCCTAAGACTTGTTATTTCGATAATCGTATCTGCCCTGGCTGATGGAATTTCCAGAATGGTTCCAGTAGCAATGCCCCAGTGGACAGAACATCAGCATAGTGATACATCAGTATAGCAGTATGGCACTGGATTCAAATCTGGCAGTGGGGACCATTAGTCTGGTGATCTGGTGAAAGTTGGCGGCATTAGACCATTCCTAGCTCTAGCATTATTAGTTTCATCCGCCGCCGTGGGACTTAATTCTGAAGTAGTTAATGACACTATAAGATCCTCACCGGAAACAGAAGAGTCGTCTGATTCTAATATCGTGGGCCTATACTCAGATGAAAAATGGCCTATACTCAGGGTCGAAATGCCTAACAAACCATTTCCAAATACGTTACTTGAAGACTTATTCACTGGAGAATTTTCCGCTAATGAGTACATCTCACAAATGAGTGGTGGTGATTCTACTTTGAATGAAACATTGATTCCTGGTGTGTGGCAATCCCCTTACCCCGAATCATATTGGGGCAAGGACTCTAATTCTGAAAGAGATGTTGGCGAAAATGGCGGGGGGGCTAAGATTTTAGCCGAACAAACCATACTTTCACTGATGAGTGACATGAATCTATCTAAATGGGACTTAGATGGGGATTATGTTATTGATCGGTTGCTAATCCTACATTCTGGTCAACCGCAAGAAATAGGAGGACCGTCGTCTTCAATATGGAGTCACTTCTCTCCATTTGATGATCCCATAAAGATTGGTGATTTTACCTTTGAACATTATACAATGGCATCTGTCCACGGAGGTGTCGGCGTATTAGTTCATGAGATGCTTCACCAGATGGGAGCAGTCGACCTCTACGACGTTCACAGCGATTCCCCAACTAAATCATGGCATGGTCTCGGAGATTGGGATATTATGGCCAGCGGAAATTGGTTGGGAGATGGTGATAGGCCATCACTTCCCTCGGCATCCACATTGAATATTATTGGAGCATCAGATCCCGAAATAGTCCACGCCTTCCAAAATAAATCCTACACATTGAGTCCAGCTTGGCTAGGAGGATCAGCAATCCGTATTGATATCGCTCCAGGAGAGATCATATGGATATCTTACCGATCGGATTACGGCTTCGATAGCTCACTTCCGGGGCATGGGATACTAGTTGAGCAACAGGATTTATTTTTTGGTGATATGGAATCGAATTTAGTCAATACAGACCCTACAAAGCCATGGGCCAAAGTGGTTGAGGCGGATGGCAACGATGCCCTTTTGCGAGCCCGTGACTACGGAGACAAAGATGATGTTTTTACATCTGGAGATATTATTGGCTATGGTGGTCACGAAATTAGAGATAACCGCGGAAGAACAGTACCCTGGAGGATCACAGTATCATCGATTGAAAATGAATCTGCAATATTAAATTATGAGTATATTGGTGATCCTTCCATAACTATCTTGACGCCAAGAAATCCTATTGTACTCTTGGAAAATGAATCCTCACTCGCCAGTGTACATTCATCACAAGACTGTGATTTAAGCGTCCAATCATCTCTATTGGATGAAAAAATTGTTTCAATCACTGAATATGCCGAAATTGAGATTATAGAGGCTATCGGGATTCCTAGACAAGGTACGTTGACGGGGTCCATTGGTTGTTCAGATGGTTTGGCTACGGATTACTCTTTGGAATGGTTTGTTGTAAATCACAGGTTAGACGAACAGGAGTTGGAGGAGACTATTCCATGGGATGGTCCATCTGTCGTACAATTTTATCCCACTTCGGAGGGAGCAGGTCTCAGGAACTACAGGTTCACTCTCGATGGCCCCGTGTCTAGGATTGCCGAGGTAGTCACAACCGGAAATTACAAGCCAGGAGATCCAATTATTCTCGATGTTCAGCCAAATGGTCTTTTAGAACCAAGAATGATTGCTCGTGGAGAGTTGGTGATCATTGATACAGATAATATTGAGCAAAGAATTCCAATTGTACTTATTTCAGAAGGAGATTTGCCGTTTGGACCATTAAATTGGTTAGCAGCACCATCAAATGCAATAATGGTGGTACTGATATTATTTTCCTTTTCAATCGCAACAGGTAGAAATGAACGTACTATTTCCTAGTTGGATTGGCCCACCTAGAATCTGAGGGCGGCCTTGATACCTCTAAAAATTTCCAAGCCCCATCTAATCGTAGCGGGTATGCCCATCGTTTGTTCACCCCAGCCGCGAGCCTCGAAGATAAACACGCGTCGCTCCAATCCTCTGTACTGTATTCTCTTTTCTTGGAATATGGATCTATGACGAGCCACGGTGCATGACCTTCTCCAACGCCACCGGGATAGCATCTCCAACTAGTACCATATTTGAATCCAGATCGTGTGTTCAATCCCCTTCCCCATAAATCAAGTAAGAGATTAGAAGACATGCTTAACCCAATTTTCGAGGCCTTTTCCAAGGTTAAAGGCGATGATTCCAAATCCAATTCTGCCTCATAATTCCCAAGTGAATGTATGATATTCAGCTCTGTAAAATCTACTTGTCTACCCCCATGAAGAGGTATTCCAACGGTTTCCAAGGGCCAGTCAATTACATTCGGGAAAAATGCTCCACCTGATGCGGTATTTTTGTGATCCATTTCTACGATTTTCTTGAATAGTGATAAGTCTATAGATCCCATATTGCCTTTAATATCTGCAATATTCAATCTATATGTCACAACGGATTGCTCTTCATCCACTACCAATACTTCCGCAATTCTATCAAGTTCTGTGACCTCTTTGCACCATTCATAGAGCTCATTTTCATTGAATTTGTCTTCAGAATGGAAATATATTATCTCTGACTCTGGGAGATCTGATTTGGGGTGTTTATTTGAGGGCCACCTTAAGGCCCAACTACCTGATGCTGAGTTGAAACCCAACAAAGCAATGTTTTCCCCGATGATTACCCGATTTCCTGGGACTCTGAGTGCCTCAAGGACTGCTGCTTCCTCCAATAAACCAGACTCGTGAGTCACACTCTTAGCTAACCAATCTTGATTTGGTGGGGAAATATTTCTATGATTAATACAAAATAGCAACTCTGCTGATGATAAGATAAGTTGTCCATTATCCAGAATCCTACCCAATGCTGATTTTTCCCATAGTCTATTTACCGAAGATCCATTGAAAACCCAGCCTTGCTCGGTGTGATCCATATGTACGTTCGGGAGAGATTTAGAATTAGACGCTATCCCCAAATTTCTTTCCCTCATCCCCCTTCCGAATAACATGGATGAAGATCCAATCAAGAATAGGGATGAGAGCCTGCAGAGGCTAATATTACTTCTACGGTCCATAGAAGGTGCTCAGGTGACTCTGATTGGAGATACGATGTTAGATAGATACCACCATGGTTTTGCCAATAATCTCAATTCAACTGCACCCGTTCCTGTTCTAAAGATCATCAGATCAGAGGAGTCAGCTGGAGCATCAGCACACATCGCTATTGGCCTCACATCATTTGGTATGAAAGTCTCATTCCACACCTTTGTGGGACAAGATTCGGAAGGAGAGGCCGTATTAAGTAGTCTAAAAACCTCTGAAGTTGAAGTGGAAAATATTGTTTCAATACCAGACAGAAAGACGTTGACGAAAATTAGATTTTTTGGAAGCAGGGAAAGTCTCCTTGACAGGGAACAGATTCTTCTTCAGGCCGACAGGGGTCCAAATGAGTCATTAGACCCAGATATTTCCACTATGCTGACATCTAATGCAATGGCCTCAATGAATGATAGCTGTGCATTAGTAATTTCAGATTATGACAAAGGAGTAGTCTCTGAAGAGGGGGCCCAGAAATTAATCAAGAAAGCCAATGATTTGGGCATTCCGTCAATAGTTGATCCCAAGCTCACAGGACTTGACAAAAGCAAAGGCGCTACAGTTGTCATATTCGAGAAGAGAGGATTGTCTCTGCTCACTAGAAGAATGAATGCAAAAAATGACGAAGATGCAGGAAAAAAGCTGTTAAAAGAATATGATTGGAATGGCATCCTAGTATTAGGTGGGATAGATGGGGTGTATTTGCACCATAAAGATGGCGCGAGTATACATATGCCATGCATGGCTCCAGTAGCACGCCAACAAATTGGCATGCACGATGCCGCAGCAGCTTCTTTGGCAGCGGCTCTCGGTGCAGAACTTTCACTTCATGATGCTGCACTATTGGCATCGGCAGCATGCGAATGCGTACTATCGGCAAGTACAAGTCAGGAATACATAGACAGCTCTACTTTGACGCTATGGCTGGATGAGTTATCTTGGCAGATGAGAATTTCTGATAGATAATCAACATGGGATGACGTTCAATACTACCTGTTAACGCGGAGTTTTATGGGCAGGGATCGGTTGGGATTGAGATTACCTATCGCTCTGATTATATTCTTATCCGCTTTATCCCTCCAATCCGTCGTTTCTGCAGAAGATAGCACTCATGGCAATCCGATAATTATTGATCATTCGTTGGAAAAAGGAATATTATTGACGTCGACAATATCATTTACGGTATTCATAGAAAATGAAGTCGAGCCAGATTTAGTACATTGGGAGTTGCATTCAGGTGTTAATTCTGTTTTATTCCAAGATGTAACAGATTCGATTTATCTTTTAGATGGGAATCAAAGTAGATCTGTTTGGACATTTGAGATCTCGATAGAAGCCCAGACAATTCCCTCCTGTTCGTGTATACTCTCAATCAAGGCCCAAGAGTCAGAATTAGAACCAATTCAGCATTACCAATCAATTTTCATAATACACAATGACAATGACGCTGCGACTTCAGAAGTGTTGCCACCAACGGTCTATTTGCCAGACAACATCCACGATAACTGGGCTACAGACATCCAATACTTATATGGGATTTCAAGTACACAAGATGGTTCGATTCCAGAAATTTCGTATACATTGAGACAATCTAACTATATCAAATGCGATAACTATGAGGATGCTCTAACAACTCTAGATTCGGAACGAATTTACCCAGAAGTTTTATGGGAAACAGAGGAATTCTCAATCCCAATAGATGTATCGGAATTTCCTGATGGATGGGTTGATGTCATTGTAATTAGCAGAGACCCATTCAGTACATTCGAGTCGGAGTATTGTGTCCCTATTCGAGTAGATAATACCCCTCCAACTTCGCATATAAACGGCCCCAAACACACTTATGAGGGCATAATTCCAATTACATTCTATGCATCAAATTCTTCTGATCAATATTGGGGGATTGGGGGCATAGTTTACGTCTGGTCGGTTTACGAAGTCTTGGACGATTACAATAGGCATATCATGGTCGAATCGGGTACTGATATTAGGTCTATTACAGTCGGAATTAACACATCTAGTACCTATCTGATTTCTCTGACATCGATTGATAATGCCGGCAACTCCTATACAGATCTATTGACATTTGATGTTGAGAATCAACACCCCATAGCTAGGCTTCTAATCGATGGAGAACCTGTATACGATGGTGATGAGATATCCATCTCAAAGGAGCTAAGCGTTTTTGTCGATGCATCGTTTTCAAGCGATACACAGAATGATCAAAATTCATTGAGGTATATATGGAGGATAAATAACATACCAGTATACGAAGGAGAAAATAGAGATCTAAGCTGGCCGGCCGACGTACAAAGGGAATTCTTGCTAAGTCTGGAAGTAATAGATGACAACTCAGCTTCATCGATGATATCAATAAAAGTTGTAGATAACCAAAGTGATGGCTCACCTCCTTTTGTTCTAATTGGCTTCATACTTTCCTGCTTGTTTTTGATATATGCAACCTCTAAAAGATCTATTGAAAACAAAAATATCAGCGATATCCCAAAATGGGACTGAATTACAAAGAGAAATATACTAAAATCTCAAGCAGGCTTTATGAATCTGCCATTCGACAATGAGGAGTACCTCTCTAGGCAGAACCGCCTCTTCGAAGAATTACCCCCATCAACCTGTCTGATTATTCCCACTAATGATAAGAAAATCAGATCAAATGACGTGGCCTATCCATTTAGGCCCAATTCATACATGTTGTATTTGTGTGGCTGGAATGGTGACGAAGGTGTTTTCCTAGCATCGAACATTTCTGGAAAGTTCCAATCTACGTTATTTGTACCGCCCAGGGATACTAAATCGGAAATATGGGAGGGAAGGCGACTTGGCCCAGAAGGTGCAAGGGATTGGCCGGTTGACAATACCCAATCTATAGAAGACCTAGAACCTACAATCAATCAGATTCTCAATGATGCGGAGAATATTTTTCACATACAGGGCATTTCTAGCAAACTAGACTCAGCCCTCACAGATTCTAGAGAGATATTGGATCCTAGAATAATTATCGATAGAATGAGGGTGACAAAAAGCAAAGGGGAAATTAAGCATATCAAGGAGGCTTCCAGGATTGGAACTGAAGCGCATATTTTGGCCATGAAGAATGCGTTTCCGGGTATTGGGGAGTGGGAAATTCAATCAATTGTGGAAGGGCATTTTATGAATTGTAAGAGCACATGGAGTTTTCCATCTATCGTAGGGGGGGGAGACAATGCTACGATATTGCACTACAAAGAGAACTCATCAAAAATCAATAACGGGGATTTGGTACTAGTTGATGCGGGTTGTGAGGTCAATGGTTACGCCTCTGATATAACTAGGACATGGCCTGTAAACGGCAAGTTTACCCAACCTCAAAAAGAAATTTACAATGTCGTTCTTGAGGCTGAAACTGCAGGTATCGAGGCCTGTCAAGCTGGTGCTGCTTGGAATTCATTCCATATCGCGGCCTCTAAGGTCTTGGCGAAAGGTCTTGTTGACCTAGGTGTGTTTGACTGTTCGCCAGAAGAGGCACTAGGTGATCAATTGGATCCAGATGGCCCAATTAGGAATTTCTTCATGCATGGTACAGGGCATTTACTGGGTCTTGATGTTCATGATGTTGGAGGAGGCAGGAAAGGAGACAAAAATCCCGGACCAACGCTAAAATCAGGGATGGTTCTGACAGTCGAACCGGGGCTATACTTTGGAAGTTGGAGAAATGATATTCACGTACCTGAAAGGTATTCAGGCATCGGAATCAGGATAGAGGATGACATATTAATAACGGATAATGGACCTATAGTGTTGACTGACATGGTTCCTAAAACCATTGAAGATATAGAAGAGCTTGTAGGGATTGGTGTCTAAAAATGTCAGAGATTGAAATAATTCTTAAAGATCAATTATCGGATAATCCTTCGATATTGACAACCTCACAAGCTGTTTTGTTGTATGAAAAAGCCCCACTGAATGACTTACTATTCGTTGCTAATAGGATGAGGGAAAGGAGAGTTCCAGGTAGGATAGTAACTTATCTGATAGATAGGAACATAAATTACACGAACATATGTACGATCAATTGTCATTTTTGTTCCTTCTACCGGCCACCGGGACATAAAGAAAATTACACACAGAGTATAAATCAGATCAGTGAAAGAATCCGTGAATTGGAGGAAATTGGTGGCTCCAGGATATTGATGCAGGGCGGAGTCAACCCGGATTTAGAACTCGAATGGTATACTGATTTGATTACCGAACTTATAGCAAGACACCCGAAAATATCGCTTGATTGCTTCTCGCCAATAGAAGTTGAGGGTATAGCAGAAGTTTCTGGATTAACTACAAGGGAAGTACTTACAGAATTCAAGGATGCAGGTATGCATGGGCTTCCCGGAGGAGGAGCAGAGATGCTCGTTGATTCTGTTAGGTCGGGAATATCCCCCTTGAAGGGTTCTGCAAAGAATTGGTTAAGAGTAATGGAAGAAGCACAGGAAATTGGCTTGACAACGTCAGCAACCAATGTTTTTGGTTTCGGAGAAAATATTGAACACAGAGTAGAGCACATGTCAAAAATTCGCGACCTTCAAGATAGGTCTGTCTCAAAGGGACTTACTGGGTTTACCTCATTCATAGCATGGCCGGTTATGTTGGAGAACAATAGCTTTGGCAAGATGAACAAGGGCACCAATAGAATTGAGCTAGGTGCAGGTTCGGTTGAGTACCTCAGACACGTGGCAGTCTCTAGGTTATTTCTTCATAATATTAGCCATATTCAAGCTTCATGGCCCACAATGGGCTTGTCAGTGGCTCAGATTGCGTTGAATGCTGGAGCGGATGATATTGGATCAACAATGATGGAGGAAAACGTGGTTTCAGCATCTGGTACTACCAAAACAGATGCGTCCATAGATGAGCTCAAGAATTCAATTTTAGATGCGGGATACACTCCTTGTGAGAGAGACTCAGATTACAATATTCTAAATGTACATACAGAACGTATACAGTCAGTAGTTAGATAGCTCAGCTCTTCCGCTCCTTACTGGCGCGATATTCAAGGAAGTCGGCTCCTCACTCTGGGGCATCACAAATGGAGAAACCCACTTAACCTCCCTACCAAGGCTATCTTTGAATTCTATCAGTATCTCCCAATGAACTGCAATTAGGGAAGAGTATATTGTACCGGGCCATTTGATAGGGATGTTGAGATCTAGGTCCACTATAGGTTTGTTTTCCTTTGTTTGAATTACTGACCAATCTCCGGTTTCCATAATTCTAAAAGGCTCGAGTATCACACTCCTTCTTGTCGAAACCTGCATAGGTGTGGCTTCCCCTACACCCGTACCGGACTCATCACCTGCGGCAATCCTTTTGTCCGGTAATTTAGTAGACATGCCCGGAGATGGTTGACCTCCCTCATTTCTACCAAGAGAAGCGAGCACGGTGCTCCTCTCTGGGATAGCGATTCCCACTTGAACCCGGGATCTAACGAGTTCCAATTCTTCGGGATAAGAAGGAATTGATAGCTTACACCCATTTTTAGAAACTGTTATTTCTGTCATCGGGTCAACAAATGGGTCGCTGTTGATGTAAGACTGTCTTGACATGTCTCTAAAATTAGCAATAGTCCTGAATAGTAGCGGCAGAAGGAAAATTGGGAATGTAAAAAATAGTAACCTCGGATAATCAAGGGGGCCAATGGAAATAGAGCCAGCGATCGTATTGTCAAATATTCCTAGGTCGACCAAGCCAGGTTCAATAGCATGTATGAATAGAGAGACAATCAGTAGAGAAACGACGGGTAGGATCATTTTTCTAGACAAATTATGTAATGGATCAGGATTAACATACCATCCTGATCGTGAATTCTCGATGAAAGAGGGCATTTTTGTTCCAACGTTCCCATTGATACTAAGCTTAGGTGGTACTTCAGACCCTATTTCTTTCCATTCAACTAACCAGTCATCATCATTTCCAATTGTGAATTCTGTGACATAGAGGCCATTTGTATCTACTAGTGCTTCAGAAACTGGTACGGAATTTGGGTCCATGTTCCCCAATTCAAATGGAGGATACCGTATCCTTTGAATATATGATGGCAATAAATTACCCCCACAAAACGGCCTTTACCGCCCTACCCGCTAGTCTTCTAAATTCTGGAACTTCCCTGAGCATTCTAATCCCGAGGGGAATTGGGTTTTCTATATCCCCGACTTCGTTAATTAACTGAGTCACTTCTGGCCTCGCCCAAACGCTAAAGATTTCTTCCAACTCATAATCATCCATCTCCGTTAGAAAAGCATCACGAAGGGCTCTCTTCCTTCTCTGATCTTTTCGCATTTCATCTAATGAGGATGAGACTTTCTTCATTCTAATGGCACTAAGATTGTTTTCCTCTATTGATTTACTTAGTTTAGGTACTAAAATGTCAACCTGTTTGAATCCGGGGCCAATTCCACCTCCTGTGGTCGGCTTACAGATTCCAGCCGCATCTCCGAATAATGCAATTCTCTCTTTTAGTGGGAACCTGACTATTCCACTAGGCACTGGACCACAATAACGACCGATCTCTACACAATTTTCGAACCTATGTCTAAATTGGGACTTAAACATCAAATTTTTCAGAAACTCCTCGCTTGAAACTCCGTCCATAAGTTCCGGTTTTGTCCAAGTACCAATTCTTGTAGTCTCACCAGAGGGAATTGCCCAAGAGAAGAATCCAGGGGATACAGATTTACCAGTGTACATATCAAGCGTTCCTTCTCGATTTTGATATCCTGTCACCTCGATTTGGAATCCAATGATGGTTTCAGTTGGCTTGCCCATTCTAAATTGCCTTCGTACCCATGAGTGAGCTCCATCAGCGCCACAAATCAACTTGCATTTAATGTCAGAAATGCCCGATGGACCATCAACCTCAACTATGCAATATTCTTCTCCGATTGTGGCTGAGATGGGTTTGGTGGAAAGCATAATCTCAGATCCAGAAGCTATGCTCTGCCTTACGACAGCCTCATCGAAAAGCTTCCTGCAGACGGAGTAAGTCCTATCCACATGTGGAACGCCAACCCTAACTACAGTGCCATTTGGACTGTGTATGTTTGCCCCCCAGATGCTGGTTTGTACAGTTTCTCTTAATTCGACCTTCTTCATAGCTAAAGGATTTATTAATCCTGCACACTGGAAAGGCCTGCCAATTTCATTATGCTCTTCGATGAGAAGAACACTATGGCCCCATTCATTGAGTTTCCTTGCCAGATATCCGCCTATTGGCCCGGCACCGATGATTATAACATCGTATTCAGGCCTCATGGTTTCTCGACTCGTATCAACCTAAACTATTTTTTTCTACGTTTTTTGGAATTAATCTGCTTTTTTAGAGTGGAAATTAGAGTACTCGCATCAGATTTGTTTATTGTCTCGATGGATTCGGTTTGAACTATTTCCATTGCGTTTGCGAGATCCATTTCAAGACTTTCAGCCATTGATATGATAGTTGAGACCTGTCTTTCCGTAGCAGGGGATGATCGAT